>Ga0315899_10001195_pt1 | contig 30035 bp, 23 predicted proteins | sample LakEriMetagenome_2_FD_203518 | JGI IMG/M metagenome (GOLD analysis project Ga0315899, IMG submission 203518) | Freshwater fungal communities from buoy surface, Lake Erie, Ohio, United States - Buoy 4 MA112 | ecosystem: Environmental > Aquatic > Freshwater > Lake | place: USA: Lake Erie, Ohio... | reverse complement strand
TGCACAGGCTGCGTGCCCGTTACATCCCACTGACAAGTGGTGTTATTGAACGTTGCAGTTTCCCAGCACTCGATCGTTGGCTGCACAGGCTGTGTGCCTGTTACATCCCAAGAGCAAGTAGTAGGGTTCCAGGTTGCTGTCTCCCAACATTCAATTTCCGGTTGAGCGGGTTGTGAAGGAGCCGCATTGATTACCGCCGTAGCAGTTGCTCGGCAGTTCTTACTGTCAGAAACACTGTAGGTGTAGTTGCCTGCAGACAATCCGCTTGTAGCAGGGTTGATTGAACTGTAAGACAGAGCACCTGTGCCACCGTTTGATGCGAGCACCACGCTGCCGGTCTGACCAAAACAAATTGGTTGTTCCGGAGTTGCAGTGATAGTCGGCAATTCGAGAATGGTTACCGGAATGTTCACTCGATTAGAGCTAATGCAAGTAGAAGAAGGGCCTTCTGCTACCTGGTACGTAAAGTTGCCCACTACATCGGTAGCAGGAACGATACTCGGCTGCGTTGCCGCATTGCCAGGTGCGTAATAGTAAAGTGTATAAGAAGGATTGCTCGCTGTCGCAGTCAATGCAGCAGCCGGAGCATTTTGACAATATTCCAATGCGCCTGCAGCGACTGATGGCACCGAAGTGATTGTAGTCACTGCAATGGTGAACGTGAGCTGGCATCCGCCTCCGGGCAATTGCGCCTTGTAAGCAGTTGGGCCTGCCACATTCGGGAATGGGTTAGCAATAGTGTATTCAGTAGTTCCGGCAGTATTGAAGAAACGTGTACCGGCTGGATAGAAGCCGAGTACTTCCGTAATGCTGATAGGAGTTGTGCGATTGCAATAAGAGAAATCGCGAATACCATCACCTGCAGGGCAGTTAGCAGCAACCCATGCAGTGGAATTGATGTCGATTTCAAAAGGACCTGTAACAGGAACCGTTGAACAACCATCCAGCGGCGAGAATCCTACATAGAACGGTTGATCGTTCACAGTGATATTCGTGTTTGCTCCAACACCGGAGATAATTCCGTCTATGTCAACTCGTGGTGCTGAACAATTGAAGTTGCGATACAATTCACAATCTTCACTTACGCGAAGGGTAAATATGATTTCACCCAAAACCTGATTTGGGTTGGCGGGAACAGGCAAGGTGCCGAAGTCCCAGACCAACGTTCCGTTGGCTCCAAGCGTGCTATTCACAAAAGGAGTTGCTGAGGTGCTGGCTGGTGCGAATGCAGAGTTTGTGCTACCTTGATAACTGACCGCAGCATAAGGTAAAGGAATTTCCAAGCGAACGTTGTTTACCGGTTCATTACCTCTATTGCGAATTTGAACCTTATATTGAATTTCATCACCGGGAACAACTGTCAAGTCTGAGGTTGTTGCGGGCGTTCCATTTACCGAAAGAGTTGAAAGGAATCCTTCTATTTCAGGCTCGTATGCATCTACTGCCATGCAAATAGAATAGATGATATACGTGTCTCCTGTAGAACTATAACGAAATTTCGTATTTGATTGACCATTGCCAATAACAGTATTGGAGGGGTTTGGAATCGTGAACATGCTAATGTCCATTCCCGTGTTATTAGCTAAGTTTGGATTGCGAGAATTGCCTCCGGTGAAAATTGAACTATTAAAGAAGTTTGAAGTAGAATTGCCTCCATGGCTGAGTAGCTCGTAGTTGGTTGTGTTCAATTTTTGAATTTCGAACTTGTCGCCTGTGATTGTAACGTCACCTTCACCGGCCATCATGCCTAGTTTAGTATTAACAGCTCCTGCAAGCGCGGAGTTAAAACCTGAAACAGGAAGCTCCCACTGGGCAGTTCCACCCACAACGAAAGCATAACCGTCAAAAATGGTAACATCACGCTTTTTCATTAGCGCGTTTTCGTAAACGACAACTAATCCCCATCCACCATAATAACCAACTGAGCCTCCGTTACCGGTTGTAAGGGCCATATCAGCTGCCCAATATTCTCCCAATCCGCGTTCTCTAACCTTCTCGGTCACTTCAACGAATCCTACATACATATTTTCGTCCCCAGGGTAACGAATATTGTTGCTGGTGGCATTGTATGTTGTGTAAGCAGATTCACCGGGACCGCGAAACTTGATCGCGCGCTTTTGTGCCTCTGTAGGAGTGCCGTCGGTACGGGCAGTCCAATATAATCCGGCAAACAGGATGTCACTGCAAGCCGGGTTAGCTCCGTTCTCATTGGAAAATGTAAGCGTGGAAGACGAGGAATTGTTGGTTGAAGAAATTCCATCGGAGTCCACCTTAATCATGTTTTGGTTACTGTTCAGCCCAGTGGTAGAATAACTCTGTAGCGTCATGTTGGTATTCCCAATCATGGTAAAGTCACCATTGATGCTGTAGATGGTTTGCGTTGGTGTAAACGCGGATGTTCGTTGTGTGAATGGCACTTGAACCTGAGCCTGTGTTACCAAAGCAGCAAGCAATAGCAGGCTGAAGGTCAGGAGGCGTTGTGTGATTTGAAAAGTCTGTTTCATTGGATGAATGAAGGAAGGTTAAGAATGTAGTGGTTGTTATTCGGGAATGGAGATGGAGTAGTAAGATGATACTCCTGCGGGTAAGCTGCCAAGCGCGAGTGAGGCAGCATCCGATGCAGAGATGTCGTAAGAAAATAGGAGAACCACATTGGCTAGACTCTCTAGTTCGGTCAATTCACTTGCATTGATTCCTGAAGCTGCTTGTGTTGCACTTTCGAAGCGAACCAGAACCGTGTGAACACCATTCAATGAAGCGTCAGAAAAATTGACAACCCCATAGTTAGTGGCGTTTACATCAAGCTTCACAGCTGAGCCCTCTCCGACAATCTGCATGTTGCCACCATTCACATATGCAGTCGTTTGCAGACTGTAAACCGACTCCGACAGCGCATCATTCCCACCGGCGATAATCGCCGCGAGATCCTGATGGCCTTGTGCCATGGCTGTGTGTGTGAAAAGTGAAATGATAGCCATAGCTATCCAACGCACGCTGTCTATACGAAGAGTAGTGCAACGCATAAGGGTAGAGATGAACCTGCTCATTGATTTGTTTTTTGGTGGGTATTTAGTTGGTTTTGATACGCTTTTATCAAGCGGTCGGCGAAAGTAATTGCATATTTGTATTTATACATCAACAAATCGTAAAATATTTTCGGTCGGTCGACAAAAATGAGAATTCGGGAGTGAGATTTTGTTGATTAATCTCAAGAAATGCCGCGGTGAGTCCTTTGTGAATGAGGGGTTTTGGTCATGGACAGACAAAATGAGCCGTTTACACGGAAGTGCCGATGTTAATGAAAAGTGAACGGAAATGAAAAGACCGACCCCCGAACGGCAGAGATGATTTTACGATTGTAGCATCGAATTGGACACCAACTTGCAACCTTCAACTTTATTTATCCGCTTGAGGGCAAGTATCCGAAGCAGAATAGCTTACTTCATCTGGGCATCCACCACAGCAATGCGAATCATGTTGAGAATTTCTCGCACGCTGCATCCCATCTGCAAGATGTGATAGCTCTTGCGCATGCCAAGCAGCACCGGACCTGTCACTTCAAGCTCTGCTATTTCCTGCAGAAGTTTGTAGGAGATGTTACCGGACGCCAGGTTCGGGAAGATTAAGGTATTCACCTTTTGTCCTTTCAAGCGACTAAAAGGAAAGTTCTCGTTGAGCATGGCGCTGTTCAATGCGAAGTTGGCTTGAAGCTCACCATCCACAATCAGGTTGGGGTGCTCCTTGTGCAGAATAGCCACTGCCTTCGCAACTTTTTCGGCTTCTTCGCCTTCGGCCGATCCGAAGTTCGAATAACTCAGCAATGCAATGCGCGGCACAATCTTCATTTTAGAAATCGATTCCGAAACGCGCAGGGTTATTTCAACCAAGTCTTCAGCGGTTGGATTAACGTTCACGGTGGTATCGGCAAAGAAGAGTGGGCCTTGCTTAGTTTCTACTATATACATACCGCATACTTTCTTCACTCCTACAGCGGGGCCGATGGTCTGTAATCCCGGGCGAATTACGCGTCCGTAGTTACGTGTCATGCCGCTGATGAGCGCATCGGCCATTCCCATCTCCACCATCATCGCACCGAAATAGTTGCGATCGCGCATGGTGCGTATGGCTTCTGACTCGGTGAAGCCTTTGCGCATGCGCTTACTAAAGAGTCGCGCTCCAAATTCTTCACGTGTCTTCAACCACTGGTCGGAACGTGGATCAATAATCTGCGCGCTTTCCAGATCGAGCTCATGCTCGTCGAGCATGCGACGAATCTTTTGTTCATCACCCAATAAAATTGGGTATGCCACGCCTTCATCATATGCTTGTTGCGCGGCCTTTAATACTTTGTAGTTGTCGCCCTCGGCGAAAACTACGCGCTTGGGGTCCTTGCGTGCGCGCTCGGCAATGCTGCGAGTGAGCACGTTATCGCGACCCATTCGTTTTTGCAATTCTGCTGTATAAGCATCCCAGTCTTCGATGGTGATTCGTGCTACTCCGCTATCAATTGCGGCTTTGGCAACAGCAGAAGACACCACAGCAATTAATCGCGGGTCGAGCGGTTTCGGTATAATGTAGTCTTTACCGAAGTGTAGGTTCTTCAGATTATAGGCTTCTATTACTTCTTCCGGAACAGGATGACGGGCCAATTCAGCCAGTGCGTGCACGGCAGCGAGCTTCATTTCATTGTTGATGCAACGCGCACGCACGTCGAGGGCGCCGCGGAAAATGAAAGGAAAACCAAGTACGTTATTTACCTGATTAGGATGGTCGCTGCGGCCGGTAGCCATGATGATGTCTTCGCGAGAAGCAATGGCCACGTCATACGCAATCTCCGGATCAGGATTGGCCATGGCGAACACAATCGGGTTGTCAGCCATTGTTCGCAGAGTATCCGGGGTAATCAGATTGGGTTGTGAAAGTCCCAGAAAGACATCGGCTCCATTCAACGCATCAGCCAACGATGTGTATTTATGCTCAGAAGCAAAACGCATTTTTCGGCTGTCGATATCGGTGCGCTCTTTATGCACGAGCCCTTTGGAGTCGAACATAAAGACGTTTTCTTTCTTGACTCCCAGAATTTGCATGAGGTCGACACAAGAAAGTGCTGCTGCGCCTGCACCGCTCACTACAACTCGAACTTCTTCGATTTTCTTCCCTGCAATTTCCAATGCGTTGATGAGAGCGGCACTCGAGATAATTGCAGTACCGTGTTGGTCATCGTGCATAATCGGAATATCGAGCGCCTCTTTCAGCTTCTCTTCAATCTCGAACGCTTCAGGCGCCTTGATATCTTCCAGATTAATTCCACCAAACGTCGGAGATATATTGATTACTGTATTTACGAATTCATCAACGTCAGTAGCCTTAACTTCAATATCCATCCCATCGATGTCCGCGAAAATTTTGAAGAGCATACCCTTTCCCTCCATCACGGGCTTGCTGGCTTCGGGGCCGAGATTGCCAAGGCCGAGGATAGCGGTTCCGTTGGAAATGATGGCAACCAAATTTCCTTTGGCGGTGTACTTATACACGTCGTCCGGATTTTCTGCAATGGCCAATACAGGCTCTGCAACACCGGGTGAATAAGCAAGTGCTAAATCGCGCTGCGAGCTGTGAGGCTTCGTTGGAATGATTTCCAATTTCCCTTTGCGCCCTGATGAATGATAATCCAGCGCTTCTTTCTTACGAATCTGACTCATACCAAAAAAATAGGGGACGAAGATAGTCGTCCCCTGAATGATCAAATACGGTAAAGGTCTCTTTACTTACTCACCACCATACGTTGAATGCCTACGGTTCGGCCGTTTTCATTGAGCTTGCACGTGTATACGCCGTTGGCGAATAGCTGAGCATCAATAAGAACTACGCCCTGAGCGGAGTTTATTGAACGGCTTTCCACGAATTGTCCGGTAGAATTGTAGATAGCGATTTCAGCATTTGAAGGTTGTGTAGCAAATTGGTAGCTGATACCCGAGAGGTTGCTCACAGGATTGCCAAGTATCTGCAGCGTAGCTTGATTTTCAAATTCTTTCACACCAAGAACGCAAGCCTGGTCAATACAGAAATTAACCTCGTAGCAAAGTTCGGCGCTTGGCTCAGCCACATCGAACCAGCAGAAGCGCGCAATACTCTGCCCGGGATAACCCATGTGGCGATAGTAACCACGGAAAGTTGTGGAAGTGTCTCCATCGTTCATCAAGACTGTTTCTGCGAGCACGTAATTTCCGGAATTCACAGGGCTGCATGTTGCTCCCCAACAAAATCGGCCTCTTGAACCGGCAACCTCTTGAATCATTTCTCTTCGGCACGAAACGGTGCGAGTGCTACCGGAGATATTGATTACGTCCCAATAAACTGAAATCTCAGACTCGTCAGGATTGGAGGTGCTACCCAAAACAGTATTCGTCTCCCCATTGAAATCGAATGTTTGCGCTTGAGTTGATACTGAAAAAAGCGTAAGTAAGAAAGAGATGTAAATGTTCTTCATCGGAATGTAGTAATGCGTTTGGTTTCAAAAATCTTAACATCTGAGAGATGTAGAGAAATCAAAAGTAGTCAACTCTTGGAGTTTCTAATTAGGTTAAAGTTTAAATTGTGATTGACAGCTTAATGCAACGTAAATTCGTCCCTCCTTACATGAAAAAGTATTTAATCTTACTTCTCCTGAGCTGTTCGCTGAGGTCATTTACGCAAATCACTCCCGGCTCTTTGGCCGCTGATTTCACCGTCCAGGATATTTCAGGGAATTCTCACAGTCTTTACAGCCAACTTGACTCAGGAAAGACCGTTGTTATTCACTGTTTCGCCGCATGGGACAGCTACGCATGGGAGTATTATGAGCAGCAGGAATTAGAAGCGTTTAGTGCGCTTTATGGGACCGCAGGAAATGCCACCGTTGCGGTTTGGCGCATGGAATGTGAAACTCAAAACACGTTTAGTCAACTGCAAGGCCCCGCTTCTTTAACGGGCAATAACGCTACGGATACTCAAGGCGATTGGCTCTCGCTCTCTTCCCTTCCCCTTATTGACGATTCGACCTTAGCGGTTCAATTTGATTTGACATACCTGCCCGTACTTATTATAATTTGCCCGGATCGAGTGGTGCGATTCGCTGATCAATTGTCGGTAGGTAATTTGGCCAATCTTGTATTCCAAAATTCGTGTCCTCCCGTATTACAAGGTTTCGACCCGGCGCTCATATCAGCTACAACTTCTCGAAGTTGCGGAAGCAACATGATCAACGTGCAAGTTGTGCTTAAAAATCTCGGCACCGACACATTGTTCAATGCAGATATCGCTCTAAGCGGTGCAACGCCGTCACAGACTATTTCTTGGGAAGGTCAGCTTACTTCTTACCAGTCTGATACAATCAGTTTGAGCGAATTGGAAATTGTTTCGGATGGATTCCTTCAACTAGCCATTAATGATGTAAATATCAACACGAGTAATGATTCACTGAGCGTTCGCTCCAACGTCGGGCTTTCTACCCAACTCATCAAATTGGAACTTGCACTTGATGCCTATCCCGATGAGGTAACCTGGGAAATTCGCGACGATTCAGATTCCATTCTATACAATGGAGGTGGTTACCAGGTCGACTATCAATACCTGAGCAACGTATTTCAATTGCCCGCATCGGGTTGTTACAACTTCTTTCTTCGCGATAACCGTGGCGACGGCCTGCACGGAAGTCAGTATGGAGGTTTCGATGGATTCTGCAAACTCTACAGCATGACGGATTCATCTACGGTGGAAGAGGAAATGTTCCATTACGATGGGTCGTACAATTTTTCGACTATCGATAATTCTCCCGCTTTTCTGCAATACGCTTTCGAGGCGGGGTCTGCTATTGGGGTGAATGAACTGGAAAGCAACTGGATTGCATATCCGGTTCCCGCAAGCCATACATTAAACGTCCACACAACCGAGAGCCTAATGGATGCTGATTTTGTGCTATGCGATCTTACGGGCCGGCCGGTCGCTTCGCAGCAGAATTTTAACGGGCAGGGCAAGATTGAATTTGATGTTTCATCGCTTCCCTCCGGTTTTTATATCCTTTCGATGGAATCGAGCCAACGAAGCGAAAACTTTACGATTATTGTTCAACACTAGGAACGTGGTATAAAACTTGAAAATGGCTCGCGCCTAAAATTTAAACCGATGCAAAAAAATCTTTTCTTTTTATTGGCTCTCTTTTTCGGAGTCTTTGCTCATGGTCAAGTGACCTCACTGCCGTCTGTTACTTTGAAGGACTTAGATGGTAAAGATGTTCAAACAGAGAGTCTCTCAAACGACGGTAAGCCAATGCTTATCTGTTTTTGGGCCACCTGGTGCAGCCCATGCAAGAAGGAGTTGAATACCTACGCCGATTACTATGAGGAATGGCAGAAGGAAACCGGCGTGAAAATTTACGCAGTAACAATCGACGATCAGCGCACTGTAAATAGTGTTAAGCCATATGTGAACTCGGTGTCATGGGAGTACGAAATACTGTCGGATGTCAACAAGACATTCTCTCAAGCCATGGGTGTAAATTCACCGCCACACACATTTTTGCTCAACGGAAAGGGTGAAATTGTTTGGCAACATGTCGGGTATACGCCTGGCGACGAAGAAGAGGTGCAAGAGCAACTGATGAAGATGGCTCATTGAAATTAATTCAAAACCAAAACCAAGAAGTTTGTCGATGAAACGCATTGCGATTGCAGCTCTGGGAGTATTCCTATTTACTGCCGGATGGTCACAGGAGCAGTCCAGTAATGGTGATAGCAAAGGACAAATGCATGGCAATGTGCAAGTGTTGTTTCAGAACTACAATCCTGATGAAGCTATAGGCGCCCAAGTGCCGGATGCGAAGGCTGCGATGAACACCTTCGGCAACTTTACCTACACCTATGGTCAGTTCACTGCCGGTGTTCGTTTCGAGTCATATCAAAATGCGATACTCGGCTTCCCGAATCGTTTCAAGGGTTCTGGCATTGGAAGTCGCTATATTCGATACAATGCGGATAATCTGGACATCACAGTTGGAAATTTTTACGAGCAATTTGGTAACGGACTGAGTTTTCGAACCTACTGGGAGCCAAACCTGGGAATCGATAATGCTATGGATGGTGTGCGTATAATCTACAAGCCATTCAAGGGATTAGCACTAAAAGCAGTGTATGGTCAGCAGCGTTATGATTTCGATAGCCGAATCATCAATGGTGCCGGCATTGTGCGTGGTATCGATGGCGAAGCGAGCCTGAACGAGCTTGTGAAGCCTTGGGCAGATAAACCTCTGAAGGTTACTCTGGGCGGTAGTTTCGTAAGTAAATACCAATCCGGCGAAACATTCGAGCGAGACTCAACCGTTTTTATATTACCCAATAATGTCGGAGCTACAGGAGGCAGGCTTGGAGTAGTGTACAAGAATTTTCAATTCACAGGTGAGTATGTAACGAAGATTAATGACCCCAATGCCGACAATGGCTACATCTACAAAAAAGGCGAGAGCATTTTCCTGAATGGCGCATTCAGCAAGAAGGGATTAGGTGTTACGGCAAGTGCAAAGTATGTCGACAATATGGCTTTTCGCAGCGACCGTGACGCACTGTTATTTGATGTGCCTATCAACTTCCTGCCGGCAATTACGCGTCAGCATACATACAACCTGGCGGCCACGCTGTATCCTTACGCCACCGTCCTCAATGGCGAGGTTGGTATAAGCGGAGAGTTATTCTACACATTTAAGAAAGAAAGTAAACTCGGAGGGAAATACGGAACATACATCTCACTCAATGTAGCCGCTGTGAATAGTTTGGATACTTCGCACGTAGGAGGAAGAAGTGAGCTGATCGATGGCTATGTAGTCGATTCACATGGTTTTGGCGATACGAAGTTTGTGCGCGATGTGAATTTCGAATTGCGCAAAAAGATTAATAAAGCTTGGAGTGTCAATTTCATCCACTACTACTTCGAATTCAATACCAAGGTCACCCCGGTTACGCAAGACTTCAAGGGAATTGTTTATGCGAATATCGATGTGCTAGATATCCAGTATAAGTTTAAGCCTAAGCATTCTATAAGAGCCGAACTGCAATCGTTGATTACTGAACAAGACAAGGGTAATTGGGCAACAGCACTGGTAGAATATACCTTTTCACCCCATTGGTCGTTTGCTATAATGGACCAATACAACTATGGAAATTCTGACCCTGAAAAGCGCGTTCACTACCTCTACGGAAACATTGGCTACAGCAAAGGTGCGAGTCGTATCATGGTCGGATATGGTAAGCGCCGTGCCGGAATATTTTGCATTGGCGGCGTTTGCCGAGCAGTGCCTGCGTCGAACGGAATCGAGATTAACTTAACCTCCAGTTTCTAGCATATGAAGTCGAATCGAATCCTCTTATTTCTCGCGGCATTTGGAGTAAGTGTGCTATTTGTTGCTTGCGACGATGTTGAGCAACCTATCGTAGAGTATGGTGTGTATCGCAGTGACTTGTACGGAACTCCACCAACGTTTGAGCCCTTGGGTGTTCCCAAGCAAAAGGTTTTACTCGAGGATTTTACCGGGCATGATTGTGGAAACTGTCCCGACGGCCATTTGCGCGCAGCCGAACTGATAGAAACGTATGAGGAGGATATTGCTGTTGTGTCAATTCACGCGGGTTCGCTGGCGGCTCCGTTTCCTCCTAACTATCCTGAAGATTGGACAACGCCCGAAGGAGCTTATTATTTGCTCACACAAGTAGGTCAAGACATCATGCCGAAAGGTCGTGTCAATCGAAGACCGGGAGCGTCCACCATTTTTTCACCTGACGAATGGGCTGGGCAGGTTGCAGAGGCTATGGAAGAACAACCTTGGGTGAATATGCAGGTAAAGGCCGATTATCGCGCAACCAATAATCACTGGAATGTGCATGTCTTTTCAGAGTGGCTCCAGAATGCTACGGGTAATTATAAACTTGTTGTAATGCTTGCTGAGTCGGGAATCGTCGCTCCACAGCTGTTTTATGGAAATGATCCTGAGTATATCGCAGAGTATCATCATGAGCACATGCTGCGAACCACGGGTACAGGCGCAACCGGTTTGACAGTATTTACCAATCCTTCCGCAGGCACGACAGATGTGGATAGTTACACCTTCGCCTGGAATGGCGAATGGGTTCCTGATAGCTGTGAGGTGATTGCTTTTTTGACTGAGGGCGATAACGGGCGTGTATTGAATGTTGCAAAAACTAAATTGGTTCAGTAAATGGTTCGCTGTGCAATTATTGTCTTGCTGCTTATCCCTTTTTTCGGCAATGCACAGCGAGAGGAGGGGACATCGAAGCGGAATTTCAAAGGTGGTATTGTAGCAGGAGGAGTTACTTCACAAATCAGCGGCGATGGATTAGGGGGGTGGGATAAATTCGGTATGACAGCAGGTGCCTGGGTGAATGTTCCTTTTTCGGAAAGAGCTTCTGCCACTATGAGCATGAAGTACATCAACAAAGGAAGCCGCACGAAACTGGATACAATTACTTATAATACGTTCGCTTACCATCTTAATTACATCGAGGTTCCCATTTGGTTTTCCTATGCGCCATCGAAAAGAGAGCCTGATCGGTTGGTAATCAATTTTGGACCATATGCAAGCTATCTATTAAACCAAAAGATTGTCTCGAATGGATTTGACAACGAAGTCAATCCTCCCTTTGAAAACCTTGACATAGGTTTGGAACTCGGCGTTTCGTTTTGGATTACACCTAAGTTCAGCGTGAACTTAATGTCATCATCGTCCGTGTTACCTACACGCCCAAATCCCGCTCAGGTCAATCCACTGAGCTACTATGAAAAAGGAAACTACAATCAAACGTTGCAGCTGCTCATATCAAAAGGTTTTTAGCGTTTACTCCTTTTTGAAATAGTCAAAGCGAGTTTGCTCAACGAGTTGCTTCATGGTTGTGTATTCATTTTTCATACAACTATCAATCAGCTCGACGCCTTTATCCACTTGTTTTCTGCAGTTGCTAATCGCATTCGTTGAGTTGCTGCCGTTTTCGTATTCACTGATGGAATACATCACAGTGTAAAGCTGATTGATCAACGTGTATGAATCATCTTGAATTCCTTTCAAATCTTCCTTCCCAAAATAGAATTCATTAATAGGGGCAATTTTCTTTTGGAGGGAATCAATCGCACCATTGACTTTTTTCTTCGTGCTGTCGTCGGCGTAAGTGAGCGCATCCTTAATAAGTCCGATTGATTTTTCTGCCGCACGTATGCGCGCATATTCTTTCTCCGCTTTCTCTGCAAGCGATGCTGCCTCTTTCCAGCGCGACACGAAACCATCATGTTCATTGTCGCTCCAAAAGAGTCCTGGCTGCAGGCCAATGGCAACCGAGGTACTGTCTTTAATGGAGTTGAATGAATAGATTATTTTGTAGCTGCCAGGTGCCACCATGGGACCATTCCCTTCCTGCTCTGCATCCTTTTTGGGCTCTTCTTTTGATGGGAATCGAACTCCTTTCGTTTCGAAATTCCAGTATACAACATTCAAACCTGTGTCGGGCTCATGCTTAAGTGTGCGAATGGTGTCGCCAAGAGCAGATAGAATGTGAATGGTCACTTTTTCATCTTTTCCTTTCTTGTCTTTTTTCTTTTCGTCAGCACTTTCGGCCTCTACCTCCTTGGTCTTTTCTTTCTTTGGGTCTGCTTTTTTCTTCTCATCTTTCTTCTCGGTTTCTGCATTCTCTTTTTTCTCGGGTGTGTGCCAATAACTCAATGCTGCACGTGTGCTTTTATTCTCGCCCGCAAAGTAAAAGTCGGCCGGGAATCGTTCACCTGCCGGTTGTTTCCATGCGCTTATGATGGCGTCCGGAGAAGGCAATGCCATCATTGATTTCTCAAATGCTGCAGCTCCTTCTCGGGCATACTTGCGAAGCGGTTCAATATTGTCGAGCACATAAATAGCTCTCCCGAATGTGCCGATAATCAGGTCACCTTCACGCGGATGAATTTTTAAATCTTGAGTTGCAACATTCGGATAGTCGTAAGTCCAATGCATCCATTGCGCTCCATTGTCAAACGAAACATAGAGCCCGTGTTCCGTGCCCAAGAATACAAGTTTGGGTTCTTCTAAATCTTGCACAACGCTCAGGCAATGGCCATTCACCTGCAATGCGTTTGCTTTATTCAACCATGACTTGCCGTAGTCCGTCGTGTAAAACAGATACGGCTTTGTGTCACCTTGACGGTAATTGTTTACAACCACCCAGGCTTCTCCGGATCGGGCACCTAGGGTTATTTGAGGCACCCAAGCTGCCTTGGGAAATTCTTTGATGGAGGCTGTAAGATTCGTCCATGTTTTTCCGCCATCACGCGTGAGTTGAACATGGCCGTCGTCTGTTCCTACCCACAGCTCACCTTGATGCAGTGGACTTGCGGTGATGCATAAAATTGTACAATGATTTTCGGCGTTGGTTACATCGGGAGTAATTCCACCGGTGATGTTTTGATCTTTCAGTTTGAGTGAATCGTTTGTAGTGAGATCAGGAGAGATAATTTCCCAGCTCAAACCATGGTTTTTCGAGTAATGCACATATTGCGATCCGAAGTAAAGAGCGTCATTATTGAAGGGGTCTTTTCCGATAGCTGCATTCCAGTTGAATCGAAGTTTTTTTCCTTCCGGATGCACGGGCTTGATGTATACTGAATTTCCTGTTTGCGTGTCGATGTAATTCACTTCACCACCTTGAGACATGGCATAAGCGAATCGACCATTGCCGGGTTTGGGCAGCACATCGAAGCCATCACCAAACAACAGTTCCTGCCAATCAGCCGATCGAATGCCTCCGCCATGAAACACATACCCCGGGCCTTTCCAAGAGCCGTTGTCTTGCATTCCTCCGTAAATGTTGTACGGTGTTTCCATATCGACATCGATATGATAGAATTGACCAAGGGGCAGGTTGTTGATGAAGGTCCAGTTTTTCCCGCCATCGCGACTGATGTTTAAACCGCCGTCATTACCCTCAATCATGTATCGCGCATCCCGAGGGTTCCACCAAAACGCATGGTGATCAGGATGAACGCCGTAGTAGGGGAGGAGAGTAGTCCAGGTTTTTCCTCCGTCGATACTTTCACTCACGGTGCTATGCAAGTAGATCAAATGATTTTCATTGATTGGATCTACATACATTTCATGATAATAGAATGGTCGGTCGCCGACACCTTTTTCGGTCACCAACTGCCAGTTCCAACCGCCATCATTGGAGCGGTAGAGTCCTGTTTTGGCACATTCAATTAATGCGTAAACAACCTTGCTATTGCTGGGTGAAAAGGCCAATCCAATTCGACCGAGTTCTCCTTCGGGTAACCCGTTTTTATCGGTGAGTTTTGTCCAGGTCGTTCCGCCGTCAACTGTAATATGAAGCCCACTTCCTTTTCCGCCGGATGTGAAATGATAAGGCTTGCGCTGGTATTGATACATGGCAGCAAGCAGACGATTCGAATTGTGCGGATCCATCACCAGGTCAGCACAACCAACGGTATCATTCACAAATAGAATGTTTTGCCAAGTGGTACCACCATCATTGGTTTTATATACGCCGCGATCTTTTGAAGGCTGCCATGCATTTCCATGTGCTCCTGCAAAAACAACGTTCGAGTTGCGTGAGTCGACTATGACGCGATGAATCGTAGTTGTTTTTTCTAGGCCCATGCGTTGCCAATGTTCTCCTGCATCGAGACTTCGGTAAATTCCCGCACCGTTGGTTTGCGAGTTACGCGGATTTCCTTCGCCGGTGCCGGCCCAGATCACATCATGGTTGGACGGGTCAATTTCCACTGAGCCGATACTCAACACTTCTTGATCATCGAAAATGGGTGTCCAGGTCATACCGGCACTTTCGCTTTTCCAAAGTCCACCGCTGGCAGTTCCCACGTAGATGAGATTGTCATTCAGCGGGTCCACATCAATCGCCGTAACCCTGCCACTCATAACAGAAGGACCAATGCTGCGCATATTCATATTCTTGAAGCCTTCCGGAACCTTGAGTGAGTTGGAAGTTTGTTGGGCATGACTCTGGTTGTGCAGGAGTGCCGATACTAGCATGAAAGCTAAGACTGTAAATGGGCGCATAGTTTATTCGAATGGTTCAAATGTAATTGCTGCGCTGTTGCACTTCATGGTAGATTATTGCTGTTTTTCGATTTTCTTTGTTCGCATAATGTCTCAGCAACGACCCACGACCCAACTCAGTCAATTCGATAACTCCTGGTATCAGCCGGGAGGTCGCTTGCGCCGGGTCCTATGGTATATCGTACATGAGCTTTTCATCTGCTCCGGACATCCGATTAGTGCTGTGCGTGTGGCATTGCTTCGAATGTTTGGCGCTAGAATCGGCAATGGTGTTGTCATCAAACCGCGCGTTCGAATTAAGTATCCCTGGAAGTTGAAGGTGGGTGATCACACCTGGATAGGAGAAGATGTTTGGATAGACAACTTGGGTGAAGTGAAAATTGGAGCCAACTGTTGTCTCTCTCAAGGTGCTATGCTGCTATGCGGCAACCACGATTATAAGCGCAGCACTTTTGACCTTCTGGTTGGCGACATCACTCTCGAGGATGGTGCTTGGATAGGCGCAAAGGCTGTGGTTTGCCCGGGTGTTATATGTCATAGTCATAGCATACTGGCAGTTGGGAGTGTGGCAAGCGCTCCACTAGAGGCATATGGAATCTATCGCGGTAATCCCGCAGTGAAGGTCAAGGAAAGAATTATGCAAGCATGAAGGTCTCTATCATTACTATAACTTACAACAGTGCCGAAACGATTGAGGACACGATCCAATCGGTTCTTTCACAAGATTATCCCAACGTAGAGTATATCATCGTTGACGGTGCTTCCAAAGACAGCACATTGGAAATTGTGGAGCGCTACAGGAGTTCAATTTCAAAAATTATTTCAGAGCGCGATAAGGGCATCTATGACGCCATGAATAAAGGTGTGGCGTTGGCTACGGGTGATGTAATTGGCATTTTAAATAGCGACGACTTTTATGCTGATAGCAAGGTCATAAGCGATATCGTTCGAACCATGCAGTCAGCAAATAGCGATGCGTGTTATGCCGATTTGGTCTACGTGGATCGCGTGGAAACAAGCAAGGTGATTCGCTCTTGGAAATCGGGTGAATATCGTCACGGTGACTTTCTTCGCGGCTGGATGCCACCTCACCCCACATTCTTTGTGAAGCGCTCCTGGTATGAAAGGCATGGCCTTTATTCGTTGGAGTTAAAATCTGCTGCCGACTATGAGTTGATGTTGCGGTTCATTCACAAGCATGGAGTGAGTATGGCCTATTTGCCAAGAGTAATCACCAAGATGCGCGCAGGTGGACAAAGCAACGTTACAATTAAGAATAGATGGAAGGCAAATAAGGAAGATCGGCTTGCATGGAAAATGAATGGTTTGCAACCTGGTTTCTTGACCTTGATACGCAAACCTCTTTCCAAGTTGATACAATACTTGCCTGGAAGGAGGCATTAAGTAGGGCATAAAAAAAAGGCAGCTTTCGAGCTGCCTTTTCAATATCTAGTGATGCTGTATTCTATTAGAATTTAGCTCTCGAGCGACGTACGGTAGCTCGGTTTTTAACCCAGCTATACTTGCTCTTGTAGAACTTTGAGCGACCACGAACAATCTTGGTAATCACGAGCTGCGTAGTAACATAATTGTCTTTACGAGCCAGTGGGTTGGAAGGGTCATGCAGACCTCGAGTCGATTGAAACGCATCAGGTGTAGTTTCATTTTGAGGCTGATAACGGAAGTCGTTCAGCGACATAATCGGGAAAATATCCTCATAAATAGGGTTTCCTTCTTCTAGTCGCAGCAAGGCGTTTTGATCAGTCAGCAACTCTTGATAGGTTTGTGATTGAAGTGCCAATGCTAAATCATAAGTAGAGGCATCATCAGGAGCTGGTTTATTGTAGTAGGTAGAAACATCGTCCAAATAGTCAGAGAATGTTTTTCTCCAGCAAATCTCCCAGCCAATACGCCATGATTTGTTGAAAGTGAAATACATTCCTATCCCCATTGGAATCGCTAAGCCGAAATTGCTGTAAGTAGAGCCTTCTGTTCTGTAGGGGCGCAAACTATACCAAGTATCGCTGACGTATTCGCCCGGAACTAGTTTCGCGGTATCTCCTCCTAAGCTGTATGCAAGTTCTTTTTCTGCTTCATCATATACGAGGCGCGCCTGAGGATTGCTGTAGTAAGCTGCTAGGCCGGCGAATGCGAAGAGTTTGTAATCGGGATTATAAAAACCACGATTGCCGACGTCGTTATCATACCAGAGAGTTAATTCAGCCCGCGCTGATAGTTCGAACATTCGGTTACGGAAATTCAGATTGCGTGTGCGTCTCGGAATATAGCTTGTGTACTCATCGGCATCTTGTATGAGCATATGGTCTAAGGCGGCGCTTACTGCAAAGCGCTTCGAGAATTTATATCGGCCATAAGCTCCCACTGCATATCGAGTTTGGCCCAAGTGCATATCCCAGAAATAATCTCTGCGCTGTTGTTCCTTTCCGCCAATATCACCAAGGTAGTTTGCAGCTCCCAGCCTCACGCCATAATCCCATTGGTATTGGGCCGACACCGAAACTGAGGCAAAGAGCAAAAAAAGCAATAGTATTTTCTTCATGTTGGAATTAATTAAGGCTCTAGCTGCCAAGGCGCTAAGATAGGAGCAAAAACCATTTTCGGAAATAAATTTTACTGGAGATCGTAAGTTTTTTCGGTTCAGGACCTTGGTAACTTTACCCCATCAATTTGTTAACTCAACGTTCTATGCAAACTCCGGTCACAGCCCTTTTTGGTATTCAGTATCCCATTATTCAGGCAGGTATGATATGGTGTTCGGGGTGGGAGTTGGCCAGTGCTGTCAGCAATGCCGGAGGACTGGGACTTCTTGGATCCGGATCTATGTACCCCGATGTTCTGAGAGAGCAGATTCGAAAGACAAAGGCTGCAACCGACAAGCCCTTTGGAGTCAATTTGCCATTGCTTTATCCACAGATACAGGACCATATCAATATCCTCCTCGAGGAGGGAGTTCGAATCGTTTTCTCATCGGCGGGTAACCCTAAGACATATACATCGATTTTTAAGGAGCACGGAATTAAAGTGGTGCATGTGGTGAGCAGTTCAAAGTTTGCTCTGAAGGCTCAGGAGGCCGGCTGTGATGCTGTGGTTGCCGAAGGATTTGAGGCCGGAGGGCACAATGGTCGTGAAGAAACGACTACCTTGTGTTTAGTGCCGGCAGTAGTAGATGCCGTCCGAGTTCCTGTGATTGCAGCCGGTGGCATTCATGATGGTAGAAGCATGGCGGCAGCTCTCGCTCTGGGTGCCGCAGCAGTTCAAGTTGGAAGTCGATTCGTCGCCTCGCATGAGGCATCTGCGCACATCGCCTTTAAAAATACCGTTATTCAAACCTCAGAGGGAGAAACGCAATTAACGCTCAAGGAGTTGACACCGGTTAGACTCGTCAAGAATGAATTTTATAATCGAGTTCAAGCAGCCTATGCAGCAGGGGCTTCCCTTGCAGAACTCTCAGAGTTACTAGGAAGAGGAAGAGCGAAAAAGGGTATGTTTGAAGGAGATCTGGTGGAAGGGGAGTTGGAGATTGGCCAGGCCAGTGCTATGATAAAAGAGATTTTGCCTGCTTCAGCTATTGTTCAAGAGATGATGCAGGAGTGCAGAGCCACAATGAGCAGACTTTCAAGCATGGGTGAATGACACCCACGCTTTTGTTTACTTTCAACATATGGTGTTAGGAAAATTTCCCAATCTTCAGGAATGGGAGCCATACCGCTATGATTTTTGCTTCTGGTCAGATCTGAGAAACAAAGCCCATGCATGCAACCTTAATGCAATTGAATGCGTGTAATAAAAGGTAAATTTTTCCGTTCACGCCGTGCTCAAATTCAAACCGTGCATAAAACAGTAAACACTTGCCTTCTTGGTTTATGGATCATCTTGCAGTCGCAGGTCGTCTTGCGCGCTCAGGAAGAAGCCATCATTAACTGCTTGCAGGTAGATGAATTCGGTAGTGTCACGGTCAATTGGACACCACCGTTAACAGGGGCATCTAACTTCAGTCACTATGAGGTATTATACAGTATTTCCCCTGACTTAAGTTTTACTTCCATTGGCAACAACTTGGTACCAATAGAACTATCCAGTTTTACGCACATTTCTAACCAGGCTCTTAGCAACAGCTATTTCTATTTCGTGCAGTCGTGGTATAGCGACGGTGCTGGTGGTTTTTTCTCGGTTCCATCCGATACACTTTCAACGATTTATCTGGAGGCAGAGCCCGCTCAAAATAGTTGTAGTAACTGCGATAGTGCAGCATTCCTTGAATGGACGGAGCCGTTATTGCCGGTTGGGATTTCTGCCGAGAATTTACAATATCAGATTTGGACAGATTATCCTTCCGGTAACTGGCAGTTGCTGACAACGGTGAGCTTTGGAGTGAATGAATACCTTCACTACGTATACAATTGCACACCGGTGTCCATGAATTTCAGAATTCGATTGGTTACGCCCGATGGCTGCGAGTTTGTAAGTAACATCGATGGAGACCTCTTCAGAGACAGCGTATTCCCGAATTCTGTGGTGGTAACAAGTGTGGAAGTGGATGCCAATGGTTACGGAATTATCAGTTGGTTGCCTAGTGCCTCACCCGATGCTTTGGGTTACCTGGTATACCGCTGCCAAGGTTCTAATACCACACCTATTTTCGAAATTGAAGAGGAACCGTGGGAATTTATTGACGTATTTGCAAGCAATCAGTCTGCTCAAGGAGCCGTTCAGTATGCGATAGCGGCATACGACCAATGTGGTAATACAGACACCACTACATGTTATCTTTCATCATTCCTAGAGGTCCAGGAGTATGAGGTTTGCGACAATGCAGTGAGTATTGAGTGGTCAGCTTATCAGAGCTGGGCGAATAGTCCAAGTTATTACATCGTCTATGAAGCTTTTGGTTTAACCGACGATTACACGGCGGTCAACATGACACCCATCGACACCGTAACTACGCTGAACTATGACGACTTCGCGCTGCAGTTTGGTGGATTCAATATCTATAGAATTGAAGCAGTCGACACAATCACTGGCTATCGTGCATTCAGCAATTTTCAGGACACCTATGTAAATGATTACGCAGCACCATCGTACGTGGAGATTCAGTCGGCAACTGTGTTAAATGCAGATTCGGTTCAGATAACACTAGGGGTTAGTCCAACAGAACTCAGTTTTCGATATGAATTGCAGCGTTTAGAGCGCGTCACACAGTCGTGGCAGGAGGTTGTCGTTCAAGATGCAAGCGCCGTGGCAGAGATAGTCTTCATCGATTACTTGCTTGCTACCGATGTGTTTTACTATAGCTATCGCATTTTAGTTTACAATTCATGTGGATTGATAGTAGATACCTCGAATGTGTCTACAACCATTTTGTTGAACGGAGAAGCAAATCAAGAGCGCTTAGTAAATGTGCTTGCTTGGAGTCCTTATGGCGATTGGGTCGAAGGCGTCGATCATTACAACATTTATCGTCGTATGAAGGATGCTCCTTACGAACTGATAGAAGAAGTCAATGGAGGAGCTAGTTTGTTTTATGAGGATGATGTATCTGAGCTGGTTAAAACCGATGGCGATTTCTTTTATCTAATCGAGGCAATAGAAGAAGGTGATGGATCTCGAGCACCATTTTTTTCGCAGTCCAACGAGGTTAATTTATCTATGGTTCCGATAATATGGATTCCAAATGCAATTGTTTTGGGAGGATACAATCCGGTTTTTAAGCCGACTATCTCCTTTGCATTGGTAGAAGAATATTACCTTGTTGTTTTTAGTCGCTGGGGTGATTTGATTTTTGAAACATACTCCATCGAGGAAGGATGGGATGGCAGCATGAATGGTCGTCCGGTGCAAGAAGGCGTATATAATTATTACGTAACTGTGAAGGATGGCCGTGGCAGGGCAATCGATCAATTTGGACATATAACAGTGCTTAATTACGAGTGATCCTCAATCTCACCAAACGGTCCAACCACCTTCTACCAGCATATTATCGCCTGTAACGTAACTGCTGGCATCGCTAAGCAAATAAATCAAGGCGGGTGCTACTTCATGATTGTAGCTCAACCTCTCCAGCGGTGAGAAGCGCGCGAAGTTTTTTTCGAATTGTTCTTCGTGATTATTCCAGACACCATGCGGTGTAATCATATTCACGCGGACATTTTTCGCGGCCCAGTAGCTAGCTAAGTAACGCGATAAAGCGTCGACACCACCTTTACTTGCGCTGTATTCGGCTGGGCACCCCAATGATGTGCCTTTGTATAAATTCTGATTAGGAGCGACAACACTATAGGTACTGGGTATGTTTACGATGCTTCCTTTCCCTTGGTCGGCCATATAGGAGCCTATCACCTGGCAGAGAAGAAAGGTGCCCTTCAGATTTATCTCAACCACGGTGTCCCAATTTTCCTCTGATACTTGCTCGAAGGGAACAAACTTGAGGTGTGATTTATTCTGATGTCCGCATACGAGGCCATCGATGCGGCCATAGGTTTTGATGACGGCCTCCCTGAGTGCTATCACTTCCTCTTTCTTTGCTACGTTTAATGAATAACCCATCATGTTTCGGCCATGACGCTCACTCAGCGATTCAGCCAAAACCGTTGGATTGGCAGCATCAATATCGGCGCATACCACCGTTGCTCCGAATTGAGCTGCTGCCTCACAGAAGGCACGACCGATGAGTCCGCAAGCTCCGCTAATGACGACCACTTTATCCGTCAACTCGAATTTTCTTCTGAAATCAATTGCTGTGGGGTCGGTAGTTCTCATAGAGCTGTTTTAGTTTTTGGGAATTCTTTTCGAATAGATGCGCAAAGACAAACGCAATAATATTCACGGCAAGATAAATCAGGAAAAAATAGGTTCCGTTGAAATCGGAAGGGAAAACGTTCAGAATAAAGATGATGACTGGGTAGTGAATGAGGTATAGTGAGTAGGAGTAACCTGCTAGTGATTTGCTTATTGAATGAAGGGTTGGATAAATACTACCGCTATTTTTTGAGCCATTCAAGAAAAATGTGAGACCGAAGGCGAATAATAATGCTGAATTTGTGTAACCTATTTTAGGAAACAATACAAGGCCGGCCAATAAGACGGCAATTCCGACAATTGCACCTGCATTGTTAGGAGGTTGAATATCATCGCGTCGTGCTAACGCGATAAATAAACCTAGAAACCAATACAGGGTAAGTCCGCTATCCATGCGCACACTTACAAATACATAGTACAACGGAGAAAGAGCCAGAAAAGCGAGAACGAACCATTGCCATATTCGAATGCGTGATGAGCGCAACATGTAAAAGAATGCAAATCCAAAAAAAAGATATAGCCACCATTCAATGCCTATTGTCCATAGCGGAACATTCGTGCCGAGGTATCGAAAACGAAAAAACTCAATCATGTAATACTCATTGATAAATACAGCAAGGGGAAACTCCTGCAACAGAAAAAGATTCACTACGAGATTAATAAAGTATTGCTTGAGAGAATAAATCTGCTGCGTGATTTCGAATGCTGTGACATCAAGAAGAAATGTAAGGCACAGAGCAGCAAGGTACGGAGGGTATATACGTATGAATCGATCTCGAAAGAACTGTTTGAAACCATAGGAGGGGTCTGATAGTGTGTGCTGTTTGAGGCTAGTCGTAATAAGAGAGCCTGAAAGAATGAAAAATAATAGCACTGCATAGCTGGCCATGCTAATTAGTGTTCGCATTGGCCATCCGAATAAGGATATAAGATGCGCTACAACAACTGCCTGACTGCAGATGAACCGAATAATGTTTAGTATAGATGACTGGAATTGATTAAGCCCCATCAGATGTATTTTCTAAAAACAGGCTTGATGGGTTCTCCGATGAGATAATGTTGATAGCCGTCTTCCAGCCCTTTTTTAAATAACTCACACGATTCATCAATAGCCTGCAATACATAGTCTACGTCCGATTCTGTATGCGAGAAATGAGGGCAAAAAATTCCTTGAAAGAGGACACCGCGTGCAATGAGCTCCTGATGAAAAAGGGTACGAAGACCAAATGAATTGTTTCCATCCGCATCAAAATAACCCAATGATGCATGCCAATTGAACTGCATGTTTCGGATGTTATTTGAAAGGCCATGTTTCGAGATGATAGTCTTACTGCCATCTATAAAGCGCTGTCCCATGCGCTGATTATGCTCAATCACAGGGTGTTTTTCGAATTCATCCATAGTCGCTATTGCAGCAGCAATGCTGCAAGTCTCACCTCCATGTGTAGTGCTAACGAGAAAAAGTTTTTCGCTACCTGTTTTGCGAATTCCGCCCAGTTCCAGAATTTCTTTCTTTCCGGTGAGGCAGCAAAAAGAAAAACCATTTGCTATGCCTTTTCCCCAGGTAGTCATATCCGGCACGACGTTGTACTTTTTCATGGAACCTGGATAAGCTGTCTTGTATCCGGTAATCATTTCATCCATTATCCAGAGTGCACCGTGCTTGTGCGCGAGTTCGATAGCATCGCTTAAGTAGTTTTCCGGAAGCACATTGAATTTTTCAGGCTCCGAAATAACACAGGCGATTTCATTTGGATATTGGTTGAATAAATCGATTAGTGATTGTGGGTTGTCGGAAGTATAGGTAACCGTTAATGCAGAAATGTCATTTGGGATTCCGTTTTTAACATCGGTGCTACCAATAAACCAGTCATCATAGGAATAGAAAGGGTGATCAATTGGACGCGCAACGATTTTCCTTCCGGTGAATGCTCGTGCGAGTTTGACTGCTGCCGTAGTAACCACAGATCCGTTCTTGGCGAATTTGATCATGTCATGGCCGGGTACATTCGATAAAAATCGCTCAGCCACTTCGCGTTCAATGATTGAAGGGCGACTGAAGTTATTTCCTTTCTTCAGCTCTTCAGTTACCCGCTCTACAACCGGTTCATATGCATGTCCTAAACTGATGGAGGCAAGGCCTCCCAAGCACTCAATATACTCGTTGCCATCCGGATCCCACACCCTGCACCCTTTTCCATGTGTTATAGCCGCAGGCGATAGTATAGGAAATTGATCGTCACCCTTTGAATAGGTGTGTGCTCCCCCTGGTATGAGATCGTGAATTGTATTTCGATACTCGTCACTGAGTTTGAAATTTGATATTCGTTTGGTTACTGCATCCGTCATCCTGTGAAACTATTTAATCATTCGATCTTCTCGTATCGACTTTTTATATCCTGAATTAATTTCGCTCTCACGATTGATTTCCAAGAGTTCCGGCTTGTTGCTGAGAAGGTGAACAACATCGTTAATACCGAAATCAGGAGTGTTTTCAAGTTCCCGAAAAATCTGCTCCGCTAATCGCAAATCGTTATCTGTATCGACCGATAGTTTGAAGTTATAGGCATCATTGGCTTTTCTCCAGCCCAATTTGAATTGTTTCGAATTTTTGATGTAGGGCATGACGTGCTCTCGCTCGCTGAGCAGTTTTGCGTTGATTGAGGCATCAACCAGCGCATCATAAGTAACAACCTCCACATCAAAACCGTCTTCCAGATAATTTGGTTCCTGATTGCTGTTAGAGAAATAGTCGACTTTATAACGAAGAAATTGATCTATCACGAAATCTACCACCTTCCAGGAATGAATAGGATTATCGCAGCAAATGCGAATAATAGCATCTCCGCTTACTGCACCATATTTTGCTGCGGCCTCTGTGAACCGACTGAGAACATCCCAATCACTACCTCTGTAAATGGAGATGTTTTTTGATTTGCAAAATTCTTCAATAGCATCATCTTCAGAGTTCGTGGTAGTGGCAACGATGATTTTCTGAATTTTTTCAGATGGATTCAAACGATCTACAACATGCTGGAGAATTGTCTTTCCGTGCACATTACGCAATACCTTCCCTGGTAATCGGGTAGAGCCCATGCGCGCTTGTATGATGCAAATATTCATTGAAGCTCGTTGCTGAAAATGCCCATGTAGTGCTTGTCGATGTATTCACCTTTCACAAAAATCTGTGATCTGAGGCAGCCTTCGTTTTTGAAGCCAACTTTCTCATAAAGTTTTATTGCCGCCGGGTTGTTGGCATAAACTGCAAGCAACACTTTGCGCAGATTCAATTGGTTGAAAGCATATGTGAGCGTTAGCCTCATTACTTCTGTGCCAATACCTTTGCCCCAGTAAGTGCGATCACCCAGTAGCAGTCCCAACTCACAGGTTCTGTTCACCCAATCAAAGTTGTCTAGTTTGATGTTACCGATGTGCACATCATTTGCTTTGTCACAAATCGCAAACATGACTGCATTTTTGGAAGAGGTGATTTGCTGGATGTACTTTTTCAAATCATCGAGAGTACTGGGATATGCTCCGGAAGCGAGTCCACGGGTTACCTCTTCGTCATTGAGCCAAGACAAGTAGCGTTCCGTTCCATCGTGCATCTCGATGGCGCGCAAATAGATGGTATTTCCCTCGATAAAGCGATTCATCGGCCATGTTTTGTTTGCAGCATTTCAAGGTGCTTGTCCATTTCCCCTGCATTCTTCGTCAGGTTATTCTCGTGCATGCGGTAGCGGTAGAGCGGTAGAATGATGTTGTAAATGTTGTACTTTTCATTCCATCGTATGCGAAGATCCTCTTCTTCTCGAGCGCGAAATCCTTCATCGTAAAGGCCGATGTTGTATAAGAAGTCCTTTCGAAACATAATCCCACAAGCAATAGGCTTTGCAGCAGCGCTGACATGCTCGATATGTTTGCCGCGCTCATCTACTAGATAATAGTCAATCGAAACTGCATCCAGGCTGTTATTTTCCTCCAAGAAAACCTTCTGCATTCGCAGGGTTTCCTTGTGCAAGTAGTCGTCGGCGTCGAGAAATATGATGAATTGCCCTTTGGCTTTTTTAATACCAAAGTTGCGTGCTCCTGCTAATCCAAGGTTCTGCTCAAGATTGAAAATCCGAACATCGTTTACGTAATTTTCGAGTATTTGCTCTGTTCCATCTGTGGAGTGGTCGTTAACGACAATTACTTCGAATTGGTTTTCGGGTAGACTTTGATCGAGTGCACTGCGAATGGCTCTCTCCACATACTGAGCATAATTGTATGTTGTGATTATTAATGATACCATTTGACATGCTTTTGAGAATGATCTTTCCTATTACTTCTTCCTTCTCTTGGTTTTGGTTGAGGAGTCTTCCGTGTAGTAGTTGTTACCATACATGTAACCTCCATACGTATTGCCGTATCCGTATCCGTATCCGTAACCATATCCATAACGATAAGCATACTTTCCGTAATAATACTTCCAGCGCTTCTGTTTGATGTTGTTAAGAATCAATGCATTCTTCTTGAGGTTATTCATCAGTAGAATGTCTTCGAGGTGACGAAGACCTGACTTGGTGGCTTTCTCCGTGTTGAGAACGAATATTCCCAAATCAACCTTATTCAACAGGACAAGGGAGTCGCTGATAAGCAATAATGGCGGTGTATCGATGATAACGAAGTCGTATTGTTCAGTGACTTCTTTAAGAAGTTGATCAACTCGAGCATTCAGTACAAGTTCGGAGGCATTGGGAGGAACAGGACCGGCGGTAATAACATCAAGGTTCTCAACTTGTGTGGGAGCTATACTTTGACGGTATTCGGTTTTACCAATGAGGAAAGAGGAGATACCACTAACATTCTCCATACGCAGCGACTTGTGCACTTTCGGTTTGTGCATGTCAAAGTCAAGAATGAGCACTCTTTTCGAGGCTTTGGCAAGTACCGACGAAAGGTTGACTGACACAAAGGTTTTACCTTCCCCCGGATGCAAGGAGGTTACCAGAATAATCTTCGGGCCTTCGTCAGGCAAGATATACTGCAGGTTAGTTCGAACCGAACGGAATGCCTCACTTACGTTGGATCGAGGGTTGCTGGTAATTACAATTGGATCAAGGTCGACATCCTGATAGTTAGGAACTCCACCCAGCAATGGCATTCTAGTATATGCTTTCAATTCGCGGGTGTTCTCGATGCGCTCAAAGAAGATAGCGCGAACAAATCCGATAATCAAAGCAATGAAGAATCCGACACCGATGAAGGTCCAAATAGTTCCGGATTTCTCAGGCCCCACAACACCGAGCGAGCGAGCCGCCTCTATCACACTGGTCTGAGGAACAATACCGGCCCTGGCGATTACAGTGTTGGCTTTTTTCTGCAGTAAGAACGTGTATTGACCTTCATTTACGGTGAGTTTGCGCTCGATACTCAAAAGGTCGCGCTGTGAGCGCGGTATATCTCGCAATTCCAATTCGGCTTTCTGATGCTGTGCGCGAACATCGGTGATGCGCATCTGAATTTGCTTCTTGTTGTCGGTAGTATAGCGGAAAATACTGTTGCGTATCGTTTTGACAACCGAGTCGACTTTCTGAACACGACGGTCGCTTGCTTTCATGTCAACCAACAACTCAGTCTTACGCTGACTGAGATTGAACAAGTCCATAACCAGCTTGCTGAGCGTTTGATCTTCGTCTTGCAACAAATTCAAAGGAGGAATGATTGAAAGGTCTTTTTCCTTGGCTAGAAATTCTTCCAAATTGATGAGTGCGTTTTGACGTAATACCAAATTCCGCTCTTCCTCTTCGGTTTGCTCAAGAATTTTGAAAGCATTTTTCTGCTCCATCTCTAAATCGAGAATGTCTTTGTTGGCCTTGAAACCCTCGATAACGCGCTCCAGAGAATCCATGATAAGCATGATGCCATCGAGTTGCTTGTCGATATACTCCTCCGTTTTTTGATTTACAAGCAATTGATTCTGCAGCGTGTATTCAATATAGACTTGTGCCAGTGTATCCAGGAAGGTTTTAGCCCTGCCTTCCAGCATGTCCTTCATAGTGAGTGTGAGGATGCTCGTAAACTCCTGGTTCTCGATGGTGAGTCCTGAACGAAGACGGTCAATTAACACGTCAGGGTGTTGCACGGTAAACTGGAAATTTTGTTCCTGAATACTCTTGAGACTTACCTCGTCGACACGGGGAAGCAGGTCAACCTGAATAGTGAAATTTACATCTTCGTTTAGCTTACCAAACTCGAACTCATGTGTGAGTTTGTTACCGTTCAGAACATAACTTATTGAATACCTGGTAAGGTCAATAATTTTAAGATTGAATGGCTTCCCGTACAAACGTTTGTCGAGCATTCGCCAATCGCAATGCACATCGAAATATGCGAAGCGGTCAACTTGTTCAGTTTTAACACGGCCCACCAAGAAGTAGTTGTGGGTGAAGTCGACGCGGTTCATCACTTTACCAACAATGTCATAGGAGCTTAAGATCCGCTTTTGGTTGGTGATATCCTGAATAAGGGAATAATAACCGATATCTTTAAAAATCTGTGTTTGATAGTCGTACGTTTCCGATGACTTCAGAAGAATCTCCGTTTTTGCCGCGTAAATATTGGGCAATCGGTGTGTATAGAACATGGCAAACAACCATCCTATTCCGGATAATAGTATCATCAAATACCAATTCTTACTGATGAATTTGATGATAGGTCTTAAATCATCAGCATCAAGAAAGTTGGTTTTTTGAGGAGCAGGGGTCGTTGTCGACATAGTTGGCTTTGGTGGTCTGGTAGGAGGGCAAATATACTTGAATGAAGGCTGCTACACGTTAAAACTCTGCAATCTATTTCGCAAAGCTGTTTTTTTGAGGAAGTTTCTATTACATTTGCCTTCTGTAAACTTTATTTACATGCAAAATTCGCTTCGCACCCTTCTTTTTATTGCAATGGTTGCATTGGCAGAAGTAGCCTTTGCGCAGCCTGGTCCTCCTCCGGGCCCTCCCTGCGGCGGTCCCTTTGGTCCGGCATGCCCAATTGATGGTGGTGTGAGTTTGCTTATTGCCGCCGGTTTGGCTTATGGCGGTAAGAAGTCCTACGATATGTCGCGGAGAAAATCTTGATGCTTCGAAAGTCACTCTCGAATCCTTTTCTTCGTTTTATTTTCTTCAGTGTCGGGCTGTATCTCACTTGGTATACAATCTACGAGTTTTATTTACATACACACACTACTTTTGATAAAAGAGTAATTGACACACTAGTTCGCTGGGCCGAATTTACCCTGCGTCTCATGGGTTTTTCTACCACAGACTATTCCTCATCTGATGTGCTTTTTCGAGAACATATTGGAATAGCAGGTTCAAAGGGCGTCACAATAGGTGCGCCATGCGATGGCGTGGTCCTGTATGCCCTATTCATTTTCTTTGTAATGTCTTTTCCCGGTCCGGTCCGACATAAGGCTTGGTTCATTCCGTTGGGAGCGCTTTCTGTTTTCTATCTCAATGTCCTGAGAATAGTGGGTCTGGCCATAATCATGAATGTCAATGAAGAATGGTTGGCATTCAATCATGATTATACATTCACGGTTGTAGTATATGCCTATGTCTTTATGTTATGGATGATATGGGTGCGGAAATTTTCACCTTTCCGGAAAACAATACCTGAAGGGAATACATGAAAAGGTCAGTCGCTGTTCCATTCCTTTTTGTTTTAGCAATTGTTTCCGGCTTTTATCAGGAAAAGTTGAAAATCAGCATTAACTATATTCTTGAACAAGGAATAAACTATTCAGATTTTTACAATTTGGCGCCGGAGCAAAAGCAGGATTTATTAGAAAGTGCTCGGATTAATGCGCCATTCGACTATTACCATAATCACACAACCATTTCCTGGCTCTACAATTTCAATCAGCGAGAGTTGTCTCTTCTGAAGTGGGTTGTTACAGCAGCTGGGTTAGTATGGTTTCTTCTATTGAATACCATGATTCTTCGATTGTTGAATGTTCAACAAGAGGTTGTGCGGGTCTTACCCATCATGTATTTGGTTCTCGTGGTGTTAGCTTATTCGATTTATGCTTTGGGAATAGTGGGTTTTAATCAAGGGCATTGTTATGCTGTAAGTC
>Ga0315899_10001194_pt1 | contig 30058 bp, 20 predicted proteins | sample LakEriMetagenome_2_FD_203518 | JGI IMG/M metagenome (GOLD analysis project Ga0315899, IMG submission 203518) | Freshwater fungal communities from buoy surface, Lake Erie, Ohio, United States - Buoy 4 MA112 | ecosystem: Environmental > Aquatic > Freshwater > Lake | place: USA: Lake Erie, Ohio... | reverse complement strand
CCAAACCAAAATGGCACTATCTCCAATAACCCCAACCTACCGATCGAATGGGCTGATGTGGATTCAACCCAAAAGAATGTCGCTTGGAAATCACCAACAAAAGGGCTCGGCTGGTCCTCACCCGTTATTGTCGCTGATCGCATCTATATCACTTCGGCCCAAGCTATCCGGCCCGCCGATGCCGACAACGATTCAGCAACTGCAGAGACCAATCTCAGCGACCTCGCCCTGCCCCAATCGCTTCACGTCTGCTGCTATAGCCTTGCCGATGGCTCCCTAATCTTCGATAAGAAAGTCTTCGAACAACCACCCAACGCTCCAGCGATCCACAAAAAGAATTCCCACGCAAGCCCCACTCTCGTCGCTCATCGTGCTGCTAACTCCCCTCGAACACAACTCTACGCTCACTTCGGACACCAAGGCACCGCGTGCCTGTCAACCGATGGTGAAATCATCTGGACGAACACCGACCATTCCTACCCACCCGTTCACGGCAACGGTAGCTCCCCAATCATCGTCGATGAGAAACTCATCCTTACCCTCGATGGCGCCGAAGCCCCATACACCCTCGCTCTCGATCTCCAAACCGGTAAAGACCTTTGGAAGACACCTCGCGGTGTTACCACCGATCGCTCCTTTTCGTTCGCAACTCCACAAGCCATCCAGGTACAAGGCAAAACGCAAATCATCTCAGCCGGTGCAGATATCGTCCAAGCTCTCAATCCAGCAACAGGTAATGTCCTCTGGTCTGTTCGCTACAGCGGTTACTCCCTGATCGTCCGACCCTTGTACCACCAAGGACTCGTATTTCTGAGCACCGGTTACAACACCCCGAAAATCTTGGCAATCGATCCTACCGGCGAAGGAGATGTAACCGATACGCATGTTCGATGGACCACTACCAGCGGTGCACCCAACACCCCATCACTCATTCCGATGAACAACCAAATCATCATGGTCAGCGATGGTGGGGTCGCTACCGGTCTACTCGCCTCCGATGGAACAAAACTCTGGCAAAAACGGCTCGGTGGTAATTACTCGGCTTCTCCGCTAGCCTCCGGAAATCGCGTTTATTTCCAAAGCGAATCCGGGGAATCCATCGTCATGCAAATCGACGACGAACCAACCGAACTTTCCCGAAACTCCCTCCCCGGACGCGTCTTCGCTTCCTATGCAATCGAAAAAAATGATTTGATCATTCGGACCGAAGAAGCCCTCTACCGAATCAGCAATTCCACATCACCATGATGCACTCTGCCTTGCCCCGACCAAGCCGCTGGTTCCTCTCTTGCATCGCTGCCCTAATCATCATCCTCGCCATCTCCATCGTCTTGGCGCTGGCAATGACTCTAAGGCAAAACGCTCGACTGCGCACCGCGATGATCTCCGGAAGCTCCATGGAGCCGACCCTCCATGGCCCAAGAGTCATTACGAAATGCCCCGAGTGCAAACGCGATAACCAATGGACCAGCGATACGTGGCTTGCGAACCGTGAACTCAAATGCCAATTCTGCAACGAATACATCGACAACTCCAACATCGAACAACTACCCGGTCAGACGATCACTTACGTCCCAACACTCCTGGTCAACCAAAAAGGTTTGCTACCCCAAGGCGCACCGCGATCGACACTCCCCGTCCAACGCTGGGAACTGGCTGTCATCCGAAACAAAGAAGATGAATTCGGCCAAGTCAAACGGGTCGTCGGACTACCTGGCGAACAAGTCAGTATCAAGGACGGACGCATCTGGATCAACGGAAACAAAATCCTCCCCTCGCCGACCGCGTTCCTTCATCAAGCGATCCCGGTTGCAAACTGGACGAACCCAGCAGCGAGCACCAACCCGGAAAACACTTCCTCGGTCAACGAATTCCTCTCATCGATCCCCTTCCCCATCCAAAACAACCTCCCCATCAACGCGTTCGACTCCCACCGGCTCTCTCCTGCTCTCGACGTCGGAATAGCTCTACAACTGCGAACCAGTGAACCCTCATGGAACCTCCACCTGAAACTTCAAATCGACGACGAACTTATCCCCGTCGAAGTCTCCACCTACGAACGGACCACCACCATCCATATCGGGTCACTCTCCATGGCCGCCTTGCCAAAAAACTGGACCCTCGATTGGATTCAATTCCTAATCCTCGGCGAAACCCTGGTGATCCTCGATGCCAAACAAGAACTCGGTAGAATGCCTCTGGAAACCTTCGTCGAATCCCACCGGCGTGTCGGCAGCAAACCGCTGAACGCAAGCCGCATTCGTTGGACCGAAGTCCCAACCATTGAACCATCAAACCTCCTAAAACGTGTCCTGCTTTATCGGGGCCGAATCTATCGCGGAGCTAATGATTCCGATACCCAAGACTTCCCGGCCAACGACGGCTGGATCGTCCTGGGTGACAACGTCTCGATCTCCGAGGATTCACGATCCGCAGATCCAGCAAACCCACGAATTCAAAAACAACAACTCCAAGGTGTACTTCCAGAACCACCATCTCTTATGCACAACTTATTGCAACCATGAACCAACATAACCAATCATTCTCCGGAGGTGTCTTTCACCCCTCGATCCCCGGAGGTCGCGCTGGGGCTGAGATCACCATCAATCGGGGTGAAATCATCGCGTACACGCAATGCGATGGACAACCAGTCTTCTCCATCCCCATAAACCAATGCCAACTCGATCTCGGCGGTGCCTCCGGACGAATGCTCTTCTGCCGAACTCCAGACGGACAACTGACGATCTTCTCCGAAGATAAACACTTCGCCCAAGCACTCGATCTGCACTCAGGTGGACTACTTGGCAATCAAATCAACACCTTGAAAAGAGCGGTTCGATCTGAATCCAAGAAACTCGGATTCTGGATCCTCGCCGGCTCTCTCGCCTGCGCCCTGATCCTGTTCATCGGCTACTTCGCCATGCTGTGGGCCGCTAAAGCTACCATCGCCTCGTTGCCAATCTCCATCGATGAGAAAATCGGAAAACTCGCCCTGGACTCCATGGATGTGGGCAAACGACTCGACTCCGCTCACCCCGCAAGTAAACTCGTCCAATCCATCGTCGATAAACTGCAACCCCACGCAGCTATCCCAAACATGAAATTCAAGGTGATTGTCGTCGAAGACCCTCAAGTCAACGCCTTCGCACTCCCCGGTGGACAAATCGTCGTCTTCACCGGACTGATTCGCGAAGCGACATCCGCCGAACAAATCGCCGGTGTTCTCGCCCACGAAATGTCTCACGCAACCTTGCGACACGGATTGCAAAGCGTCAGCCAATCGCTCGGTATCGTCGCCGCTATCCAACTCTTCGTCGGCGATATCGGCGGCCTCGTCGCCCTCGGTGCTCAAATCGCTCAACAATCGATCCTCACCAGCTACAGCCGAACTTCGGAGACCGAAGCCGACCTCGAAGGTGCTCGCATGCTACATGCCGCTAAAATCGACCCCCAAGCCATGGCGGAATTCTTCGGATTACTCAAAGAAAAAGAAGGGGATATCCCAGACGCCATCGCCTGGATCAGCACCCACCCTCAACACTCAACCCGAATCGAAAATATTAAAAATCACCAAAAATCCTTCCCCGCAACTCAGTACGAACCCCTAGAACTAAACCTCAAAGAAGCCCAAGAAGCGTTATAATGAGCCCCGCAGATCCCCACTAAGACCTGCAACTACTCCGCACTAATGCGATGCTCATGAACTCGAGGTACGCCATGCAAGTCGATATCAGAAATCGTCCGTCGTTCGCAAATCTACTGGTGCATTTCTCCCCCGGCGATTCGATTATCGCCGAAGCCGGAGCGATGGCCACAATGAGCTCAAACATCGATATGAAAACCCGCCTCAACGGTGGCTTCTTCGGTGCAATCGCCCGCCGACTCTTCGGCTCCGAATCAATCTTCATCAACGAATTCTCCGCCAACTCTCCCGGGGAACTCGTCCTGACACAACCCTTTCCAGGCGATATCGTTTGCACGGAACTCCAAGGCAATACCATGCTCTTGCAACCCGGCGCATTTATCGCTTGCGACCCAACCGTTCGACTCTCCCTCGGCTGGGCCGGCTTCCGTAGCTGGATCGCACGAGAAGGTCTCTTCCGTATCAAAGTCTCCGGCAAGGGCCGCGTATGGTTCGGTGCCTACGGCGCGATCTTCGAAAAAGAAATCTCCGGGGAACATATCGTCGATTCCGGACACCTCGTCGCCTACGAACCGACCATCTCCATCAACGTCGGTCTCGCCGGTGGTATCTTCACCAGCTTCTTCTCCGGCGAAGGAGTTGTCACTCGCGTGCGAGGACAAGGAAAAATCTACATGCAAAGCCGATCCTTTGATGGTCTCGCCGCTTGGACCAACTCCCACCTCCTCTAATCCAATACCCTACGCTCGAACTCAAGGAGTAAAACCAAGCCATGCGACACGAAATGCTCTGCCAACCTGCCTCAACCGCTGTGCAATTTAAACTTGACCAAGGCGAATCGCTCACCTGCGAAGTCGGTGCGATGATCGCCATGTCATCCGGCCTGAGCGTCCAGACAACCTCCAAAAGCCGTGGTGGAGGAGGCGGTATCGTCAAAGGCCTCAAACGAATGTTCTCCGGCGAAAGCTTTTTCCTAAACCACTTCACCGCCGAAGCCCCCGAACAAACTCTCCTCATCGGACCTACCATGCTAGGGGACTGCGTCCACCATGCGATGCGAGGCGGGACAGTGATCGTCCAAGGCTCCAGCTGGCTCGCCTCCTCACCCGACATCGATATCGATACCTCATGGCAAGGCTTCACATCGGCGTTCTTCTCCGGTGAATCGATGTTCTGGGTCAAATGCAGCGGCCAAGGGGATCTGTTCTTAAGCAGCTACGGCGCTATCCACTGCATCGAGATCGATGGCACATACACCATCGATACCGGTCACATCGTCGCTTTCGAAGACACCCTGAAATTCAACATCGGAAAGGCCAGCCGAAGCCTCATCGGAAGCTTCCTCGGTGGCGAAGGACTCGTCTGCAAATTTCAAGGCCAAGGAAAACTCTACTACCAGTCCCATACGCCTCCCGCACTCGGCGCACTGCTAGGCCCAAAACTCAAACCAAAATAACACCACTACCAATCAATATCACTACCACTCAACAGCACGGCAGCTTTCACTGCCCATCGACCGCCCAAATCACTACACAACTCCCATCCAATCTAGCGAACTTCCTACGGAGTCTCCCATGACATCCAACCTGCAATACGAAATCCAACTGCGCCCCGATTTCTCAATGCTCAAAGTTGAGCTAGAACAAGGCCAGAAAGTTTACGCGGAACCCTCGGCAATGGCCGCCATGAGCCCAAACCTCAAACTCAAAGCAGGTTTCAAAGGTGGCGCTTTTAAAACCCTAGGTCGCTTCTTCGGCGGCGAAAGCATGATCGTTAACACGTTCAGCGCCGAGAATGGCCCCGGCGAAATCCTCTTCGCGCCAGGTCATATGGGTGATACCCAACACTACCGACTCACCGGCGGATCGCTCTACCTCCAACGCGGTGCATACATGGCTAATAGCGAAGGTGTAGAAATCACCGGCAGCTGGCAAGGCGCTAAAGGATTCTTTAGCGGCGAAGGACTCGTACTGCTGAAAGCTTCCGGCAACGGCGATGTCTTCTTCAACTCCTACGGCGCTATCCTCGAAATCGACGTCCAAGACGACTACATCGTCGATACCGGCTTTATCGTCGCCTTCGAAGACACCCTCAGCTATAACGTCTCCGTACTGCCCGGCCTGCGCGGCGGTGGCTTCAAACGTCTCTTCTTCAGCGGCGAAGGCCTCGTGTGCCGCTTCTCCGGACAAGGCAAAGTCTGGATCCAAACCCGATACGTCACACCCTACCTCTCCTGGATCAACCAGTACCGACCACAACAAAGCAAGTAGCAGTCAACCCCTAGCCCCGCTCCCCTTCTATCCGTCCCCCTCCCTCTGTGCCTCTGTGCCTCTGTGCCTCTGTGTTTCAAAAAAGCCCCCTAGACCGCGCAACATTTGGAAACACAGAGACACAGAGTTCACGGAGATATATCTCTTCGGCATACAGCCAAACCCTTCCCCCGCCCCACCTATCCATCCCCTTCTATCCGTCCCCTCCCTCTGTGCCTCTCTGCCTCTGTGTTTCAAAAAAGCCCCCTAGACCGCGCAACATTTGGAAACACAGAGACACAGAGTTCACGGAGATATATCTCTTCGGCCTACGGCCTAACCCTTCCCCCGCCCCACCTATCCATCCCCTTCTATCCGTCCCCTCTCTCTGTGCCTCTGTGCCTCTGTGTTTCAAAAAAGCCCCAGTGTTTCCAAAACCTCAAGGCCCCGACATCCGGAATGCAACCAAACGTGAGTTGCTCGCCGAGTCGGTGATCTTCGCCACCGCCTTGATATTCCCCTTCCCCGCCGTCAATCCAACCGGTGCTGTGATGACAATCGGAAGCAACTTCGATTCGTTCGGACCAAGTTCCGGTTGTACATCGCTCCAGTGAACCACAGCCGTAGCCGGCTCAAGCATCTCAATGGTGTACTTCTCCATGATACTCGTCCGGTTCGTTAACCGAACGCGAAAGTTATTCTGCAAGGTCCGGGAAGCCAACACGGTATAAGGCACCCCAGGACTCGGAATGATCTTGGCATCAAAAGAAAACTTCGTCGACAACATCACCAAAAAAAGTGTTGCCGTCGTCAAGATCAACATCGGGTAGATCAACGTCCGAGCACGAAGCCACGAATGGGGTTTGCCATCCAAAGCGTCTTGACTGGAATAACGAATTAACCCCTCTGGCTTCTTGATCCGTCGCATCACATCATCGCAAGCGTCGATGCATTGAGTGCAATGAATACACTCCATTTGCAATCCGTTTCGAATGTCGATTCCCGTCGGACATACCGCCGTACAGTGCCCGCAATCAATACAGTCTCCTTGCGCCCCCTGAACACTCTTCCCCTTGTGCCTCGGCTCACCTCGGTGAATGTCATAAGTAACAATCAAACTCTTACGATCAAGCATCACCGATTGAAATCGGCCGTAAGGGCAAGCGACCATGCAGAGCTGTTCCCGAAAGAACATAAAGTTGTACATCAATCCAAGAGTCGCAGCAGCCATCACGCCAAAAGCCATCGGATGCTGCTTGGGTGTCATCTGCATCCACTGCGCAAGCCGATCTGTTCCGACGAAGTAACTCAAGAAAGTATGCGCAAGGAACAGACTGCAAATGAGGTAAACAATGAATCGCGCCGTTTGCAGAAGCGTGTTCAGAGACTTCTTCGGCTTACCACCCTTCCCAGCAGTTCCAGCGAAAATTCGATCGATCGGACGAAAAAGAAATTCCAAGTAGACCGTCTGAGGACATCCCCAGCCACACCAGAGTCGACCACCAACAGCAGTGATAAACATCACCGTAAAGAAAACAGACAACAGCAATAGAAGGAGCAAATCGGTGTCGGTCGGATAAAACGTATGACCGAAAAAAGTAAACTCACGCGCAACGATGTCAATCAATACGATCGGCTTACCTCCAATCCGCAGATGCGGCAACGTCACAAAGAACGCGATAAGCGCATAAGCTAGAAATCGACGACGCTGCCAGTATTTGCCTTTCGCTAAAGCCGGGTTAAGCCACCGCCGCTTGCCGTCCCCTTGAAGCGTCGGCAAGACCATTTCGTCGGCCGGAAGTAGTGGACTATGTGGGTCGATTACGTTTAATGCACGATTCGCTGCCGAGGAATCGCTTGATTGAGTGCCGGACATCGTAATGGGTTTACTGACTCGCAATGATCGAGAAACTTGTTTTGCTCTACCCAAATCATCGGACGATCCCTACTCCAGGACAAGGATCATCAAATTCGAATACCACAAATGTGGCTGTTTCATTCTGTCGCACCACTCGAACTTAACACATAGACAATTGCGATTATCCAGGTTTCCTGGCTGCACAGTAGTACTGCGCCCCAACTGGTAACCAGCCAAGATAATCTTCCATCACTCGTAGCGCTCTCAAAAAACCCGGAAAGAATACTCGGTATCGCGTCATCACCCGCTCAAACCCAGCATCCCGCAAACGACGACAAAGCACATTCGCGGGAATCAAGATCGCGTTCTCATCGAACGGGCACGAACGCACCACACGGACAACCAACGGATTCCAAGGATTATGCTCGTATATAAATATCAGTCCACCCGGACGTAACACCCGCAGGAGCTCCTCGAAAACTCCCGGTTGCTCGCTCGGTAAGATGTGATGAAAGACACACGAAGCGAACACTGCGTCAAACGCACCACTCTCCGTAGGTATCTTGCCATTTCCACTCATCACAAACTGTGCCGAACCCTCATACCGTTCCTTTGCAACCTCAAGACTCTCGCTCGATACATCACAACACGTCAGCCGAGCTCTCGGCAAGTGTTTCTTTACGTAAGGGATCGACGAACCGGTACCAGCGCCAAAATCAAGCAGCTCGATACCCTGCGGTCTTTCCGGCCGAACAGTCTCGCAAAGCTTCGCTAAATCCTTGATCTTGTACTCGGCAAAATATTCGGCACTCTCTCCAGACGCTGCAATACTTGTATTGAGCAACGTTTCGTAGTCGGATGCATAAGGGTCGAACTCCGCTTGTACCTCCTCCTTCCGCGACAAATTCATGAAGCTTGCTCCGCAGATCGTGTCGGCGTACTCGCAATGCAGTACAAAGGCTTACCCATAGCGATACTCATTGTTAACGCCAAGTATTCGGCGATGACTCCTAACGCAGTCAAAATGCTGCCGGAAAAGAAAGTGATGACGATGATCAGTGAGGTCCAACCCTCCACTCGAACTTGCCCCGTCAACTTGGCAATAAGCACCACGATTGCAATCAAAACCGCCAACAGCATCGATGAAATACCCAACATCGAAATGAATCGCAACGGCCTTGCACCCGCTGTCATCATCAGAAACGAAAAGTGAGCAAACAGCTTTCGAAATGTATAACCCGAAGGTCGATCAAATTCATTCCGCAATTGCACCGGAGAATACCCCACACGCGAGACGATCCACCGAAGTGCAACATCGAGATAAACTCCGTTGCCGCAGTAACTCGATAAGCTCCTGGCTATCTCCCCTTGCACCAGCCGAAAACTATTAAACTGCCCCGTCGCCCCCTCACCGATAAGGACATTCGAGATAGATTTCGCAAGAGTACTCGCCCCGTTTCGAAGCGCTCCATGCGGTGGCTTATTGCTGGGCTGCGCATAGACGACCTGATACTTGTGGAGCAATGCGATGTTCAGCATCGCAGCAATATCCTCTGGATTCTGTTGCATATCCTCATCCAGGGTAACAACCCACTCCCCTTGGGACTTCGCCATCCCCGCAAGCGTCGCGGCATGCTGACCGTAATTGCGAGTCAACCAAATCGGACGCACAAATGAATAAGTCTTCGCTAACTCCTCGATCGTATAATCGGATCGATCAGGCCCACAATCATGGACCAATAAAACCTCACTTACCAAGTAACCCACCCCAATCGGAGTCGACCGCAATTGCGTAAAGGGCTCCAACTCCGCAAGCAATAAGCGAAGCGACTTCTCTCCCCGGTAAACAGGGACCACCACCGAAATTGTGACCGGGGAACCAGACGAACTTGTACTCAAGCGAAACACTCCATGATCAAACAAGTATATGGAATCCGAAATAAATCATGCGCAATCGTCGTCTGTACGCTGGTAAACGAACCGCTGCATAGACTACGGTAAGCCGACTCTTCCCTCACAAACTTGCCGCGATCCGCCCGAAGAAGTGATTTGACAATTCTCGACTGATTCTCGGTGTATACCCCATCCAAGGTGAGCATCCGCCCTCCCTCGCGAAGCGCCTGGCGACTATAGGCGAACAAATTCATCGCACTGGCATCATCCAAATGATGAACAACCCCCATGGCTAAGACAATGTCGAATTTACCTAATGGATCTACGGTTTTATCGGTCAATTCCAAACAGTGAAACGCACACTGACTTCTATGCCTTGGCGCCCCATTCTCCTTCGTTCCATATCGCTTCCGCGCTGCAGCCACATAAGCAGCACTCATATCCAACCCGACGTATTCGACCTCCGGCAAGCTGTCAAGAATCGTTCCTGTGCCACACCCTATATCCAAAATGCGAGAGCCCGAACTGGCACGGATAAACTGACTCGTCAACCGTGACCGATATTTGGTCCCTCGCATCACGAACTGCGCCAAGTCGTAGAGTTTCGGAACCGAAAGTAGCGATCGCATTAACGTTTGAACTCCATAAATGCTTGAACTCATGGAACAAAGTGACAGGTTTCAAAGCTCGATGATGGGAGTCCATCATTGCGAACTTTAGTTGCTACTCTCCCCAGCAGAACCTAAGATACCGTGATTGTAATATAGCTATAACCGAATCAACAAATACAACCGACTCGACTGATCTAAAAAACCGATGAATATCCTGTCCTGGATCAGATCCTCCCTCGCTAAGCCGCATCTTTCTCTCCAAGCACCCCCCTCAGCCTGGACTCGACTCGATCTGGGCATTCTGCTGGTCTGCCTGCTGCTCGCTCTATCGATTCGATCCAAGTCCGCAGACCACGGATTGTCATTCGATGAAACATGGATACTCGCCGGCGCAAACGGGTTTGGTAGCGACTGCTTGGATATCCCCTCTAATGTTCTAATTCACTCAGAGGTTTCACCCACCGCTCTCGAAAATGCTCGCTCCGCACAATCTGTATTTGTTAATCGTGTCCCTTTTCATCCACCCTTGCACTCCCTGACTTTATGGTGCTGGCGAAACGTCTTTGGCGAAAGCCCTTGGGTGGCGTCGATGTACTCCGTGTTCTGGTCCGTTCTGGCAATCGGATTCGTTTTCGTCGCAGTGCGACTGCAATTCGGAACCACCCCCGCCACTTGCGTCGCCCTCGCCCTGGCCCTTTCCCCAGTTCAAATTCAACTCGGCACGGAGGTGCGAGGATACGGTATGCTCACCGGGTTGATGGCTATAGCCATCTGGCAAATGATACGCATCGAACGATTTGGACCAACCATCCAACGCATCTGGTGGCTCGGACTCTCTCTCACTCCCCTCCCGTTAATCCACTATCTCGCCGCAACACCTTGCGTAGCGATCGGATTATGGGGACTCTGGTCCCTAAAAGGAAATTTCCGATGGCACTGGCTTGCCGCTACCTCCTGCGCCGCGGCTGTCATCCTGGGTTCAACTCTCCCATTCATTTCAAGTGACATAAAATTAACCCAAACAATTGACCTCTACTTCGTAAAAAACAACACCATCATCGATAAGTGCATCACTTCACTTGCGCTAACGATAAAACTACTTTTCTTTGTCTCCCCATCGCATCGCCTGTATTGGTCGATCCTCCTGATCGTAAATGCCCTCTTGATGATCGTCGGCCTCTGGAGAAATCGCTCGTTGGGAATCTGGATCGCATTGCTGATGACTCCAATAGCAACAATGCTCCTTGTCGATGTACTCCGCGAAACAAATCAATCTGCAATGACTCGCTATGCCGCCGCCGCTTCCGCTTGCGCAGCAAGTGGCCCAATTCTCGCTTCATTCGCCATTCATCGCTGGCTCGGATTGGGGCAAACCCTGTTACTACTAACCCTCTCCCTCCTGGAACTCGACTCCCCACGCGATATCGGCTCTCCTCAATTCCATGCGATGTCCACAAAATTCTCCCCCATAATCGCATCCCTACCGAAAGAAACACCTGTGGTTTCCGCATCCTCAACCGGATACCCGGCCTATTATTGCAGGGCACTTCTGCTTGAATGGAAACGACTTCCAGGATTTCTACCCAGAAACATCATGTTCCTTGAACAACCCACTGCCGAATCTGTGCAATCCCTCGCCGCTGCTACCCCAGAAAAACGATTCTGGCTTATTAAACCCGGTATCACTCCAAGCGAATCAACTCGAATCGAATGGATTCAAGCTCGATTCCCCTCCGCTAAACTAATCCCACCCGTACACACCCTACCACCAGGCCACCAAGGAATACAACCCGAACCCCCAATGGAAATGATGCTCCTAGAACTCAACGAATAATCGCGACTATCTACGAGCCAACACTCCCCCTACTGAAACTCTACACCCTTGCCTTGAAGAAAAACCGCTATCTTCTCAAGGGTATCCAAGTTATCCACATCCGCCTCATGCGCCTCGATCCGAATAGAGAACGTCGTCTCTAAATACTCGACCACACGAAGCGTTGCTAACGAGTCAAGAATGCCTCCCGTTATCAATGGAGTAGAAGGCAACAACTGATTCGGATCCTCGCCCGGCAAAAACTCGGAAAGGATGAACTGCTTGATCGTGTCCTGTGCGGATTCTCTATTCATCGTGCAAGCCTACTGCTCGTCTGTTTGAATTTGTTGATTATGGTAATTGATTGATCTCATCGTTCACCTCACCTATGCCCAAAGCCACAGGCTTTTGAAAAAGCTCTCGGTGGGCTGCAAGCTCCTGGTAAAGTCGCTCATAGATCAATCGGTGACCTGTCGAATTGGGATGATTGTCGTCTTTGGCTGCGCCAACTCTTCGCTTGTCTTCTCGCCAAACTCCAACAGCGGGAAAATCTGAAGCCGCTGCAATGTGAAGAGAATACTCGAAGAGAAAAATCCTTCGGCTTACGAAAGCAACTCGATCTGCTCGCGTATGGTGTTATCACGTCCCGGGACGGCTGGTTGGCTAGACATGCCCTGAAAACCCTACAGACTGCAGTTGAAAAAGTACCGCCGAGGCATTCGAAGTAGCATAATCGTCCTAATGGTTCTTACAAGTGCGGCATCAATGCCACACAAACCAGTCGACACAGATCCCCCAACCCTTACAGATAACGACCAAACAGTTCGACTCCTCGCCGTACTATTTCGCCGTACTATTTCGCAGTACTACTTCGCCACCGCAACAACTGGCATGGGCCGGATGGCATCTCCTTTTTTGAATTGCAACGCTGAACGATCCGGCTTACCAGCTAAATCCGAACCTCCAGATAAAATAGCTACCGAATTCTCCTGCTTGTCGATCCGATCTAGGAAAATACGGTGCACTAAATGCAACTGGTCACCAGGTTCTCGCTTAACCGGTGGAATCAACTCGAAGTGGATCCATAACCACCCTCTCTCACTCTCCATCCCTACCCATCGCAATTGCGATCGATTCTCCGAACCCTGCGTATCATCCTTGGCAAACGTCGGTATCTCCTTGAGACTTTCATTTGCTGCAACACTCGAAGTCTCCTTCGGTAACGCAACCAACATAAACTGATTCTCTAAAAACCGACGTGCATGCTGGTTGAAATCGTCCGATTCCAAACTGATCGAACGCCCATGGATGGCTTGAAGCGCAACCTCAAGATCATGAGGATGCATTCGAAGCGAAACTTCCCAGTGAGCCTGCGCCTCATTCCATCGCATCTGACCAATGCAAACATGAAACGGATGAAATGCACTCACTGTGCTTGGACTTACAACAAATCCCAACACCAGCACCCAAAACACGTTCACCCAGAACACATTCGCCCATAACCGCATTATCGGCGATCGGCATGAATCACCCAGTATACCGCCAGACAAAGTGTTCTCGTTCAAGATCTTGCTCCCGCTCTTGTTCCGGTCCTCGGTCACTTTGGATCCCCACTCACTCTCGAAGCTTGAGCCGGTACCCTCAAATCCGAAGCCCCTTCAACAGCAGTCGTCAACTGAACTCGTTTCTTCTTCTTGTTTCGCTTCTCAGTTTTATTCTTCGGCTTCTCATCCCCTCCAGGTGCACTCGCACCACTAGACTTAGGGGTCGACTCTTCAGACGCCTTGCTCTCCTCGGTGGCCTTCTGAGCCTCCTTCGCTTTCGCTTCCTCAGCCCGCTTGGCCCTCGCCATCGGATTATCCTCGCCACCTCGCCGCTGCGCCTTGAAAAGCTGGAAGCGGGACGGCTCAAGCGTCACAGGGAACGTATTGTTATCTCGGTTCACATCCGCGATCTCGCGGTAAGGATCAAGCTCGAATTTAACAATCGGCTGCTCAGCAATGACAAGCGTATCGCAAACGTTCGAATCAACTCGCCAAATCTCAGCTGGCAACCGCACCTCTCGGGTCGATCCATCCTCAAGAGTCAACAACACGATCACCGGCATCACCAACCCTCCAACGTTGCGGAACTGAAGTCGATAAAATCGGTCGGTCGATTCAAGCAACGCCTTGTCTTTCTCCGTAAGCTCACTCATGGCCTTCTCATAAGCCTTGCGCTGCTCGTCGGTCACTGCATTCGGATCATACTCATTGTAAAAATCCTTGAGCTCCGGATACGTATCGGCACGCTTCGGTAAATCGCGATTGCGTTGTTGCGACAAACTAGGCAATCGCCCCTCCTTCTTAGCCTTGTTATCCGCCGCTATCTCATCCGGCGTCCGGCGATCGACATGAAACACCTCGATCTTATCCAATGCAATGTCGCAATGATCCGTCGTGTAAAACCAACCCCTCCAAAACCAATCGAGATCGCGACCAGAAGCGTCCTCCATCGTCCGGAAAAAGTCAGCCGGCATCGGCCGCTTGAACTTCCAACGTCTTGCGTACTCCTTGAAAGCAAAATCGAACAACTCGCGACCTAAAACGGTCTCCCGAAGGATATTCAGCGCCGTAGCCGGCTTGCTATACGCGTTCGGACCGAACTGCATGATCGATTCGCTGTTGGTCATAATGGGAACTTGCGTCGTACTGAGCATATAAGGCACAATCAACTCGGGTTCACCTCGCTGCGATGGATAGTCTTGCTCCCACTCCTGCTCCGCTAAATACTGTAGAAACGTATTGAGCCCTTCATCCATCCACGACCATTGCCGCTCGTCACTGTTGACGATCATCGGGAAATAATTGTGCCCAACTTCATGGATGATCACCGTCAGCAACGCGTACTTCGTTGCTGCCGAATAAGTGCCATCCTCGCGAGGACGAGGTCCGTTGAAACAAATCATCGGATACTCCATCCCACCAACCGGACCATTGACACTTATGGCGATCGGATACGGATAGTCAAAGGTATAACGACTGTAAACGTTCAGCGTATGAATAATCGCATGCGTCGAGTACCTACTCCACAGCGGCTCACCCTCATTCGGATAGTAACTCATCGCCATCACCGGGTTGTCGTTGACGTTGTGACCTTGAGCGTCCCATATGAACTTGCGACTCGATGCAAAAGCGAAATCGCGAACCGCTTCCGCACGGAATATCCACGTTTTGGTCTCCTCGCTCTTCGTCTTCTCACTCTCCTTCGCCTCCTCCGGTGTGACGATAAAGACAGGTCGCTCTGCCGTACGGGCTTGAGCAAGCCGATCGCGTTGCTCCTGAGTAAGAACTTCATTCGGATTTTGTAACTCACCCGTCGACGCAACGATGTGATCCGCCGGTGCAGTAATCCGTACGAGATAGTCGCCAAACTCGAGCGTAAACTCACCTTGCCCAAGATACTGCTTGTGCTGCCAGCCCGTCACGTCGGTAAAAGCCGCCAAACGGGGAAACCATTGTGCGATTTCATAAATCGCGTTCCCGTCCTTCTCAAAGTACTCGTAACCGGTCCGACCACCGATGTACTTGGAATTGTTGATCGCATACGTCCATTGGATCTTCATCGAATACTCTTGGCCACTCAAAAGCGGCTCCTTCAAGTCGATTCGCATCATCGTGTCGACTGTGAAAGTGCTTAGCGGATGCCCCAAAGTATCCGTCACCGATTCAATCTTGCACCCACCATCAAAAGTCTTACGCTCATAAAGCCCCTCAAGCTCCGCAGTCGAGACGCGACCACCGAGCCCCCGGCCTGCGCGAGTTCGGTTCGCGTCCGAGTCCGGCGCGAAAATGTTTGGATCAAGCTGTACCCATAGATAGCGCAACGCGTGCGGCGATTGATTGCGGTACCGAATCGTCTCAGATCCAAGGATGCGATGCTCCTTCTCATCAAGCGTCACATCGATCGTGTAGTCGACTCGCTGCTGCCAATAGTCCGGCCCCGGCTCACCACTCGCCGCCCGATAACTGTTGGGGGTCGGCAAAATCTCTTCCAATTGGCGAAATTTGTCTTCCTGACCGTATTTACGGTTTGGAAAAGGCTGAGCGAATAGTTCAGGGGTAACCGTCAAAAAAGATATGACTACGCCAAGGTAGGCGAAAAAGCTTGTCCGACTCAAAAGGCTCATGATGTGTTGCATTAAGGGGTAAATTACCATAGAGATCTGCGGTGATAGTTTGATTGGTTAGGGAAGATATTCCAAGGTGCGAATGGCAGGAAATCGTCAGGAAAGCACCGACTTGTGCCCTCTCTGAGCCGTTACAGCCTGCCTGAAACACAGAGGTGTTTCAATTGTTTCCTTGAACGCCAGTCCATGCACAGAAAAGGGAAATTCTTGGTTGATTTGCTTGCTTACCGAATTCTAAGGGGCATAGTTGTGTGTCGGACGCAAGTGAGGGGTAGCGTACCCGCCGGGAGTAGAGCCTGGTGAAAGTGGCTAAACGTTGTCACGCTCAAAGGGTTTTCGTCTATCCCACTGCGTTTCGATCTTCAAAATACTGCCTAGTGGGACCACCCGCGTGGCAGTATTTTTTTTTGCACCTCTCGCAACCCTGCAGCACTCCCTCCCACCTCGCTGCTCCTTAGTCCGCGCAATGGTGGTGCGGTTCTCCCGGGCCGCAGTCCGCGCAATGGTGGTGCGGTTCTCCCGGGCCGCAGTCCGCGCAATGGTGGTGCGGTTCTCCCGGGCCGCAGTCCGCGCAATCGTGGTGCGGTTCTCCTGGGCCGCAGTCCGCGCAATCGTGGTGCGGTTCTCCCGGGCCGCAGTCCGCGCAATCGTCCGCGCATCCCGCGCGCAGGTGACGCCTCGCTGCGCTCGTAATTGCGGCCCAGGAGGACCGCACCACGTTTAGGACCGCACCACGTTTAGGACCGCACCACGTTTAGTACCACGCCACTGAAAGGACCAACTCTCCTACAACAACAATTTCCTTCCCTGCCCTGTGTTCTTTGCGTCTTTGCTTCTTTGCGTGAGACATTGGTTCGAAAAGTCACGCGCACCCCGCGCGCAGGTGACGCCTCGCTGCGCTCGTAATTGCGGCCCGGGAGGACCGCACCACGTTTAGCACCGCACCACGTATAGGACACTACTCTACTGCTTCTTACTTGCCTCTAAAAGTATCTCGCGCGTCACTCCCTGAATCTTCTGCTGACGACCAGAAAGCTCCCGAAGCTCATCTCGAAGCTTTCCATCAGCTACCTCTCCAACCAAATCGTCTCCATTGTTCGATTGATCCGCAAGCCGATCAGTCCGACGATTCACCCGAAGCTGCAACGTCTTGATCAATCGCAACTCCGCTATCTTGCCCACAAGCGGCTCCTCTTGCTCCCCTCCCCCCGGACTCTGACCACCTCCCTGCTGCTGATTCTGCTTCTCTTCCTCTCGCTTCTTCTGAACCTCCTGCAACGATTGCAACATCTCTTCCAATGCTCCGAGTATCTCGTCTTCAATCGCTATCGTACCTGCCGAGACATCCGCTCCATTCAACCGCTTGACCACCATCTGCGCATCGCTGATGACTTGCTCTAACGCCTCCGGAAAAGCTTGACTCGACCCCTCATCCTTAAGCAACAACATCGCTCGCTGACCCTCCATCGCAACCTTCAATTGCTCCGTCGATAACTTGTTGGCCTGTATGTCCAACTGCCGATCACGATCCTCTCCTGTCAAACCCGCAAGCTTCTCTGTCTGCTCGCGAATACCCCGCTCCCACTCCGACATCCGCTTCAGCCGCGTCTCAAGATCCACTAGCGTCCGCTCTATCTCCTCCTCACGTAACTGCTTGAGAATCTTCTCAAGCTCCGCAATGGCTTGCTGTAACTCATCCTCCGCCTTCTGCTGCTCCTCGATAGCCTCCTTGCGATTGTTGTCTCTAAGCTCCTTCTCCGCTTTCTGCATCCGCTCCCTCGCTCGCTCAACACGCTGACGCGCTTGCTCTTCTTTCGTCTTGGGCTTGCGATCCTCGGACTTCTGACCCTGGGCACCCTCTTCACTCTGCTCCTTACCCTGCTCCTTACCCTGCTCTTTGCTCTGCTCCTGACTTTGCTCCTGCTCGCCCCCCTCCGATGATTCCTTCTGCGCATCGTTAGGCATCGATTCCTTAGGCATCGATGGCTCGGACGCTCTCTCTTCGCCTGCCTTCTTCTCTACCCCCTCGTTTTTCTTGTCACCCTCGTTTTTCTCCCCATCGCCCTTCTTCTCCCCATCGGCCTTCTTGTCCTCGCCTGTCTTTGGCTCCTCGCCAGCCTTATTCTCCTGCGAATCCTTTTTATCCTCTCCGGCCTTTTTATCCTCAGCCGACTTAGTGTCCTTGCCTGACTTATCCTTACCTGACTTTAACTCCTGCTCAGACTTCTGCTCCCCTCCAGACTCGTTCTGCTCCCCAACCTTCTGATCCTTCGGTGATTGCGATTCTCCCTTCCCGTCCTTCTTATCGTCCTTCTTCTCCGTCAAATCGTTCTGTGCACTCTCAAGCTGCTTATCTAAATCCTTCTGGTCGTTGGCAGCACTCTGTGTGTCCTGCCCCGCCTCCGTTCGACCACGTGTCGCTCGCTGAATATTCTCGATCCGACGCAGATCCTTCAATACATCCTCAAGCCGCTTTCGCTCGTCCTTGACCCGCGAAGATCGATTCTCACTCTGCAAAAGCTCCAATAGCTTCTTGAGATTCTCCCGACTCGCTTCCTGCTCCGGTATCGCTCGCGAATACTGCCCCTTACCCAACAAATCACTCGCTTGCAACATGCGCTGCTGGGTTGCTAACTGCTTGCTCATCTGGGCGGCCTGAAGCAACAATCCAGCGCGCGTCGGATTCGTCGCCGCCTCAATTTCACTCATCCGCAAAAACACCTCTTCGAGGTTCGCATATTGAGTAGCAAGCTGCGTTTGCTGTAACTTCAATTGATCTGTCGGTTTCTCACCCGATTGCGGACCCGCCGGTGACTTCGCCGCCGCTTCCTGCCCCAACACCCGCTGCCCACTTATGACCCACGACCCACCACCCACCAGCAACAAACAACTTACCGTTAACCAACCAGCTAACACCGACGAACGGCAGGCGGAACGCCCAAGCAGTGTAACTACCGACCGAAATTGCTGGATCATCTGGTTGCGCCTATAGAACGAATTTCAACTCTGCAATGAACGAACCGGAAACAACACCCTCGGAACACCTATTTGAGCAAATCGAGCACACTCTTCTTTTGCTCTTCCTTGGACCGATCAAGCAACTTCGACTGCTCATCGAGAAGCCCCCGTACACGATCGATTATTTCATTGAGGTCCTGAAGTTCAATCATGTCGGAAAGGATGGCATTCAAAGCGACGATGATCTCGTTGTTTTGACCAATGAGCTTCTCAATCCGATCCGAAAACTCAACTGAACTCGCCTTCGCTGCTGCAGGCTCAAGCCCATTTATATCACTAGTAAAAGGTTGCCACTGTGCTTCCATCAGGCTGCTCAATGGAATCTTGATCTTCTCCTCAAGCCGCTCCCGGCGGTCCTTGCTGTCGATTCGATTGTTGATCAATTCAGCTACCAACTGCGAAATCTCATTGAGAACCCCCTTGAGCTCACTCTCGGACTTGCCCGCTTGCGCAGAAGCCTGCTGTGCTCGCAGTAACAATAATCGCCCCCGACGCTCAACATGGGACTCCTTCGATCCTTCACTCTCATCAACCACGACCGACCCAGCACCGGTATCACCGGTTGAATCAGTAGCTGACTTCTGCGAATCCGCAGAGGTCGATTCGGTATTGTTCTTGTTCGTTAACACCAACAAGTCCCGCAACTGTCCAAGCTCACTGATGATTTGCTCAAGCCGCCTGCGCATCGCTGCTTCCCGCCGATCGATCAACACCAAAAACTGATCGACTGTCACTACGCTTAACTGTATCGGTGTCGAGCGACCCGTATGCGGTTTTGCTTCCCCAACCACTCCATCAACACTCTCCTGCTTACCGTCCCCACCTGGCACCTGCGAAGCACCAACAACACTGGACGATGGCATAAAATCCGAAGCCGCTACAAGAAGTGCAAGCGTTGAGCCCACACTAGGAACACTTTGACCCGCGTCGCGCATCGCTTTCAAATCAACATCCAAATCCGCATTCCCCTGCGGTGTAACCTGCACATCCACCCGCGCAAGTGGCTGCTCGTCGATGATCGACTCCACCCAAACCTGATTCAAGTCGTAGTCGTCTTTGACCTTACTGCGAATCGGTATCATCGCATTCTCCGTAATCGCCGAACCTATCCCCTCAAGCTTCATGTCAATCTCCGGCGGAGTGTCGACAATACTCGCAATGACGAACTGCTGTACCCGCGTCGCACACAGTCCTTGATCATCCCAAAGCCGAATCTCGATAAAGAGATTATCCTCGAGCAAACCAAGCGGAACCGGGAACTCCGAAGCAGGCTTATCGAACTCAATGCTGTACTCGGGACGCACAGGGATAACCTCGGAACCAGAAGCGACTTGCGCCGCACTCGAAGAAGCAACTTGCGAACCAGTGCGCTGTATATCGCAACGCGAAATCGGCTTGTTGGCTCGAACCCACAACGATACGTCCGTGGCTTGAGGAAGCCGCATGCCGTTGCGGTAAGGTAAACGCTCGTTCCCCCAAGTGGTCTTCGTTGATCGCTGCAAATACTGCGGATACGCGACGTCCACTTCGGTCGAAACCGCAAACGGCGCATCGACCGTTTCAATTTGAAGGTTCGCTAGCCGCGCATCCCCACCCGAAAGTGTAAACCAAAGCGACTCATTGATGGCTTCCAACGGAGGACCATCCAGACTGAACTCCTTCGGGTTCGACGTGGAATAACTGAGCATACTCGCTCGCCCACGATTCCCCGATCGATCGCGATACTGGAACGAACACTTATCATAAGGTGCCGCCAAAAGATCCTTGGCCGTCGTTCGCAATTTCAACGATGATCCCTTCGGTACCGATACCTTGCCATCCTGAAACGAAACCAAATACTTATCTCGTTTCGGAGTGCTAGTAAACGACGGCACATCAAGCTCCACACCGACAAGCCCCAATGTCGTTCGCCTAGGCCACGGCTGATCCGATAAAGTGTAAAGTCGCTTCGTCCAATGCTTGAGGTAATCCGGAGCGAACATCCAACCTGCTGTCACCAAAGTCACAAGCGCAGCGAAGAGTCCCAATTCACGCTGCAAGGTCGCGAACCGAACCAACGAATTCACATCGATCTTCTGAATCAAATCGACCGCCTTGCGAGCCGCAAGCTCGATCATTCCCGGGCGATTCGGATGCTCGATCTCCTCGAAGTCCCTCGTCTTCGTTTTGGAAAGCGACTTTGATTGCGACTTCGATGCAAGCCTCTTCGCGTCTGCACCCCTGGCCTGCACCGTCGTGATCAACGTACTTTGAAATTCCGGATGCTGCTTCTCAATCACCAACGCTAACGAAGAATCACTCCAATGAACCAACCAACGGTTCCAATAAAAGTGAACCAAAATCCATATCGTCCCCGCTGCGATCAGCCCTAACATGACGATGCGAACAATTCTCGGTGATTCGTCCGAACCAAAACGAGTCGGAAGATAATCGATCAAGCCAAAGAGCAAAAACGATCCAAGCAACCAAGATGCTAGTACCACAGCTCCCTGGGTAGCAATCAGTCGACTGATGAGACTTCGAAGTTCCCCAAGTTTCTGCCGGATTGGTACGGGGAGTGATTGTTGGCTAGAATTGCTCATAGGATCCAATTGTACTAAATCTTCATCAGAAAACCTACCGCTCGACGCATGGCTTCATCGAACCAGTCGCCAAAACCCGCATCTCAACAACCGACCAATCCATGGGAAGTCAGTGTTTCTGAGGAAAGTACCGCATCCTCCCCGAGTTTCCCCCGGCCTGTGACAGTGGAATTTAACGGGACATTAGATGCCAAGCAGATCCGAAAGTTCTACCATAATCCCACCCAGTTCGGATGCTTACTCCCATTAGTCCTGCTCTCTGCTTTCATCTGGGGATTCCCGTTCTACATGCTTGTCGGCATCGCCGGCCCATTGATCGCCGCCATCATCGCTCTGCTGGTCATCCTAGGGATGTACCGGAAACTTCTAGGAACCGGGAAAGTCGAAAAGCTGATTCGAATTCGACCGTGGTTAATCGGCCAGACCCACGGCGTGGTCTCAGGGGGAAGATGGACTGTTTGGCACAACGATTTCTGCATGCAAACAACCACCCGGTCCTTTATGGACGACCCCGGAAGCGGAATGCTGGTCTATCCATCCCCCTCCTCTCCATCGCCACTCGCGATGGTTCCAAGCACTTGCTTCTTTGAATCCAGCTGGCGCGATTTACTCGATGATTACCTCACCAACCGTACCTACACTCCTCTGATTGCCGAAGCACCACCAGCCGATGCTTGGGTCTCCATGCTAAGCCCCACAAAGAGCCTCTCGTTAATGGATCGTTACCGTGCGATCCACTGGCGTCCAAGCTCACATATACTTCTCGTCGTTCTGGTATTTGGGGTCTGGGCTACCCTTTTCGAACAGTTCCCAAGTTCGTCCATGCCATTCTGGGCCATCAGTGCCCTGGCCCTCGTGCCATGGATACTGCTAGAAGCCACTCGCTTTACTCGCGCAAAACTCCTTGCGAAATGGGAATTCCAAGATCCACAGCGAGCCCCCTACCGAAAATCGATCCATGCACTCCATGGCCGAAATCAATTGACAGATGCGGCGTGGCCCGAAATCCGATGGTTTAACCAAGACACTCTGTTCGTATCCGATTTCCAACATTGGATGCGAATCCCCACCCGCTACGTGGAATCCGTTCTCGTCGAACCTAACTACATCACCTTCCGCCTGCACGACCTTAAAATGGTTTTCCACCGCGAAGGCTTCGAAGACGAATCGCATTGGCAAGCCGCTTGCAACACCGCGAGATCGCTCGCCGCGACTAACGATTAACTCGCCAATCCCCGCAGTACTCGCATGTTCACGGCATCCCACTCTTCCTCGTCGTCGTTAAGCCCCTTATCCGTCTCTAAATACATCGGCCACTGCTTGAGCACCGTGTTCTTCAATACTCGCTCAAACCCCTCTAAACCGATCGTGCCAAGACCAATATGCTCGTGCCTATCTACACGCGATCCACAACCCTTCTTACTGTCATTCAAATGAAGAGCTCGGATTGCACCCAACACCCCTAACTTCTTCGCTTCTCGCTCCCAAGCCTTGAAACCACTCTCGGTCGAAAAGTCATACCCAGCCGCATGCGCGTGGCATGTATCGAGGCATACCCCCACCCGCATCGACTCCCCCGTGCGCTCCAAAAGCCACGCAAGCTGTTCCATGCTCCAACCAAGACAAGATCCTTGACCAGCCGTATTCTCCAACAACAACCACGACTTCTTCGCTTCGACTCTTCGTGAAATCTCTAATATCGCATCGACGATTCGCTGCATCCCCTGCTCCGGTGTCGATTCAACAAAAGCACCCGGATGCATGACTACACCATCAAGCCCCAATTGCTCAGCTCGCTGCCACTCGACACTCATCCCATCAATACTCTTGTTCCACAATTCATCCTTAGGTGAAGCAAGATTGATGAGATAAGAAGCATGCGACAGTGGGTTCGTCACCCCCGTGTCGCGCAACCGATCCGAAAACAAAGCGACCTCCGGATCTGAAATAGTCTTCGCTGCCCACTGGTTGTTGTTCTTCGTAAACAGCTGAACGACATCCATCTCCAATTCGGCAGCAGCGTCAATCGCCTTGTAATACCCACCTGCAATGCTCATGTGCGCGCCGAGCTTGACCATAACTGCTTGTCTCTATTCCTTCAACGTGAATACGAACTCAACCAATACATCTCATGGGCCACCAAACCCGCAGGGCTGCGAACTGCAAGCTCACCACCCACCCCAATAACTACACTTCCGCCAATGCACTGCTCGCATCGCCGAAGGCCTGCTGCTCGATACCCATCTTCTGCATCATCGAAAGGTACAACCGACACATCTGCCGCTCTGACGACTGACGGTAATCCAATACCCGCCCTGTCTTGATCTTACCACCACCCTTACCAACCATCACGACTGGTAACTGAGATGCATCGTGACTACCTGTCATCATGCTTGAACATAGCATAATCATCGAGTTGTCCAACGCGGTCCTCTCCCCTTCGTTGATCCCCTGCAGCTTCCTGGCAATGTAACCCATCTGCTCAAGGAAAAACTGATTGACCTTGAGCCAATCCTCCGTGTCGGAGTGGGATAACAAGTGGTGAATCATGTAATCGACTCCAAGATGCGGGAATCGCAACGAAGAGTGATCGTTGTTGAGCTTTAGCGTCGAAATCCGGGTCGTATCCGTCTGGAACCCTAAGACGAGGATATCGCACATCAATCGCATATGCTCAGAAATATCCTGCGGAATTCCGTCCGCAGGTCGGTCGATGTTGGGCTTGTCCAACGTGGGTTTCCAACCCTGTAACTCACCACGCTTGCCAGCATTGGAAATCCGCTGCTCGACATCCCGTACGGAATCGAGATACTCGTCAAACTTGCGCTGATCGCTCGCGCTGATCTGCCGGCGAATATCCCCAGCATGCTCAAGAATTGAATCCAATACGCTCTGATCCCCACGATGATTCTCGTCCTTGAACAATCGATCAAATGCCAACGCCGGATAGAGTTCAAGTGGAGTCGGTGTCGTTGGACTCGACCAAGAAATGTGCGAACTGTAAATCATGGAGTAGTTCTTATGCACCGATGGATTGGATTTCTCGCAACCCAACACCAAACTCGGCACCTTCGTCGTACGACCCACCGTCTGCGCTAAATACTGATCGATACTGGTCCCCGATCGAATGTCACCCCCAGCCGCCAACGGAGCCCCGGAAAGCAAGTTCCCTGTCTGAGAACTGTGAATGTTCCCCTTCAACGCCTCTGCGTTGTACAACCCCTTGATAAACAATACGCTATCTCGAACGTCGGATAACGGCTCAAGCACACGGCCGAGCTGCAGCGCACCCTGCTCCTCCTTCGCCCACCACTCCCCACCATGGAAACCATTCCCCGCAAAGAGTACCGCCAACCGCACAGGTGCTTGCACAGCCCCATCCGATTTCGAAGCTCCGTCCTCTTGAGAACCCCACACGTTTAACGATTCCATCCATGGCAACGCCATCGATACCCCAAGCCCCCGCAATAGCTTTCTACGTGAGAAAGCTCCGGTATCTCGTTGTCGTCGGTCGGCTTTCACTAACTCTTGCCGGCTGGCTAACGCACGGTTGGTATTCATCTCTTAGCCCCTATATGGGAATTCAATTGGCTCGAAAAACTTGACTCGGTTACTGCTGTATGGACTCATCGCGGAACTCTTTGCCGCGAATCTGCTGAAAAGGCTTACTGGTTACAATCTCGAATATCGTCTCTAAAAGACTGTAACCATTTCTCTGCTGCGATTGATTAATGCTGCGCAAAATCGGCTCATCGGAAAGCTGAACCGATCGACCAAGGGCATACCCTAGGAGTTTGCGATTGAACTGCTTGACGAAATCGTCGCGACGATTCGCTTCGATGTAAGCCAAAAGATCTCGAGCGTTGCTGAGCTCATGGCCATCGGGAAGCGTCGTTTTCGCGTCGATCGGATGCCCGGCGGTATCCACGCTCCGATATCGTCCAATCGCATCGTAGTTCTCAAGCGAAAAGCCGTAAGGGTCAATCCTGCGATGACACTTCGCACACGACTCCTCGCTGCTATGCAACTCGGTCAACTCTCGCTCGGTCATCCCCTCAGGCGGTAACTCGGAAAGTACAGGAACGTTCTTCGGAGGCTTGGGTAACTTCTCTCCTAAAATCACTTCGCATAACCAATTCCCCCGCAGAATCGGACTCGTGCGCGATGCCCCAGATTGCTTCGCCAATGTCGCCCCAAGGGTAAGAACCCCGCCGCGCCCATACTTGCGAACACCCTCCACGCGACGCCATTGCTCTCCCGTCACGTTCTCAATCGCATAAAAACGAGCTAACCGCTCATTCAAAAAAGTGTAATCGCCCGAAAGAAGATCAAGGATCGACCGGTCGCTTGCCAATGCATCGGTTAGCAACAACACCGATTCACGATACAGATCATGTCGTATCTCTCGAAACTCGGGAAAATGCGTCTCGCTCTTCTCATCGAGCTGATCCAAATCACGGATATGCAACCACATCGTCCCAAACTCAATGGCCATTCTCTCCGCCTTCGAATCCTTGAGCATCCGCTGAACCTGACCCTTGAGTCTCCCCGGCTCGCGCAATGAACCGTCGAGAGCTAACCCCATCAGCTCATCATCAGGTGTCGAGGCCCAAAGAAAATAGCTCAAGCGATTCGCAAGCTCGATCGATGTTACATCGCTCGACTCAGCCGAATCCGCTTTGGGGACCTCCGTTCGATACAGAAACTCAGGTGCCACCAACACCCGCGCGATCAATAAACGAATCGCTTCCTCATGAGCCATTTCGGAACCTCTTAACTGAGCGTATAGGTTCCTCAATGTGGATCGTTGCGATTCCTTCAGTGGTTGCCGATAAGCCCGCTGAGCAAAGTCGATCACAGCTTGCAAATGAACCGGTTCCGCTTCACGCATCGACTGACGGAACACCTCCGCAGCTTGTTTGATCGGCTCACGCAACGGCTCAAATGCACTCGGGTCTGCGTCCTGCGTCGCAAACTGCCACAACTGCTCGTATGCATCAACCGACTTCAACGCGTCTTGACTCACAAAGTGAAGCTCACTCCAAAGTCGATCGAGATGCCGCGTCTGCACCTCATCGAGCATCAATCGTCGAAGCGCATCATCTTCGCGATAGAAGAGGGTCAACGTGACGACTTCGTCCACCGGCACAATTTTGCTGTAGCATAACGCGATCGGAAACAAATCTCGGAATCGATCAAAACTCTCTCGCGTTCGCGACTCCGCTCCACTCCCCGCCGACACAAGAATCGGACTCGCTACATTCAACTGCCGCGAAACATTTGTCCAATTCGGATCCTTCGCATCAATCGATGTCTTCGGAATCGGCTGCGTCGATCCAGTCGGACGCGTTCCGCTGAGAACCACTTGAACACTACCATCTTTACCCGCTGTCGGATGAAGCATCGTACTTGCGACAAGCTCCGTTCCATTTGCAAGCCACGCAGGTAGCTTGATCTCGAGAACCGCAGGTGCAGCAACTAGCATCTCGCTGGCACCCACTGCAACTTTCGAATCCAAGGCACCATCTGCTCCACTCTTACCAAACCGATCGGCAGAGATGCCATAAATATCTGTATCGATTCCCCCAGCAGATCCCCTGTCGGATCCTCCGTCACCCCCCTGAACTGCCGTATTCTCCTGCGATGCCAAGCTCATCGCAGCTCGGAAAAATGGTCCCGTGGCCGAAAGCAACTCCCTGGCCATAACGGCATCAGGTTGATCTGCGTTGACCGTAGGCTTCGCATCCGACGCGACTAAAATCGCCTCAATACTCTGAGCCAATTCACCCCGCTTGTTCGTATCGGATTCATGAATCCAGTTCGCTAGCAGCGAACCCGATGCCAGCATCGACTGAGGTCCAGCACTCGCCGAAACACCGCGAGCTGGCTCCGTAAAAAACGACCAAACATCCGGACGACCGTTCGCATCCACATGCGGATTGCCCGCAAGAAGATCTGGATGGAGTTGCTCGGTCAGATTCCAACTCTCCTTCTCACTCGTTACGGTCAAATCAATATTCGTCAAATCGCAAGAGTGATTCGCATCCCGTGGCTCGATAACCAACACGATCTCCTCGTTGGCCCTCAAACGCAACCCCGCAAATGGACCAATCGGAACGTCTTGCGCCCCATTCGAAAACCCAGACCCTAGCACTTGCTGGACCGCACCGCGGCGATACTCAAGCCGCCAAGCAATTCCATTCCCGCACTCCGTATGGGCATGGCGAATACGAGCATGTGTCTGAACCCGCATCCCCTCCGGAGCCCTCCACCCAACACACATCGCACGCGATGGAGATGGATGCACCGCAATGCTCTTGCCCGGCATATTCCCAGGAATGCGATGATGCGCGTCAGTCGCGTTGGCGATGATGCTTAAAGCGTCCTCAGCTACCCAGCCATCGATCCCCGAAATCCCGGATAGATTTTGACCCTTCTGCGTAAGCAATCTTCGATCCGGCGAAACCGCTGAGGTCTCTCCCGGCTCGCTAATACCCAACGTCTCCGCCCAAGCCTTCAGCAACGGCGCGGGAATGTCTTTCTGAGCCGCCCAAGCAGCCAGCGACTGGCCTTCCGTTGCCTCTAACCATTGATCGAGAACCACAAGCACTTCGGAAGTCTGAGAAACCCACGCGCGTTGCTGAGTTGCTATCGTTCGGACAACCGAATCAAGCCCTCGAAGTGGCAGATCTGGACGACCAGGTGCAATCAATCGAGGATTCGAGACCACCAATGTATCAGACTCTCCGCCATCCCCGGCATCAGCAACTTGCAGATAAATCGTTACGTCTTCATTCGCTGGCTTACCGCTCGCCAATGGGGTAAGCGCAAGCCGCAGTTCTTGCGTTTGGCGAATAGGATTGACCGGCTCCTGCCACGACTTGGGCCCGTCGCGCTTTCCAATGTGACCAACACTGGAAAACTTCCAAAGCGCCTGCTGCCACGACATCACAAACGCAAAAAGTCCATCCGGTGCCGTCGCAGTAGTTTCGCTCCACTGTTGCTGAAGCGATTTGACTAAACCGGTGGCCTTGGTGTCATGAAGAGAATCCCATAGCCCCTTTAAGTACTTCGAACTGAGCTTCCGCTCCGTTGCAATCCTTGTAATCCAATCATCAACCTTGAGTTCCCTGTCTTGCACGATTGCATCACGAAGCTCAAGCGTTGCTTGCAAATAACGTTCGATCGGAAGCCTGCCACCTTGATTGGTTTCAAAAACGATCCCTTGAAGATTGACCGTGGCACCGCCAGATTGATCGGTGAACTGAGAGTAAAAAGCTCGTATCTCATCAAGCTTCGCATTCGTCATATCCGCTGCCGATGGTCGCTCGCTAAACGTGATGCCACCAGGTAACAACACCGCATGCTCGGCCACACCCTTGGCTGCATCAAGGTACTTGCGGACCAACGATGGAGACATCACCAACGCCGCACCAGTATTCGAAAACCCTTCTCCCGCAGCGCTGTCGGCAGGAAACTCACTTGCCGGATTCAAGGTGCTTACCCCAGTCAAATCCCGAATGCTGTACGTGTACTCCGCATTGTTCAGTCGCCGAAGAATTACCGGCCCCGGGTCTCCTGCGTACCGTTGAGCTTCAAGCATCAACCATTGATCAATCCAGGCAACCATTTTCTCTTTAGCCGCCGCAGGAATCTGCGCTGCCTCAGGTGGTGGCATCTGCCCGGTATGAAGTTGCTCGGCAACACGTTGTAGCGTTGCTGTCTCTTTTGCTAATCGCTGCGAGTCTCGCCAGAGTGTTAAATCGATATCCGCCTCAGGGCGATCGGAATTGTGACACTCGACACAATGCTTTTCGATCACTTGCTGAACCGAAACGCCGAAGTCCCCTTGGAGCTCTTGAACCGTTCGCCCCTCCGGATCCTGGAAAGCAAAAGAGCATTGCAGATGGGCAAGGAACAAGAAGATCAATGCAAAGAGCGCAGCGCGATTTAGAAACATCACGGTTATTGGCATCACGGTCGGTGGGGTAGGTGGAGGGAAATGCGGACCCCTTAAGCGGTGCAAGTAATACGTTCATTCGGCACGATTGTCCGAACTCCAATTACCAACACCAAAAAACAACGGGGCCCGAGCGGCGAGCCCCCTAATATAAACGAAAAACACCCCGAAATACGATCCGCCTGAAAAACGATTCGCTGGGAAAGCCAACCAATCTCAATAATTCAGCGTTTAACGCTTGCCGCGCTTCGGCTTCCCACCAC
>Ga0315899_10001193_pt1 | contig 30075 bp, 30 predicted proteins | sample LakEriMetagenome_2_FD_203518 | JGI IMG/M metagenome (GOLD analysis project Ga0315899, IMG submission 203518) | Freshwater fungal communities from buoy surface, Lake Erie, Ohio, United States - Buoy 4 MA112 | ecosystem: Environmental > Aquatic > Freshwater > Lake | place: USA: Lake Erie, Ohio... | reverse complement strand
CTGGGAGTACAACACCCTCAGGCCCCATTCGGCCCTCCAGGGGCGTACGCCCCTGGAGGCAGCTCAAGCGGCTGCTGCATGACCACCCACTCTCATTGCCCCTGGACCAATGAAGGGGGTCACGTCAGTCTACCTGCGCGCCTACAGCGATGGCTGGGAGGCTGAGATCAGCCTTGCCCGCTTTCTGTGGAGGTACTGCCATGTAAGGCCGCACAGCTCCCTGGGAGGCAGAACTCCCCATGAGGTCTACGCTGAGACCGAACCCTGTTCCTCCCGCCCGGGGTTAACGATGTCAGGGGCCGGAACTGTCCAATAAAAGGCACCCACCTCAAGGGCCTTTCGCCGCCGCCACGGCCACTATCCAGAAGTCATCTGTGCTGATCAGATCTATCGGACTCGTGCCAATCGAGCCTTCTGCCAACGCCACGGCATTCGGCTGAGTGGTCCTCGCCTCGGGCGCCCTAAGAATGATCCAGAACTTCTCGCAGAAGCAAAGAGGCAATTTGCTGATGACCAGCGTCAACGCAATGCGGTAGAAGGAAAGTTCGGCCAAGGGAAACGCAGGTTCGGCTTGGGGCTGATCCGCGAGAAGCTTGCAGTGACCCAAGGATCAGCCATTGCAATGACCATGTTGGTCATGAACCTCGAGAAGCTGCTGCAGCTTCTTTTTGTCTTGCTTGCTTTCTGGCTGGAGATCATGGGGAGCCAGAATAGGGCTCTGAGAGGTCACAATACGCCTCTGAGAGGTCACAATACGCCTCCAAGCATGCATGCGGTCGCAGCGTGAGTGTCACTCATCAAGACGCTTGATGACCAGGCTGTGCGTTCGCGAACCTGGATCTGTCTTTCTCAGGAAGCCCTAATGATGGGGGTTGTCCAGAAAACCCGACCACCTCAGCCCTATAGCGAGGATGAATATTACTAGTAAAATTAGATCATGAGACGACCCTTAGCATTTGCTTGTATGCGCCAATCCTAAGATGAGGGTGAAGCGGTAGGAAGATGAATTGCGTTTTAAGCCTATTGGCATTCTCAAGCTTGATGCCGCACATGGAAGAAAGATCGGGCAGATTAGTGATGCCAGTCTCTACCCCTGCAGCGAAAAGCGAATTCCTTGCTCGCGCAGTGCTTCCAACAAAAATAACAAACTGCCAGAAAACTGAAGATTCAAGATCAGTATATGTCAAGCTCTCTAGAAATACAAGAGGATTTTCCTGACTAGACACAGCCTGGAGCATGAGTGAGGCTGCTTGCTTACGAATACGTAGAAGCGGCTTTAGCTTTATAAGTTGCGAAAGCATTGTCGCAACTTGAATACGGGTTATGTCCTCAAAATAAAAAGAAGGAAGGGGGCGGTCAAGATCTGTTTTAATAGATGGTCCCAATAGCGATTCAAATGCCTGTCTTGCAACTAGCTTCAGAAGCCGCAACAAGGGGAATGTTATTAGATTAAACGAATGCCGGGACAGCGCGATATTCCAAATGAGCGTTTTTAATATTATAGAGCGTATTCTCTTTTTTGAAGGCGCTATTAAGCGAGACGCGGAAGCCGTCAAATGCTTAATAAGAGCATCATTGTCCGTAAGAATAAAAGCACCGTTATAGGCATCAACATATTTAGTGATAGATGCGCTGTATATAGATGCGAAACCAAAGGTTCCTACGGCTTGTCCTCTAAATGAACCACCTATAGCCTGAGAAATATCTTCGATTAGCGGAACATTATAGCTACGACAAAGATCACTGATTAGCCCAAGATCAGGAATCGAGCCAAACAAGTAGGTCAGGAGAAAGCACGCAGGCTTTTGCGAGAGTGCTTCTTCAAGCTGAATATAAGATGGCCCAAAATCAGACAAATTAATATCTATAAATCTTGGCTTCAAGCCTAGGGAGTAAATGACATGAAGCATAGGGCTAATATTGAAAGGCGTTAGCAATACTTCGGAGCCAGGCTCTAAATCAAGGCTTTGCAACAGAGCAAAGAAACATGTGCGGGCATATGGGAAAAGAATTGAATGTTTAGATCCAAAATATTTGGCAATACTTTTTTGGGCGCTCTGTCGTTCAGTCGGCAGGGGCTTCTCACAGGCACGAGGATTAAGATAGGTGCTACATACCGCCAAGAAATCTCCGGCAATATTGTGGTAAATAGATCCGCGGCTGATAGGCATGGTTTAGGTAGGGTCTAGATCAGAAGTAGCGGTCTTGGCGATTCGAAAAGCGTTGGCCATGGTTAATAGCGCAACGGTGCTGCCAGGAATCGATGGAAATCCTGCGGCATCGACTACGTAGACATGCTTCATTCCGAACAGCTCGCCTCTAGGAGTAAGATGTACTGGCTCTGTGGGATTGTCCAATCTTGCGAGGGTTCCACCATAATGCCATCCACCCAAGCGGTTGCCTCTCATCACATCTGCAAGTAGTTGACCAAACGGGACGGGAATCAGTCTAAGCCGAAAGAATTTGGACCTGATAGCCGATCTTGTTGTGCTAGCAAGCTTTCGGCTACAGATACTGTCCTTTTCTATGACACTAATTTCCTGTAGCCAATCATTATCATCACTTGCTTTGACCGATGAAGTAAGTAATGCGTCATCACCAAGATTAGAATGAAATACAGTTATTGAAAAACGAAATAAGCCTTGAATCAGAAGGGTCAGTTCTTTCAGAATTGGCGGCAGCCTTCGTCGAATAGTGGCAAGGATCGTACGATTAAAATTGTTAATCTGTGTATGGGACCACAAGCCTCCTGTCGCAGTGGAACGGTGCTCTAAAAAGACCCTACAGATATCTGGGTTATGGATCTCTTTAATGCTTTCCATCTTAGGCTTGCGATAGCTAATTAGCGGCAAATATAGGTAGAGCTGGAGTAGGCTTCTTGCAGTCTTTATAGAGTATTGTCTGGTGCCGTTGCCGTAAAGACTGCGATCTACTATAGCAGTAGTATTAATGCAGCCCGCCCCAATATATACCTGATCAAATGACACGGCAATCTTTCCGGCTGGGGTTACCACTCCGACCCTAATCTGGCCATTACTCCTAGTCATATGCGTAACATAATAATCACTCTGATATTCAATAAGACCCTGCTCTTTCCAGTTCATAAATTCATAGGCACAATCGAAAGGAAGATCAAGACCTTTTTGCCGCCCCAATGCCAAGCGCGGGCACCCTAAGACAGTAGATTTATCAGTAAATCTCGCTTTTTGAAACGGAAAACAGGGAAAGGCTTCGCTTATTTCATCCGTAATTTGCCATATACGAAGATTTTCTGCAATAGCGTTGTAATCATCAAGAGAAGGCTTGCTCTCGATTGGCCAGTCAACTAGATCTTCATCTTGCGGCTTAAGAATAGAACCACTATAGACTTTGCTATAGCCACCTAGGGCATGACTTGAGCACATACGGCTTGAGTGATTAATCACAGGCCAGCGGTGGTCATTAATGCCATAAGGGTAATAGCTACCATCCAAATCGACAGAATTTGGAACAGGAATATTCGATTGACCTAGATAGGCCTTCTGAAGGCCTATATCAAAAACCGAGACATGAATAGATTTGTTCTTGAGTAGCGCTACACAAGCACCGTAAGCTGCCAAACCTGACCCAATTACTAATACTCTTTTCTGCGTCATTGATTTGTAATCGGTAGAATCTCTCATTGGAAAAGCTGTTTGATTGGCTTACATGGGTTGCCTGCGCAGAGAAAGCAAGCAGGCATTTGAGAAGTTACAATAGAACCTGCACCTATAAAACAGTTTTCACCAACACTTGATCCAGGTAATAGAATGCAGTTCATTGCTATCCATGCGCCATTAGCTATGTGTACGGATTTTTGATCGCAGTAAATTGAAGACAGCGGAGATCTCACCGGAGACTGTGTATGTGCAATTATAACGCAATTATGCGAAATCGTTACATTATCTCCGATGCTGATAAGTTCGGGGTAATTGGTGTCAACTGATAGATTAAATCCAATATAACAACCACTCCCAATGCGAACCCCGCTTAATCGCAGAAGAATAATCCTAAGAGTAGAAAATGGCAGTAGATTCATGCCGACCATCAATACATAGCGGCGGATCGCAGATGCGACCAAGAAGGAAGCAAGCGCTTTCATACTCCAGCATTTAAGAACTTTTAGATGTAATAAAAACCCCTGTCATAAGAAAAGCTAGGCCGACACATTGGCCGATACTTAGCCGCTCTTTCAAGAATGCAAAGGATAGCAATATTGTCATTGCAATAACTCCGGCCTGAATAATTGGATAGACAACGCTCACTTTTACTTTAGCCATAATCATGAGCCACCAAAATACAGATGCAGCAGTAGCCAGGGCGCCAGTTAAAATATAGGGATCAAAAATAAATCTAAGCACATCTTTGCTATACAGTGAAATGTGAACCCTGCTGAGATGATCAATTCTCCATTTCAGGAGAACATTGGCAAAGCCTACCAAAATAATGCTGGGCAGCGCGTAGAGAAACTGGGTCATCAAAAGGAGGTTAAGTCACCGTTGTCGCCACCTGCAAAGTGTTTACAGGCACGATCTGAATCCTTGGGCTGACTTGCGATGATAATAGCATGAGCGTATGGGATTCGTAGCAAGTCAGAGCGAATATAAACTTGTATGCAAGAGAAATAGTCAAAGAGATTTTTTTGGTACTCATATGCATAGCGAATATTCTGGCCTCTATCCTTATTGATGATTAGCCTTGCGATCGGACTCTGCTTATCGGTATAGCAAGCATCAATTGAAAAGAATACACCTTCTGGCTTAAGAGCTTTGCTGGCTGTGCAGGCAAGACTTGTGCATTCCTCATCATTAAGATGATGAAATAGCCCATTTGCCATCACGATGTCATAAGAGCTTACCTCATTAAGATCCATGTTGGCAGCATCAGCACAAAACCACTTTCCACGTTGCCCGAAACGAGCTTCGGCTGTTGAAATATATGTGGAAGACAAGTCATACCCTGTATAGTTGACCCCGTTTGGCAGATATTTAAGAATTGCACTAGTGCCACAGCCAATATCAAGAATGCTGGAATTATAATTTGGCTGTATATACTCGTTAACGTAAGCCTTGTAAAGACTAGTTGCGCCCAAAAGGCGCTGAAATGATTCATAAAAGAGGGAATTGGAAAGTGCCCGTCGCAAACCACTGGTTATTTGGGCCATCGTCTAAGAGCTCTCTGATCGTTAATTGTAGGAATAGGCGGATCCATCCCTGGCGACTGTCATAGAAGTTATTAATGGAGGCGGGCCAGGTGTTCTATTAATTGAACTCCCGTAACATGCCACGGAAGCGGGGTGAAGGAGGCAATGTTGGCGGGCCTTTGCTGAAGAGTGTGAGCGTGAGATGTTAGAAATTCGCGGAGGAGAAGCGACGGGCTTCCTCAGTAGAAATAGCATAAAGTGTACGGCTATTCTCATGGGGTTTTGAAGGCTGATGATGCATCACAGGATTTGCTCGTCTTCCCCTAAATTGCTGCCGCAACATCATGGAACAAAGCTTGATTTGGAGCTTCTAAAGCAGTGATTGCGGTTTAATGTATGCATGAAGTAGTTTTTCTGCTCGATACAGCTTTGCTTATTGACTCAACTACCTTTTGAGGCATAATAGCCGGTTCCCGTTGGTTTATTGGCTTGCTCAGAAGTCTGCCGGCATGTACGACGAGGGCTGTTTCGCCTCGGAGCAGCCCTGCTTGTCTACGTCAACGCAGGCTCAGCGTCTTGGGGCTTTGGTTGCCCAGCTGCAGAGGCGCTACACTGGCAATGAAATTAAACTGAAACAACGCCAAGATCAGTCGATTCCCGCTGATGATAATGCAACCAAATCCAGTCATGTATTACGCTAATAAGCAGCCGCTGCTTACGATTGTGGTTCCCGTTTATCGAAGTCGAGACACGCTAGAAGAACTCGTACGTCGAATCATGACTGCATGCCATGAGAATCACATTGAAATTGTGATGGTGGAGGACTGCGGTCGTGATGGCAGCTGGGATGTGATTGAGGCCCTCGCTGCTCGTGAGCCTGTCGTACGTGGCATTCGGCTGAGTCGAAACTTTGGTCAACATGCGGCAACAATCTGTGGTATGGCCTTCGCACGCGGGCAATGGGTTGCGACCATCGATGATGATTTGGAGCAGCCACCCGAAAAGTTGCCCGATCTGCTAAGAAAAGCTCGGCAGGAAGGTCACGATCTTGTTTATGGTGTTTATCCAGACAGAACACATGCGACTTGGAGAAACATTACGTCGCATGCCGCCCGAATGTTGTTTAAGCTTGCGATCCCTACGCTGAATGACGCATATACTAGTATGCGTGTCATCCGAGGTGATTTAGCTCGTGAGCTCAAGCGATTCGAGTCGCCATTCCCATTTATTGATGGCTATTTATCTTGGTTGACCAGCCGTTGTGCCTGCGTTCCTGTCAATCATCAGCCGCGCCGTCTTGGCTCCAGCAACTATACATTTGGCAAGCTCTTTTCCCATACTCTTAATATCTTTGTGTCATTCTCCGACGCCCCCCTCAAGCTTGCTTCAAATGCTGGTCTATTCTTTAGCCTGATAGGACTTAGTGCCCTAGCTGTCATCTTGATCGGTCGACTTATGGGGGCGATCACAGCAGTTGGTTATGCATCCGTTATGGCTGCTATCCTTGCTGTTGGTGGGATTCAGTTGCTTGTCCTAGGTATTTTTGGAGAATATATCGGAAGGATCAACTTTAAGACCTCCAGAAAGCCGTTATATTTGGTCGCTCATGATACTCAAGCTGGAGAGCGGCCATGACCAAGCCAAGGCTCCTGCTGTTTGGAGGTAACAGCTTTGCAGATACGACAGAAGAGCTCGCCAGAATTTGTGGGTATGAAGTTATCGCGCGGATAGATGATTATGATCCGCGACCCCCCTCCGTCGTGACTCTCGAAGCTGCCAGTCAGATGTATGCCCCTGCTACTCACCTTATTGCACTTGCTATTGGCTACAAGAACCTGCGGGCCCGACTAGCTGCCTACGAAAGGCTCAAGCACTTGGGATATAGTGCTGTAACTCTCATTCATCCGACGGCCTATGTTTCGCCAACGGCATCGATTGGCTCCGGCTCTCTTATTATGGCCCAATCATGTATCGACTGCAGATCATCAATAGGAGATGTATGTGTGCTCTGGCCGAAAGCATGTGTCAATCATGACACTATGGTTGAGCGCAACACATTTATTTCGCCCAATGTCACGCTCTGTGGCAATGTATATGTTGGGGAATCTTCTTTTATAGGGGCTGCTTCTGTTGTCGTGGACGGGGCATCGCTTGCTCCTAATACTTTCCTCAAGATGGGGACTGTCTACTCTAAGAGGCGCTAAGCATGACACGTCTTGTTATTCTTCAATCAAGCTATATTCCATGGAAAGGCTATTTCGATCTGATTCATGATGCCGACCTTTTCGTCTTTTATGACGATGTGCAATTCACCAAGAATGATTGGCGTAATCGAAACAGAATTAAAACATCCCAAGGCCTGTCCTGGCTCTCGGTGCCCGTTGGTAGTAATATAAATCGCAAGATCTTCGAAGTCGAAATAGCTTCTAACAGCTGGCAGGCCAAGCATCGGGCATCGATGAAGCAAAACTATTCAAGATCCCCATTCTATGACCAATATTCATATATTCTAGATGATCTGTATGAACTAAATAGGTGGACTTCTCTTTCAGAGCTTAATCAACATGCCATCATCGTTATTGCAAGAGCACTCGGCATAGGCACAGCATTCTTGGATTCACGCCAGTTTAAAAGTGAAGGGGCACGGCTGGATCGTCTGCTCTCTCTCATTGCGCAAACTGGTGCCAATGAATATATCTCCGGACCAAGCGCCAAATCCTATATAGATGAAGATCGCTTTTGGCAAGAAGGAATCAAGCTGACTTGGAAGGACTATCAAGGATATCCTGAATACCCTCAGAGGTTTCCACCCTTTGAACACGCCGTTTCGATACTTGACCTCATCTTTAATGTCGGACCTGATGCACCTTATTATATCTGGGGATGGAGAGAAAAGGCCATGGGGTGATGGCCAGTACGTCAGATCAATGCACATCAAGCTGGAGCAACGCCTGTTCATCTTGGGCGGAAGGATATCCACCACTATATTCTATGACGTCTTTTACCCAATACGTTTATCTTCCAGGCGACTGGCTGAATTACATGCTTATTTCAGCTGTCTAACTTCTGTATCCTGGATTGTTATCAATCATCTGTCAACCGTGGAGCGTGTCTTTGTGATGCATACCCTCAGTTTAGCCACTTCTTGCCTCCGATTTCAGGGTCCCAGGGTGTAGCATGAATCCGGGAGCGCCCCAATGCAAGCTTGAGGTGGTCTGGTTTTTCTGGACAGCCCCCATCGTTAGCCTCTGAGGCGGGGCACTACCCCTGAAAGGGGGCACGCACCGATGGGCAAGCGCCGCACGCACAGTCCCGAGTTCAAGGCCAGGGTCGCCATGGAAGCGATCAGCGGCCGCAAGACGATCCAGGAGATCGCCGCCGACCACGCCGTTCACCCGATCCAGGTGAGCCAGTGGAAGCGCCAGCTGCTGGACGGAGCCAGCGAGCTGTTCACCAGGGGGAAGAAGACCAAGGACAAGGAGGAGGGGCAGACCAGGGAGGCCGAGCTGTTCCAGCAGATCGGGCGTCTACAGATGGAGCTGGAGTGGCTCAAAAAAAAGTCTCAGCTGCTCTGACGCCCATGAACTGCGCAAGTTGGTCGATCACGACCACCCCAAGCTCAGCATCAGCCGTCAATGTGCGCTGCTGGGGCTGCCCAGGTCCACGCTCTACTACCGGCCCACACCGGTGCGGGAATCGACGCTGCGGCTCATGGCCAGGCTCGACGCCCTCTACCTGGAAGATCCCTGCAGTGGCAGCCGCAGGATGGTGGACTACCTGGCCCGAGAGGGAATCCCGATCAGTCGTGATCGGGTCCGAAACCTCATGCGCCGCATGGGGTTACGGGCGATCTACCGGAAACCTCGCACCACGGTTCCAGGAGATCCAGCAGAGCGCTTTCCCTGCCTGGTGGATCTCAACGCAGTCACGGCTGTGGATCAGGTCTGGGCCACAGACATCACCTACATCCCGCTGCACAAGGGGTTCCTCTACCTGGTGGCGATCCTGGATCTGTTCTCAAGGAACGTGCTCAGCTGGAAGCTCTCGAACAGCCTTGACACGGAGTTCTGCCTGGATGCCTTGGAGATGGCGCTGGAAGGTGGCCGCAGGCCGGAGATCTTTCACTCCGATCAAGGCTGTCAATTTACCTCCTCCGATTTCGTGGCGAGGCTGCAGGCTGAGGCGGTCAGGATCAGCTGGTCAGGAAGGAAGCGCTGCTACGACAACATCCTGGTGGAGAGGCTGTGGAGAACGGTCAAGTACGAGGAGGTCTACCTGCGCGCCTACAGCGATGGCTGGGAGGCTGAGATCAGCCTTGCCCGCTTTCTGTGGAGGTACTGCCATGTAAGGCCGCACAGCTCCCTGGGAGGCAGAACTCCCCATGAGGTCTACGCTGAGACCGAACCCTGTTCCTCCCGCCCGGGGTTAACGATGTCAGGGGCCGGAACTGTCCAATAAAAGGCACCCACCTCAGCTGTCGCCCATGAGTAGCACGCCTGATTCATTTCCTCAGTCAGTATCTCCCTTTGGCAGAAGGTAATCACCTCGGGCTTGTTCATTCAATCAGCGTATCCTATGGATCTTTAAAATAGTGATTCGCGCCATCAGAAACTTTCTTAAGGTTGGCATCGGCACCGGCTATGTTTCCAAAAGCGTCGACAATCTATTTTCTTTCTTGGCGCTAGAAGCATCCGAATATACCAACGATGGCCTTGCCCATGCACGGCAGCGAGTGCTCCAAGGCAGGTTCCGTCAAGTCGATGCTATGCTGACGTCAGACTTTGAAGCTAATGAGTGCATAGGTGTCCTTGATGCGACTGAGCATATCAATGAGGAGGGTATTTAAAGCTGGGATTAATCCCAGCTACTTCAGCTCATTCTTCAAATCGTTTCTTTCGCACATGGCGCTTCAACCCCTGTCTTCCGATAAGCATCCATGCCAAATTGATGATACGCTTGCGATAAGTCTCATTCGTGATAATCTAATGCGCCTTGTGTTACGCTTAACGCGAAATGAGATAAGCTTTCCGGTTGGGTCTCCCTTGCTTTCGTGAAACGTAAGAAATGATCCCCTTCAATAAGCCCTACCTTACGGGCAAAGAGCTGCATTATATATCCGAAGCCCATGCGCTCGGGCAGCTTGCAGGTGATGGGCACTTCACTAAACAGTGTAATGCCTGGCTAGAAAATAAGACTGGCTGCCATAAAGCCCTGCTCACCCATTCCTGCACGGCAGCCCTGGAGATGGCCGCCATCCTCGCCGATATCCAGCCTGGTGATGAGGTCATCATGCCCTCATACACGTTTGTGTCTACGGCCAATGCCTTTGTCCTGCGAGGCGGCATCCCTGTATTTGTGGATATCCGACCCGATACCTTGAACATTGACGAACGACTGATTGAAGCAGCTATCACTCCCCGGACCAAGGCGATCGTCCCTGTCCATTATGCAGGTGTGGGATGCGAGATGGATACGATCATGGCTATCGCTCGCCAGCATGGCCTGCTGGTCATTGAAGATGCAGCTCAGGCCGTCATGGCGACCTATAAAGGGCGTCCCCTGGGTTCCATTGGTGATCTCGGTTGTTACTCATTTCACGAAACCAAGAACATCATCTCTGGCGAAGGAGGTGCCTTGCTGATCAATAATGCGACTTTGGCCGAGCGAGCTGAGATTATTCGTGAAAAAGGCACTAACCGCAGTCAATTCTTTCGCGGCTATGTCGATAAATATACATGGGTTGATATCGGATCCTCGTATCTTCCTGGCGAGCTAATCGCTGCTTTCCTATGGGCGCAAATGGAGGAAGCAGACTTTATCACGGCCCAGCGTCTAGAGATATGGAGTCGTTATCATCATGCATTTGAGGGGCTTGAGGCATCTGGCCGCTTGCGCAGACCTGTCATTCCTGCGGATTGCAGTCATAATGCTCATATGTATTACCTCTTGTTGGACGATCTGCCTGATCGATTGACTTTTATTGACAATATGAAGAATGAGGGCGTCAATTGTGTTTTTCACTATATTCCTTTGCATTCCGCAGCCCAGGCCCATCGTTTTCATGCGACATTGAATTCGTTGCCGATTACGGAGCAGTGCGCCGACCGTCTTGTGAGGCTGCCTTTGCATCTTGGCTATTCTGGCCTGGCTGAGTCTGTGTTCTCGGCGGCGACAAATAGTTTAGGCTGAATCAGATGAATACTCAATTGAATGCGATCCGTGCCAGTCTAAGGCTGCATCACTGTATCCCGTTCGTGGCGGCAGGTTTTTCCCTGTGCTTGCTGCTTAGCCTCCTGCTCCATGTTGACCAGGGTTACGACTTTACAGATGAAGGATTCTACCTCAACTGGTTTGCATACACTGGCGACTATGAGGCCACGTTGACATTTTTTGGCCATTTATATCATCCCCTATTCAAGCTGTTTCAACAGCAGATCTTCCTCGTCAGAGCTTTTAATCTGATCAGCATCTTCGCCGCAGGCTTCCTTGCTGTTAGGACATGTATCCTTGTTACCTATGAGCAATGGCTGAAGAAGGTCTTCGGGGTACTCGCTCCCTCTCTGTTTGCCTTTTCGGGTGCCTGTATGGCCCTGTTGATGACAAGGTTGCTTGTCACCCCAAGCTACAACCACTTGGCCTTCCTGGGGACTGAGCTCGTGGCGGCGGGGCTTCTCTATTCTTGTCTCCAGCCAGCTTTGTGCAGGCACCCTGTGTCAAACAGCTTTTACTGTGCAATATTTGCTACTGGTTTCTCTCTGGTCTGTCTGGCTAAGCCTTCAAGCGCTGTTTCGCTTGTCTGTCTGGTTGTTCTGCTTGTTTTGGCGGGCTGGAACTCCAGCTGGTCTCGGCCTTTACTGACTGACTTGATTGCTGGACTGATTGTCACGGCTCTTGCCCTTCTTCTATTGGTGGGATCTCCTGGTGAGATCTATTCGCTGGTTTCTAATGGAAAGGGTCAGGCTCTTCTGCTTGGAGCAGACTATTCGCCTTTGCAAGTGATCAAGAATTCTCTGCACGCTATTCTCTTCACCCCTCCTTGGCCCCTCGCTGTCTGGATGGTCTTGCTCCAGCTTGCGCTGAGTCATCACGTCTGGGGCTTGAGTAATCGCGGGTTGCGCTTGTGCCTATCTCTGGTATCTGTGTTGTTGGCTTTGCTGGCCTGTGCAAACATCTGGGGCCTGGCTGCTTTCGCGCCCTACGACAGCTCTTTCCATAATAATGCGCTGTTGTGGCTGCCGCTTCTTGCTGTATTTTCGTTGGTTGCCTCGATGCTTGGTGGCATCGGCCTTGGGCAGCCCGTGTCTTCGTTCGGCAAATATCAGTTTGTGTCATTAGCATTGATCTTGCTTCCTTTCTGCTTTGCATTCGGTACAGGTAATAACTTTTTTTATCATGCGCTTAATGCCTCGTTGTTCTTTGCGATGTCTGCAGTTGTCAGTCTCTATGCGCCCGATTCAGCTGCTTCTCATCCGCGTTTCCCTTGCTTCTTGTTAATCTGTCTTGCGATCAGTTTGCTGCCTGTTGCCTCGGTGGTCGCGACCACGGTTGAGCGCCCTTATCGCCAATCTGTTCCCCTTGGCCAAAATCTGAAGAGTGTCTGCATCCACTCCTGCGCTACCCAGCTTCGTTTGTCTGACCAGTCTGCTGACTATGTCAATCAAATGCGGAATGCTGCGTTCCATGAGGGTTTCAGGCTGGACACCCCACTCCTTGATTTCACGGGCAGATCTCCCGGTCTGGTGTATGCCGTTGGCGGTCGGGCAGTTGGTAGTTCGTGGATTCTGGGTGGCTTAACAGGTTCTGATCGGTTCGCAGCTTCGGTTTTGAACCGCATCCCTGAGCGCGTCCTTCGGCGTGCCTGGATACTGGTTGAACCTGACAATAACTCACAGGCGATTTCGGCGTCTGTTTTGCGTGCGGCTGGCATTGCTATTGAAGACCCGTCCCGCTACAGGCTTGTTGTAACGGTTGCTGCTCCTCCAGAGGCTGCCGGGGCGGCTGAGCCACGTATTCAGCGCCTGTACAGGCCGCTGCTTCCATCTGGCTAGAGTCCACCTCGCCGGCCGGGGTCGCTGTCTTCTGGTCGGCAATCGCGTCTTTGCAAGACTAAGCTTGTCGCTAGGCCACCACTTCGTCTGATTGCACGTCAATGTCTGCCATCCATCCCACGGCCAGTATCCATGCCACCGCTCTTGTGGATGAAGGAGCCACGGTTGGGGCGGGCAGTCGGATCTGGCATTGGGTGCATGTCTGTGCAGGTGCGGTGATTGGTGAACGCTGTTCTTTCGGTCAGAATGTGTTCGTTGGCAACCGTGTTCGTATCGGTAACAATGTCAAGGTCCAGAATAATGTATCTGTCTATGACAATGTGACGCTGGAGGACGACGTGTTCTGTGGCCCCAGCATGGTGTTCACCAACGTCTATAACCCGCGCTCCGCCGTGACCCGTAAGGACGAATACCGGGACACCCTGGTGGAGCGTGGCGCCACGCTGGGAGCCAATTGCACCGTGGTCTGTGGCACCCGCATTGGTGCCCACGCCTTCATCGGCGCCGGTGCGGTCGTCAACCGTGACGTGCGCCCCTTTGCCCTGATGGTCGGGGTACCGGCCCGGCAGGTGGGTTGGATGAGCGCCTATGGCGAGCGGGTCGAGCTGCCCCTGCAGGGAGAGGGCCTCTGGACGTGCCCGCACACCGGCGACCGCTATCTCCTTGAGGGCGATCACCTGCGTCATCAGCCCGTCTGCAGCGGTTCCTGATGTCGCTGGGCTCTGTCGCTGTCGTCGGCGGAGGGATCAACGGCCTCTGCATCGCCTGGGAGTTGGCACGCTGCGGCTGGGACGTGTCCCTCTACGAGCGCGGCCAGTGCCTGCAGCAGACCAGCAGTGCCAGCACCAAGCTGTTGCACGGCGGTCTGCGCTACGTCGAACAGGGTCATCTGGCCCTGGTGGCCGAGAGCCTGTGCGAACGGGCACGCTGGTTGCGTGACGCCCCTCAGCATGGTCGCTGGCTGCCGCTGCTGTTGCCGATCTATCGCGATCAGCAGCGTCCCGCCTGGCAGTGGCGGCTAGGCCTGGGGTTGTACGACGGGCTGGCGCTGGGACGTCTGCCGGGCTTTGCCCAATGGCTCGGCCCCGATGCCGTTCAGGCCCTTCACCCCCGGCTCAGGTCTGAGGGCCTGCGGGGCGCCTGGCAATTCTGGGATGGCCAGATGGATGAGCAGGCCCTGGGCCTGTGGGTGCTGGATCAGGCGCGCCGTCAGGGCGTGGAGATCCATGAACAATGCCCGGTCGAAACGGTGGCGGCCGATGGCACCCTCAGCCTGCCGGGCCGATCCCTGCGGTTTGATTGGCTGGTCAATGCGGCCGGTCCCTGGGCGATCCAGCTACTGGAGCGCTCGGCTCTCTCCGCGGATGTGCGGCTGGATCTGGTGCGTGGCAGCCACCTGCTGCTGCCGCTGCCAGCAGGCGCTGCCCTGCCGCGTCATGGCCTGTTTGTGGAGGTTCCTACCAGCCGCAGGATCGCTTTCCTGCTCCCGTATCAGGGGGAGCTGCTGGTGGGCACCACGGAGGTCCCTCAGGATCTGCATGCACCGGTTCAGCCCAGCGCGGCCGAGCGGGAGTCCCTGCGCGCTCTGGTGGAGCGGTATCTGCCGGAGTGGGCAGGGGGGATTCGCACGCAGGGCCGCTGGATCGCGGGTCTTCGACCGATTGTGCGTGATTCAGGCAGGCATGGATCCAGTAATGTCAGCCGATCCAGTCGCGAAGCTGCTGTGCGCCGGCATGGTCGTTTGATCAGCCTGTTCGGCGGTAAATGGACGACAGCCAGGGCCCTTGCTGGTCGGCTTGTGGCCCTTCCCCCATTCAACGGCCAACCCTGACGCCCGATGCAGTTCATTGATCTTGCTACCCAGCAGCGTCAGGCCATGGCCGATGGCCGTTCGCTGCGCGACGCCATTGATCAGCGAATCGCTGCCGTATTGAACCACGGCCAGTACATTCTCGGCCCTGAGGTGGCGGAGCTGGAGCGTCAGCTGGCGGCCTATGTGGGCGTGGAGCATTGCATCGCCGTGGCCAGTGGCACCGACGCCCTGCTGATCGCCCTGATGGCGCTTGGCGTGAAGGCCGGCGATGAGGTGATCACCACGCCGTTCTCCTTCATCGCCACCTCCGAAACGATTGCCCTGCTGGGGGCCGTGCCGGTCTATGTGGATATCGATCCCCTCACCTACAACCTGGATCCGGCCCTGCTGGAAGCGGCGATCACGCCGCGCACCAGGGCGATCATCCCGGTGAGCCTGTATGGGCAGCCGGCGGATTTCCAGGCGATCAATCCGATTGCCGAGCGCCATGGGCTGCCGGTGATCGAAGATGGCGCCCAGAGTTTTGGCGCGCAGCATCACGGCCGTCGCAGTGGCGCCCTGAGCACGATCGCCACCACCAGCTTCTTCCCATCCAAGCCGCTTGGCGGCTACGGCGATGGTGGTGCCTGCTTCAGCGACGACGCTGAGCTGGCCGAGCGGATGCGTCGCATCTCCCGGCATGGTCAGAGCCGCCGCTACTTCCATTCGGATCTGGGGGTGAACGGCCGCATCGACACCCTGCAGGCCGCCATCCTGCTGGCCAAGCTGGAGCTGTTCGACGGCGAGGTTCAGGCCCGCCAGCGGGTGGCGGAGCGCTACAACCGCGAGCTGCAGGCCGTCGGCATCGCCAGCACCCCGTCCCTGGCCGCTGGCAACACCAGTGTGTATGCCCAGTACACGGTGCAGGTGGATGATCGTCCGCTCGTGCAGGAGCGTCTGCAGCAGGCGGGTGTTCCCACCGCCGTCCACTACCCCACGCTGCTGTGTCAGCAGCCGGCTCTGGCGGGCTGTGGTGAGCGCTGCAGCAGCGGCTGTGGCTCTCCGCTGGCGCAACGTGCCAGCGAGCGGGTGCTCAGCCTGCCGATGCATCCCTACCTCAGCGACTCCGATCAGGACGCTGTGGTGGCTGCCCTGGCCGCCAGCCTCAGCTGAGCTCCAAGCCGATCGTTTCACTGCCCCGTTCACCACGCACCGGATTCATGGCTGTCCCGTCTTCCACCACGGCTCACGTTGAGCTTCTTGAGAAGCTGCGGCAGCGGCAGGCCCTGATCGGCGTGGTCGGCCTGGGCTATGTGGGGCTGCCTCTGTGCCTCACCTACGCGGAGAAGGGCTATCGGGTGTTGGGCCTGGATATCGATCAGTCGAAGATCACCGCGATTGAAGCCGGCCAGAGCTACATCCAACACATTGATGCAGGCCGCATTGAACAGGCCCGTGCCCAGGGACGTCTTGAGGCCACCACCGATTTTGCCAGGGCAGCGGAAGCCGATGCCCTGATCCTGTGTGTGCCCACACCACTGAACCAATACCGCGAGCCCGATCTCAGCTTCATCCGCGACACGATGGCGGCCCTGCTGCCCTATCTGCGTTCCGGCCAGGTGCTGAGCCTGGAGAGCACCACCTATCCAGGTACAACCGAAGAGGAGCTGCGGCCGTTGGTGGAGAGCCGGGGTCTTGTGATCGGTGAGAGCTTCTTCCTGGTGTACTCACCTGAGCGTGAGGATCCTGGCAATGCCCACTTCAATACGGCCACCATCCCCAAGGTGATGGGCGGCAGTACGCCGGCCTGTACGGAGGTGGGTGTGGCGCTGTATGAGCAGGCGATCAGTGAGGTGGTGCCTGTGAGCAGCACCCAGGCTGCGGAGATGACGAAGTTGCTCGAGAATATTCACAGGGCTGTGAATATCGGCCTGATGAACGAGCTCAAGCCCCTGGCTGATCGGATGGGCATTGATCTCTATGAGGTGATCCGCGCTGCTGCCACAAAGCCGTTCGGGTTCGTGCCGTATTACCCCGGCCCTGGCCTGGGTGGCCACTGCATTCCGATCGATCCCTTCTATCTCACCTGGAAGGCCAGGGAGTTTGGCATGCACACGCGCTTCATCGAGCTGGCTGGTGAGATCAATACGGCGATGCCCGCCTACGTGATTCAGAAGACCGCCGATGCCCTGAATGAGGCTGGCAAGCCCCTCAAGGGCAGCCGCGTGCTGGTGCTTGGCATTGCCTACAAGAAGAACGTCGACGATATGCGTGAGTCGCCTTCGGTGGAGGTGATGGAGCTCCTGCGTGACAAGGGTGCCGATGTGCAATACAGCGATCCCTTCTTTGCCGCCTTCCCCCGCATGCGTCGCCATGCGTTTGAGCTGAACAACACCGCGCTCAGTGCCGATGTTCTAGCCGGCTTTGATGCGGTGATTCTGGCTACCGATCACGACGCCTTTGATTATGAGCTGATTGCGGCGCACAGCCGCCTGCTGATCGATACGCGTGGGCGGTTCGCTCCCGGTGCGCAGATCGTGCGGGCCTGAGGCGATGCAGCTGCTCACCGTTGTTGGGGCACGGCCCCAGTTCATCAAGGCGGCGGCCGTCAGCCGGGCCTTTGCCGCAACAGCCGCCAGCCAGCGGCCGATCACAGAGAGGATCCTGCACACCGGTCAGCATTACGACGCGGCCATGTCGGATCAGTTCTTCTCTGAACTGGGGATTCCGGAACCGTCGTTTCATCTTGGTATCGGTGGCGGCAGCCATGGTGCGAACACCGGCCGCATGCTCGAGGCGATCGAAGCAGTGCTGATGGCTGAGCGTCCTGATGCTCTGCTGGTGTATGGCGATACCGATTCCACGCTCGCCGGTGCCCTGGCAGCGAGCAAGCTCCGGATCCCGGTGTTGCATGTCGAGGCCGGCCTGCGTTCGTTCAACCGTCATCAGCCGGAAGAGCAGAACCGCGTTCTCACGGACCATCTAGCTGAGCTTTGCTTCGCGCCCACCGACACGGCTGTGGCCCATCTGCAGCGTGAGGGCATCGCCGCTGAGCGGATCGTGCGAACGGGAGATGTGATGGCCGATGCGGCCCGCATCTTTGCCGCTCAGGCCGAAGCCAGTGCCCTGGAGCTCCTGGCTCCGTTAAGGCTGGCCGATGGGCCGTTCATCCTCGCCACGATCCACCGAGCCGAGAACACGGATGATCCCTTGCGCCTTGAGGCGATCCTGACCGCCCTGGGCCAGGCTCCCCTGCCCGTGCTGTTGCCGCTGCATCCACGTACGCGTGCCCGTGTTGCCGCGCAGGGCCTGGAGCACCTGCTCAGTCCCCTGGTCCTGGCTGAACCCCTTGGCTTTCTGACCATGGTCCTGCTCGAGCGTCGGGCGGCATTGGTCGTCACCGATTCAGGTGGCGTCCAGAAGGAAGCCTTCCTGCAGGGCACCCCCTGTGTCACGGTGCGCAGTGAAACCGAGTGGGTGGAGCTGCTGCAGTCTGGTTGGAACACCCTTGCCGATCCTGCGGATCCCGTCGCCATGCTCGCTTCGATGCATCAGCAGCTGGCCCTGGACGCCGATGCGCCCAGGCCTGCTCTCTACGGCGATGGCCATGCCGCCGAGGCGATTGTGGCCCACCTGCAGCGGAGCTGATCCCCTGACGACCCTGGGCATCCGGCCGCTTCAAGCCCTTGCCCCCTGTTTGAACACAAAGCCTGCACCCTGCCTCGCTCCTCATGCTCCACCCCATCACTCCGATTACGGATCGCCGCATCCGCATTGCCCTGGTGGGCTGTGGGCGCATCAGTGCCAATCACATCCGTGCCATCGCTCTTCACCATGAGCGGGCTGAGCTGGTGGCGATCTGCGATACGCAGGCAAGCCGTCTGGAGCAGGCCCAGGCGTTGATCAGCGAGGCAGCAGCGGAATATCCCGGCGCTGCCACAAACCCGGTTGTCTTCAACAGCTACAACGCCCTGCTCCAGGCCAACGCCAGTGGCAGTACCCCCGTCGATCTGGTGGTGTTGGCGACGCCAAGCGGTCTGCATCCCGGCCAGGTGATTGCCGCAGCGGAAGCAGGACTCCATGTCTGTACCGAGAAGCCGATGGCCACGCGCTGGGATGATGGCCTGGCCATGGTCAGAGCCTGTGATGCAGCCGGGGTTCAGCTGTTCGTGGTGAAACAGAACCGCTTCAACAGCACCCTCCAGTTGGTGAAGCGCCAGCTCCAGGCCGGACGGTTTGGTCGACTGGCGATGGTGGCCGTGAATGTGTTCTGGCAGCGGCCGCAGGCCTATTACGACCAGGATTCTTGGCGTGGTACCTGGGAGTTTGATGGCGGCGCGCTGATGAATCAGGCCAGTCATTACATCGACCTGCTTGATTGGTTGGTTGGACCTGTGGAGAGCGTCAGCGCGTCTGTCGCGACCCTTGGGCGTGCGATTGAAGTGGAAGATACGGCAGCCCTGCAGCTGCGCTGGCGCAGTGGCGCTCTCGGCACGATGGCAGTGACGATGCTCACTTATCCGAAAAACCTGGAGGGATCGATCACGCTCCTGGGTGAAACCGGCAGCGTGCGCATTGGTGGTCCAGCTGTGAATCAGATTGAACACTGGGCCTTCGCGGATCAAAGCGCTGATGACGCGTTGGTAGAACAGGCCAGCTACCAAACTTCCAGTGTATACGGATTTGGTCATCCCCCTTACTACGCGAATGTCATTGATGCCTTGCAGGGTAAGGCTGAAGCCCTCTGTGATGGTCGTGAGGGCCTCCGTAGCCTGGAACTGTTGATCGGTGCCTATCGCTCTGCACGGGATGCACGAACGGTTCATCTACCGCTCGAGTACTAAGCCATCCCTGGCTTGCCTGATGCAAGCAGAACCAAGTACTTGCAGGCTTTGAATGTTGCTCCTTTTGGCTTTCGTTCTGCTTGATGGTTCAGCCTCTTTCTGTCTGATCCGGACCTGCTCGTATCAGATCGGCTGACCTACGGTGGTCGATCCTCCTTCCCCACATCCGCTCGCGAGCACAGACTGCTTCTGCCCACGCTGTTGGCTGGTCTGCGGCAATTGGATGGGCGTGCAGCGATGAATCGCTCAAGCCATTTCTCCTGCCATTGGCTGATGCGCCTGTTGCTGTGGATCACTGGCCCACTTGCTTGGCATTTTCAGACCAGATAAACCTTTGTGCAGCGCCTGCGTCGACTCGGCGCAGCTGCAGGGTAAGATCGTAACTAGGTACTTGCCTATCCTAGAAACCCTGCGGGATCAACGATGCTGATTGACCCAATAGGCACAGTTCAGCAGCGAGCTTCGTACATATTGACCTATGGCTTGCACCTAATCAAGGCCTTGCGCGTAGTCATCTCGATCAATGATCTTAATACTAGATGCGGTTCGATGCAGCTTGCCTTGGCTGAATGTCCAAGTTCGCACTGCTTTGATATTCTACCTTCATCGTGTCGTCGCGCCCTCGGCGCAGGAATGTCCCAGGCCTCATTGGCTCATACTTGTTCATGGCCACTGGCCCTCTCTTGCGCAGGGCAGATGAGCTTCCGCATCTTGACCTTCTGTTCTTGACTCGATCGCTATGTGCGGACTCCTTTTCGTTGAAGATCCTCAAGTCACGGATGATCAGATTCACAAATCACTATTGAGCATCAGGCATAGAGGGCCAGATGCTCAGGCTGTCACCCGGATCTCAGATTCTGCAGTCGTCGGCCACGTACGCCTTTCGATCCTGGGAGGCGAGGCAGCCTCTCAGCCCTTATCTACGCATAATGGGGTACTTGTCTATAATGGTGAGATTTATAATCACAAGTACCTCGATGCGCGTTACGGCGTAGCTGCAAATACTTCTGATACAAAGACGCTCGCGCACATGTGCGCAACCGGCAAAATTTACGACGGACTACAGGATGTCGATGGAATGTTTGCTTTTGTATACTATAATAAGACCACGGGTGAGTGGTTGGCTGCTCGCGACAGATTTGGAATAAAGCCATTATACTATTGTCGGACCTCCAATGGCATTGCTTTTGCATCTGAAGTCAAGGCATTGAGAAACCTCGCCAGTTCCTGGACTATCAATCTTGATGCGCTCGCACATTTTTTTTCCTATCAATACTATCCCGTCGGTTCAACACTTCTCGAAGAAGTCTTTGAGGTTAAGCCAGGTGAGTTGTTGCTTGGTCGGGACTCAAAGATTGAACGGGCCATAACGTACTATCAAATTGAAGTCAATCCCACTGACGCGCCTGTTGACCGCAAAGAAGTTGTTGAAAAATACAAGAGTCTGTTGGCGGCATCTGTCAGCTCTCACCTTTTGGCCGACAATTCTCATCGAATCACAAGCTATTTGTCAGGAGGCATAGACTCTAGTTTAATCAGTGTAATGGCGGCGAAAGCAAAGCCCAGTTCTCACAAGTCTTACCATGGCTATTTTGCTGAATCTAAACTCTTTGATGAGTCTGATTACGCGTATGCCACCGCACAGGAAGCAGATATTGACTTGTCGACGGTATTGATATCCCAGGAGATGATCAATCAATCTTTCCTGCCGGCGCTCGCCTGTCTGGACTCGCCTTTGGCAGGGCCAGGTCTTATACCTCAATATATCATGTCAAAAGAAGTGGCTAAGGCTTCTAAGGTTGTTTTGGGAGGCCAGGGAGGAGATGAAATATTCGGTGGTTACGCTAGATATCCAATCGCAATGTTGGCCTATTCTCTAACCAGCGCATTCCAGGCTCAAGCTAGTCCATGGGATCACGTGATGCGTGAGACGACGGCTGAGATGCTAGGCGGTCTACGACAATATGCACCAATGATGCAAAAGCTGTTGCAGAATCCATCTCTCTATCAGAATCCATTGTCTGCATATGAGCTTGTTATTAACCGCGCAACGGATCTGCCCAGCGAGCTTTTCAATGCATTGAGTCAACAATTTCTTACTGCCAAGTCAGTATTTACGGAATCCTTTAACCAAGTTCAATCAGAGTCTTTTCTGGATAAGATGCTCCTATCCGATATGTATGGTCAGTTGCAAGCACTTCTTCAAGTTGATGATAGAACGACAATGGCAGCATCCATTGAATCACGAGTGCCATTCCTCACTAATTCGATTGTAAAAGAATGGTTTTCTGAGCCTATTTCGATCAGAATGTGGGGAGTCGGCTCAAAAGCAGTACCCAAGCATATCGCTAAACAGCTCTTGCCTAATAAGGTGAATAATAGGACTGATAAAATGGGATTTCCGGTTCCGTTTGACCATTGGCTCAAGTGCCCTGCCTTTTATGATCAAGTTAGACAGTTATTCACTGAGAGCCATATCTTAAAGCAGATGGCTCCAGCCTATCGGAAGACAATACTAGAGTCTGAAGTGGGTGACATTAAATACAATCGCAGCCTTTGGGGCATGATTACTCTGGCAGGTTGGGAGCGCTTTTCATACTAGCTTCTTTCTTAATATTTGAAGCCAACTCAAATCAATCCATGAACTCTCTCGTTTCGGAACTCTACAGCAAAAGAAGGCAAATCCTTGGCCTTGCCACTGCTGATCTTAAGTCAAAAGTCAAGGGAAGCATTCTTGGCATTACGCTGATTGTGCTGTATCCAATTCTTTTCGCGGGCATTTATGTTGGCGCATATTCATATGCATTCAAGGCCACCCTCCCCGGGCTCACTTCTTCAGAATATATTGTATATGTATTAACAGGTCTCATTCCGTTCCTTTACCTTTCTGAAGTTATTGGATCGTCAACTCAGCTTTTCCGTTCTTATTCCAGTGTTTTACGCAATACACCTGTGACTCACACCGTGTTGAGTTCGATGCTGTCGATCAGTGCCCTGCCGCCGGTTCTTATCCTGCTGGGCACCCTTTCAGTTATACAAGCTATAATCATCAGATCTCCCGTCGTCATATTGTTCTTTTTTGTCGCTACTATCTTATTATTCTTAATTGCAGTTAGCCTGTCCCTGCTCGTTTCTGTAATCTGCGCCATCATTAAGGATTTGGCAACGCTCATGCCATTGCTGCTATTATCACTACTGATGCTAACGCCAATCGCCTATACATTGGACAAAGTTCCAACAATAATCAAGCTAGCAGCTGTTATTAATCCCATTCTGCCGATCATCCAGCTCTACAGAAGCTTTTTGATCAAGGGAAACTCTTCTTACTATGGGTTTAGCCCATGGCTCGCGAGTTTCACCCTCGTTGTTATTGCTACAACATATGCTGCTTACATTTCTAAGCGCTCTTCCATGCGTATCCTAGACCTAACTTGATCCACCATGACGACTTCCTGCCTTTCTCTCGCTTCGGTTGGCAAATCCTATACTAACTATACAAGTAATCTGCAAATGCTGGTTGAGCTCATGGGCTTCAACCCCAAGCTTTGCGGACCCATAAGCCAGTATAATGCATTAAGCAATATATCTTTCGATATTAGCAGCGGTGAGCGAGTAGGCTTTGTCGGTCAGAACGGTGCAGGAAAAAGTACACTTTTAAAGATCATTGCTGGAAAGCTATCGCCCTCAGGCGGATCAATATCTCGCAACTATAAAAAGATTCACGCTCTCCTGGAGTTGGGAACCGGCTTTGACCCTGAGTTTACAGGGGAGGAGAATGTCATTCAGTTTCTACGCTTGCATGATATTCACGGTGTCGAGCGTACGCATCTGAATAGACTAATCGCAGCATTCTCAGAGCTCGGAGACTTTTATACACGCCCTTTTAAGACCTATTCTTCGGGGATGCAAGCGCGTCTCGCTTTTTCCGCTGCTACGCATATCGAATCAGACCTATTAATTCTCGATGAAACACTCGCCGTTGGTGATGCGTACTATGTTGGCAAATGCATACGTTTTCTTCGGGAAGAGCTGCCTGATTCGACCACGGTCCTTTTTGTGTCCCATGATCTAGCTCTTACTCAGCAATTGTGCGATAGGGTAATCTGGCTCAAAAATGGTTGTATTCAGGCTGACGGCCCAACTCTTCCTGTATCTAGACAATATCTTTCGGATATTCTTGGCTATCAAAAGCCCGCTCAGCTGAGCCAGTCCGAGCTTTCACGTGACACCGCGATTAACCCGTCTCAAGCAGAGCGTGACTCTGACGTTCAAACGATTGAGCCCTTCACATGTGATGATGCACTTGTCGGAGCTGCTACATCTCCAGCATCCCTCAATGCATCGCTGCCAAATCACAGACATGTTGCCATCCATAGCTTCTATCTCCGCCATAGCCATGCTGACGAGTCCCGCACTTGTCTTTACCTAGATGATGTGACATTCTGTGTTCAAGTTGACTGCCTTCCGGAGCATCTTGATCTATTCCCTGTCATATCGGTGTATCTTCCCAATGGCATTCCGGCAACTGAGCTAATTGCCCCTCAGACTCGAGTGTCAAGAGGTCGCAATCTTATCGAATTTGCTTGCACGCCTCTGCTATTAGGCCAAGGCAACTATGTGGTATCGGTTGCTTTATTTGAGACTATAGACAATTTCTCCGAATGCGAACAGCCATCTCTTGATATGCATGACCGCCAATACAAGCTTTCGGTGTTAGCGAACCCGGGGTTCAGGCCGAACACTTCTGCTTACTCTCAGCCCTTCAATAGTCGCTGTTCTTCTGTTTGAACAAGCTTGTGAGTCTGAGCGTTGTTTATGCAACAGCCTACTCAGGCTACCTGCTATTGTCTGATTGGCCCACCTCCTCGCTCCTCCTGAATGGCCGGTCATTTCCCTGTTGTGGCGGGTCTTCTGAATCATCGCATTATTGCTAGACCTCTGCCATGACCGCTCAGAAGGCCACCGCATTAATTCTCTGTCACGATACCTGGTCTGAGTTTCTTGATCGCCGCATTTGTCAGCAGGCCGCGCTCCTGGCTGAAGCGGGATATATCGTGTCGCTAGCGTGTTTTACCCGAAATGCGCAGGATGCAGCTGTATCAGAACAAGCCAGTTCCCTTGACACGTTCCGGCGGCTTGGCTTTAACGGCTCGCTTTTGCTGACAAGTTATTCCAAATGCCGCGATCTACCAGATAGCTTATTTGGCATTCCTTCACAAACGCCAGCGTTGCGATATCGAAAAACTGGATATCTTGTTTTTGCTGCGCTGAGACTTGCGCAAATTGCTGCACGCATCCTTCCCTTGCACTTCTTCTCACTTGTTATATCCAGGCTCGGATGGATGCTTTCTGGTCCGCTAAGTTTTGATGCACCGCTGATTGATGCTGTTCTATCAGAGCAGCAGGCTGATTCGCCATGTGAGCTGTCTGCATCATCGTTAGTGATCGCCTGCGATACGACGACCGCTAGGGCGGGCCTGTTCCTAAAAGAGAAGTATGGTTGTACGCTATGGTTTGATATGCACGAATACTATTCTCAGCAGTGTGTTTTTCCTGCCGCCACTAAAAGCCGATTATTTGCTGTAGAAAAGCGCATGATATTGGCGGCAGACAGAACGTATACTGTTAACCCACTGCTTGCAGATCTTATCTCCCGTGATGCCGCTGGGCAGGTTAGCTGGTTGTCCAACTATCTAGATTCTGAGCCATCATCAGGCTCGCACAAGCTGACGGCTAGCAAGGATAGCTTTGAGCAAATCAATCTGATCTTTCACGGCGGTGCTGGCCCTAACCGAAACATTGACAAGTTGATTCGCGCCTTCTCTCAATTAAGAGACAAGTCTGTGCATATCACCTTTTTGCAGTCAGGCATGAGCACTCGGCTTCGTCGCATAGCAGAGCGATCCGATAATATCCACGTATCCGACTATGTCAGGCCTGAAGTTCTTGATGTACTCCTGAGGAACTGCGATGGCATCGTTGTGCCCTATCCTCCATCCGATCCAAACAATACCTACTGCTCTCCTAATAAGCTTGGTGATGCTATTGCTTTATCTATCCCTGTTCTTTTTAACTCGGAGCTTCGATATCTCTCCTACCTTGCCAACCAGTCTGCCGCATTAGTCCCACTTGACTTCAGTTCTGTAAAGGCGTTGACCTTGTCCTTGGAGGGGATTGCTTCTCGGCTTCGTGACATAACAGCTGAGGACTTTGAGGCCCTAAGTCAAACAGTTGGCGCAGAGCCCCAGAAGAAGCTATATAACACCTGGCTTCAACAGTTATGATAAGGTCGGAGCTTTGTTCAGATTGTTGTGCAGTATAGCTGGTGACTTGTCGGGCTGTTTACCTCGGTCTACCCTGCACGGCACGTTCTTGTCCGCTACTGCCAAAGAATCCATGGCCTGACTTCTTGATAATAAACCAATCCACTTTGCCTAGAGTTCTGTTTACCAAAATGCTCAGACAAATCAGCATTCTTTCGGCTTCGCTTTTTCTATTTGCCTGTGCTCCTGCCAGTGGGCCTGTTGTAGGTCGGGGCGCGTTAAATCCAAAACCTGCTCCTCTGGTTTTACCTAAGCAAACACCATTGGATTGTTTACACTTCGACCCAAATGGCATTGCAAGATACCTGCAGAGACCAGACAATAATCTCGTATATAACGTCTTTAATATAGCCTATCAAGCGAACGAGGGATACGGCGAGATCCCTCTGTCAGACTACTGTAAGACTGCTTTGCGTGGCGTTCCGCAATATAAGGGGAATATACGTTCACTTGCTTCCACAAGTGCTGCTTCTGCTATTTCAAAATCTCGCGCGATTGCCTTAAACTGGCTAATTGCAAACGCCCATCCGGTACCTCGTGAGAATGCCTTGATATGGCATTACAAGCTTTCTAATGCGTACAACGACGTCTCAACCCAGGGCCTAAAGCAGTGGGCTTCGTCATTTGGTCAGGCAGCTGTTCTGCGAGCTTTTAATAAAGCCTATCAGGACTCACGTGATCCCAAGTACAAAGACTATGCATTACGTGCGGCTAGTGCCTACCAAATTCCACTCACTAATGGTGGCTTCAAGGTTCCAATTTCACAAGACGCCTGGTTCTATGAAGAGATGCCCGTAACACCGTTGCCATTCATTCTTAATGGGCATCTGGTTTCTACGGTGGCTCTACTTGAGACCTATAAGCTATACAGGGACCCTACTGTCTTAATGATGGCACAAAAAGGTCTTAATGCTGCCAAGATCTTGTTGCCCCGGTACGACCTAGGCTATTGGTCGAGATACGATCTCAATCCGCGTAAAGGCGAGCTTCTATTCCGTATTCGACCTAATCTGACTGCGGCCAATAGTCCAGGTATTCCTGTCCAGAGTATTACTCTGCGTGATTCAGTCAATCGCACCACTCCGATTAATGTTCGCCTAGGTGACTTGTCAAGCAATCCTCAGGTTGGTGCGTGGCGTGTCGTTGGCTCTGACTGGGCAAAGTCTGACCCTATAGATGGTCGCTCGGTTATGATTGCATTGGACAATAGTAGGAAATATGCGCAGACGGGCCTTCCGAATGGCAGCACTAGCTTTAACAGCTTCTTTGTCTCTGAACTACCGACTATTCGCTTTGCTAGCAATCTCGATATTCCTCGCTTTGAGCTGCTATTGACATACAAGGATACATCTAAGGGGCGCCTTGCGGTTGATCTCCGCGATATCCGTAATGCCAATGCTTCCACATTTATTCCCCTCAAAACCACTAATCTTCTTGGTGATCAGAAGTGGAAGACTTTGATCGTGCCTGTTCAGCCGAGCGATCTGGCCTGGTATGTCGGTGTTGATTATCAGAACTGGCACATTAAGCTGCTTAACCAGCTCTACGGCTTGACCGGCGACCCTTTCTACCGTGACTACGCAAGGCGTTGGCAGTGCTATGTTGATCATCAGCATGACTACGATTCCATGCAAGTTGTTAAATATCCTCGCTGTAACTCGCTCGCTTCCAAGTAAATCGTTCTTGACTGTGATGCCCCTTCGCGCATGTGCTTCCCTAATATGCTCACTGTCTGTTCATGAGCGATGGTGCGATTTGTTCTCAGCTCATGCAAAGCCTAACTCTGCGTTCACTTCTTCTCAAGCCGCAAGAATAAGTCGCTTTCATTTTTCCAAGCTAGCTCTACTGGCAATAATGGAATGCCGTTCACTCCCGTACAGATGAGAGATTGTCCGCAGTCTCTTCGGTAGTCTTCTTAAACTGTCGTGCTATGCAGCGCTTATCTACCAATCTGAGGCTTGTTATTTTCGCCTCCTTTGCCGCTTGTTGTGCCCTTGGTATTCTTTATGTTTTTGTACATGAGGCGCGCCTGCGCGCATTCGATGAGAGGGAGAGGGCCGCTTCCGACTCGGAACCCCGAACAGGCAGGCCTGCGAAAATAGATTTCAGCGACTCGCAGCCACGCAGTCTGCAGTTGCCTGCTTTCCTGTCTGTCATGACGAACCTTGTTTCGGCGGTGCAGGTTGACAGTGATCATCTTGCAATGGCTGACTATGGAAATCTATATTGCCTGACGGCTTCCACTAATCGTGTCACTGTTGTTGATCGTCCCCCCGACTTATTGGGTCTCTGGAATCCCACAGGCCTGGCCGCCGGTAACGGTCGCATCTATATTGCTAACCATAAAGGAAATAATATTATTGAAGGAGTGCTCGATTGTGCTCAGGGCACCTTTCGCCTCGCCTCAGTCATTTCGTCGCGGGATTTGATCACTCCTGAGAATGTTGCCATTTCCGATAACGGCAATGTTCTTGTCTCCGCGAATTACGATGGCAACGGTCTCACAGCCTTTCTGCGCGGGCCAACTGGCTGGAGGCAGCTATGGTTTGCCAAGAATATTGCCTTTGCCCATGGTGTTGCCATAGTCGGTGAAAAAGTCTACGCTACAGGTCTGAAAGATAGTAAAGTCTATCGCCTTTCTCTCTTGTCCGGGCGCGTACTTGGCTCGAGAGGTTCCCACGGTGCAGATCCTCTGAGAAATCAGTACCTTTGGCCAACCGGTCTGTTGAACTACAGAGGGACACTCTTGCTGACGGATGCCCATACGGGCTATGTCTGCTCGATTCATCTAGATAGCTTGGCGACTGATATTTGCTTTGGCGGTTCCAGCGGTGGGCGCGCTGGCTTCAATATGCCGTATGGGTTGTCATCCTTTAACGAACAACTTCTTGTTGTTTCTACCTATTCATCTCGCCTCCTGGAAATAGCGCCGGATTTCACGCGTGGGCGAATCAGAGCTGGACGCGACTGGTATTGGACCGGCTCCCGCCCCGTCAATCCCATGTTCCTTGTAGGCGAGGCTGGCCTCCTGCCTCCAACCAGGCCTTATCCCGATAACCCTTATGCATCAACCTGCCTAATGCCCTTTTGGCTTTCAAGCTATACATGTTCATACGCTGGTCTGGCGACCGAGAAGGGCAACTTCCTGCGTTTTCCCGAGTCCGGCTCTATCTTCCCCGATCTTAGTCATTACTATTATATTCAGTCATTCATCGGTGATTCTTCCGAAGATACTTATTTCTTCTCCCCGCAGGCTTCAACTGCCTTGAATGTGCGGCTTGTCGCGGGTGTCCCCTATGTGTTTCAGGATTACCTGGATGGTGATTTCTTGGGGTTTGAGCAGCGAGGATCTGCTTTGGTATCTCCATCTCGCACGCTTCAGAAACGTGATGTCATCGCACGATTTACCCGATTGAAGGCTGCTCTTGATGCCTCGCGTGACGCGAATGGTGTTGCTCGCTCTTATCAGTATATGGATGGTCTAAAAAAGGCGATTGGTACATCTGGCTCTGCTCTGGGACAGAAGTTCCTTGATTGCTATCTCAGCTACCTTTCTAGTAGACCTGCCTGTGACGCCGTCAGTCTGCGCAAGTTCGCGATCTCTTTTGCTTTTGATGAGCTCAGTAAGCCTGATACTCTGCTGGATCGCGCCCTGATTCCCTGCATGTTGGCCAATGCACAGTGTGGACCTGCGGTTAAGGCTGTTCTTCGTGATTGATTTTTTCTGGCGCTTTACTAGCCTTGCTTTCTGCTGTCGCCTCTCTGCTCGGGCCACCTCTGTAGGGCTTCCTGAGAAAGCCCCGATCGCCTGCGCCGCAGTGGATCCGAGCGGTTTCTGCCGGTAAAATGTGCACAAATCGGCCTGTTTGGGCTGAATAGTCGCCCAGAGTTTTTCCACATGTATCGA
>Ga0315899_10001192_pt1 | contig 30083 bp, 25 predicted proteins | sample LakEriMetagenome_2_FD_203518 | JGI IMG/M metagenome (GOLD analysis project Ga0315899, IMG submission 203518) | Freshwater fungal communities from buoy surface, Lake Erie, Ohio, United States - Buoy 4 MA112 | ecosystem: Environmental > Aquatic > Freshwater > Lake | place: USA: Lake Erie, Ohio... | reverse complement strand
CGCCATGGTAGAAGGCATCGAGCTCGATGATGCCATGCAAGCGGTCCAAATCCATTTATCGGAGTGCCCATGCTGTCGCTATGAATATGAGGCCTTGCACGCGGCTTTAGAAGAAGTTGCAACGGTGTAATAACTACGACATGATTGGCTTTCACCTTAAAAGCAACACCGATCGTTTGATTTATAAAGATTTCGAAAAGCGACTTGCTGCTAAGGCTAAAAACGACAAAGAGTAAGTTTAAAGGAGTTTGAGTATGTTGATGAATCGTTTCGTGCACCGCGTGGGACTGCTATTAGCTTCGATCATGATCTGTGCGCCAGTGAGCGCACAAGACCCCTCTGTCTCCGTGGAATTGCGCCCGTTGGTACCGCATCGTGTCTTTTCGCTCATTCACGCACCCGAGGTACACAAGGAATTGGGCTTGAGCGATGCAGAGGTAAGCCAGCTTGAAGAACAATTCCAGAAGTGGGATGGCGATTGGTTTCGCAGTCGCAATCTTCCAACGGAAAAAAGCTTCGCAGAGCTTGATCGATTAGAGAAAGAGTTTTGGGTATGGGCTAAAGGGGCGTGGACTGCGGAACAGGTCAAGAGATTAAAACAAATCGAGGCTCAATCGCAGGGTAATCGCATGTTCCTGAGAAAGGAAATCGCCAAAGCAGTGAAGTTAACTTCTGTGCAATTGAAAAGGTTTACGGATCTGGCTAGCGCGACAGAGACTGCTCAGAAGAAACTGCAAGAGTTAACGAGAAAAGGAGGAGACATTTCAGCCGCAACCGAAGCTGCGGCAGACGCAACCTCGACTGAACAAAAAGCCATAAACTCGATTTTATCACCCGATCAAATCAAAGAATTAAAGACACTCGTCGGTCCCATTTTCGATACGAAACAGCTCAAGCGAATTTATCCCATAGCGCCTGAGTTCGCACCGGACACAGAATGGTTTAACTCATCGCCAATGACACTAGAGTCGTTGCGAGAAAAAGTTGTGGTGGTTCACTTTTATGCATTCCAATGTCACAATTGCCATGCGAACTTTGAGATATATCGTCGATGGCATGAGAAGTATGCTGATCAAGGAGTCGTGGTCATTGGGATTCAGTCTCCAGAAACGCCGACCGAACGAGATCCTAATGCGGTTCGCGAAGCGGCCAAGGATCGAAAGCTGGAATTTCCGATCATCATGGATCGAGAGATGAAGAATTGGGACCGCTGGGCTAACACAATGTGGCCAACGGTATATGTGATCGACAAGCGAGGGTACTTGCGACATTGGTGGCAGGGGGAGCTCAATTGGCAAGGAGCGACCGCAGACAAAACGATTGAGGCAATCATTGAATCGGCGTTAGCCGAATAGATGTTCATCTTCTCGTAGCCGATCTGACCACAGATTGGATGCACTGCTGGTGTGCTGTCCAAAGTCTTTGCGACTTCGGCCACGGGGACAATTTCGTTTGCACCATTAGTATGCATCACCGGTGTATTCACCTCCACGTATCGTTGAAATCGAAACCAAAACCGTTTCATCAATTGACTCATTAAGGTGACTAACTGCACCATCCGCCCAACAAACCGCAACCGTGGAATTATGGTATGAAAAGGGTTGCCCAATATCGTTACGTTCATTCACGGATTTAGTGCCTTCTACGACGGCACCAATTCTAAATCCAGACCACGCAAACATGTAAGACTTGGTAACGGCCTGACCACTCCCACGAAGTATGGCCTGAGTGTTGTAGCCACTATACACAACGAAACTGTTCGGGATGCCTTCATCTAGATTCAGGCTCAATGTCTTGGAAAGATGGAGTCTATCCCCCACACTTTCCCATAACATGAGCGTATTCGACATTCCATCCGAGACTTCTTGTAACCTAACTTCTTTAGCAATTTCGCCGATCCTGATTCGGACAATGCCCGAGTGGGGTGTTCCGTTTTTCCACGCTCCAGCATTTCCTGAATAGTCACACGCAGGTGCATCCAAACCGAGCGTTGCGACACCCAAAAAGCCATTGGCGATCGATTTCATATTTTGGGATGGTTGAGTGGAGGGGCATTTCAGCAAGCTGGGTTTGATCGATATCAAATCGAGGTGGTATTCATGGTTGGTCGGCAGATTTCGATCGAATTTGTTGTATACCGATTGCATCTCAAAATAGGGAAGTAGATTGACGAAGAGCCCCGCGTCGGACCGATAAGCTCCCGAATTGGGATGAGCATTCATGGTCGGGCCAGGCATGTGCTTATTGGCTGCTTCAAAGTGGAGCGAAGTATAACCTATTTGTCTCAAGTTGCTTGAGCAATGGATTCGTCTCGCGGCTTCTCTAGCAGATTGGACTGCCGGAAGTGTCAATGCAATTAATACCGTCAATATCGCAGCGCAAACAAGAATCTCAATCAATGTATACGCTGATCTCATTAAGTCTCAAGCTTTCCTCTTTTTCAACCCATAAACTATGAGAAGAAGTGTTGCCCCCAATCCGAGTAGAGCGACGCTGAACCAAGGGAAATTTTTGCTTGAGCTTGCCTTGGGCTCAGGAAAACCGTAGTGGGATAATCGGAATATGCTTTCTTCGACAGTGGAAAGCAAAGTGTATTCTCCTATCAAGATCGTTTGTACGTATCCGCCTGAATATTTTTTGATACTCTTCCTTGGGATAAAACCGTTTCCCTCATTCACAAACTCATTCTCAATGACGAAATCTTGCTTCGCGTCTAATGGGTCTGATTTGGTGATTCGAACGCATTTGTCATCACCATTAAACACCCACGAGAGCCGAATATTCTGTCCAGCAGGACGTTCGGGATCGCTGGTTAACTCTCCAGATATGAGCGTCCCATTTTCCGATTGCTTAGTATCTATATTGATGAGCTTCTCACTTAAAAGCAAAGACTTGAATTCCAAGAATCCTTCCACTCCACCCCAAAAGGGAGAGCAAGGAATCATGCCCGGCATCGCGTTTGTGCTTCCGACAAACTGTATCGCCTTGTCGTCTCCTAAAACACATCTAGCAAAATAATCCCTGTTTAAGAGCAGAAGGTTTTTAAAAGATACAACTTTTGCATCGGCGGACTTCAGCCAGTCTAATCCCTTTGAAATCGGAATTTCTTCTCCAGTCGCTCGCAATTGGAACAGAGAACGAATATTGCCATCCATGACGATGTACTCTTCGAAGAACTGAGACACCCCAGAACTCGATTCTTGGGATACTAGGCAGTTGAACTGAAATCCCCTTTCAAATACTCCACCAGATTCTGCTATTTCGTTTGCATCGGGTGGTGCTGCACGTACTTGGCTACATGCAAGTACGAATGAAAGCGCGACCAACAAACTTGAAATTCCATAATTCACAATCGTGAAATACTTCCTCTCGCAAAAATGGGGCATTTGGCTATCCATTTATGTTGCAACACATGTGCAAGTATTTAAATGCCCACCATTCGGGCAGTTTTGACGCTGCGGGCATGAGTCAGGACCGCAATTCGGAACCGTCCCTGGACAAAGCGTGCTATTTTCTCCCGGGCCACCACCAGGTTGCCCCGTAGAAATCCCTTCGGCTAAGCCACACGCTCCTACAACACACAAAACCAAACCGAGAAATTTTATAAGTCTCATCATGTCTCCTAAACAGAAAAATAAAACCACACCCACGAAAAAAATAAGGCGGCCGAAGGTTTACCGTCCATCGGGATCGCTAGGAACCCTTTGATTCACCGACGATTCTGTATTCTAATTTTGCTGTTAGCACAAATTGGTCGCTTGCATCTAGGTAGTAACTTACCGTTTGCGAGTAATCCCCTGGATCGCCTCGCGCCGTCAACTCCACATTCAGTGACACTGTTTGACCTGGAGCGATCTACATTGGTAAATTTTGTAGCGTGATGCAACCACATGTCGACCCGCCACCGACGATTTGTATCGCGGAGTCGGAATGGTTTGTTAAAACCACCCGAAACGGAATAAGTCCACCAGCAACACTTTCTCCGATCAATTGAGAAGTCGAAGCGATTTTTAGAGCATTGCGGCTCGCCCCCAATCCAAAGAATTGATCAGCCTGACTCAATTTAAGCGAGCAACTAACGCCAAGGATCGCCGAACACAAAACAACAACACGATAAGTGCTTAGCTTTCGGAGATTTTCAATAGACCATCCACGACTCGCAAGGAACCATACCATATGGGAGCACACTACAAAGTTCCATGCAACGATTGCCAGTGATGGGATTTCTATCGCCCCAAAGCACCCACAGCTGATACCCAAAACATAATTGACCGCTCCAATCACAATCAGAACGACCGAGATAGAAAGAGTGGAGAATAGGACGGTATCATCGATTCGCTTAGAAAACAACAATGAACCACCCAGAAAAATTTCGGTGACCGATGCACCGAAATATAGCCACGGAGGCACCCAACTCAAGCTAGGACTGTACGAGATCAACAACTTAGAAAGTCCAGCAATGAAAAACACAATGCCGGTCACGCGAGAAAATCCGCTAAGATAGCGGTCACGAACCGGGTTTGATAAATAGAGCGTATTCATTGCAATAAACCTTCGGCGAATTCGGTACTTTGCGGATGACTGGCCATCGGTTTTAGGCAGGGAAAGAAACAGCGTCAACTAGAAAAATTCTAACTCGAAAAATCGTTTCCAATTGAGGCGAGAGTGAATATCCATCGGTTTCCGAAAGAATGGCAAAAGCTTATAGGGCATTTCCTACATCGTTAGCACAATCAATTGTCTTTTGGCAATTGTCTTTGGGAGGTTACAGGTCAGGGTTTTATCTAGCGATCGGTGGTAGAGACTGAGGCTAGCATGAGTCGCTATATTAATAAGCTATGAACAACCTCAGCAAACTACGATTTGGGACACAGGGCTTATTGTTGACGATGCTGATCGTCGCGTTAATCTGTGGCATGATCAGCTTTGCGAGTCGGTTATACTATGCAGAGCGGTATGCAGTGGGGTCATTCTTAAAAAAGATCGATGGAATTGGATATTCCATTTCCACGCACGAAGATGTCTTGGAAGAAGTTGCAAGTGTTACGATCACGCTGAAAGATCTTCCAGAGTCAAGAATCGTGGTTTACGGGCTAGCAACCTACGAATCCACAGGGACTTTTGCATTAGGCGAGATTGGTAAGTGGCGACTCGTGATCCAGGGAAGAAGATTCTTGGGGACGACCGATTCTTCAACTGGTGAGCCGGTAGAATCCAACTACTGGGGTGGATGTATTCAGCTAGGGGCGGATAACCCCTACGAGAAAATAATTCCATACCCTACGCACACATTGCAAGACATTATCGATCACTACGAAGAGCTCGTCGATTACTTCGACACATGGCCGAGAGAAAGCGAGCCCGGGCGAGTAGTTTTGGCGGATGGATCGGTGCAGAAATACTACGCGCTCGATACCGGCAAGTAACGAATCGACGGATTTCGTTAATATATCCCGAGTGCTCGTAGCCGATCTGGCCACAGATTGGATGCACTGCTGGTGTGCTGTCCAAAGTCTTGGCGACTTCGGCTACCCCTCTTCGCGACTTTGACTATGGGGTATCAAAATCTATCGCGAATCGGTCGGTTTGTGATTGCCAACGGGTTGCTAACTCTTTGACCTTGTCTGGATGTTTTTCTGCCAAATTGTTTTGTTCGGCTCGATCGGTGCGCAAATCGTAAAGCTCCCACGGCTCACCCTTGGAGGCGACCAGCTTCCAATCTCCAACTCGAATCGCTCGATTTCCTTCATGCAGCCACCATAGTGATTCTCGATCGATGACCGTATCCGCTTCAAAACTTGGTGTTAGACTTCGGCCGGATAATGTAGGAGCAGATGACTTAGGCGCATCGGTCTGTTGGTCTCTTGTGAGTTGTTTGGTACCTGTTATCTCTAGAATTGTTGGGACAATATCCACTAAGTGAGCTGGTGTCGTGCGAAGTGCTCCTTTTTCGGAAATCTTGGCTGGCCAGTGAACAATAAGTGGCGTACTGATCCCTCCCTCATGCACCCAGGTTTTGTGCCGCCGGTGAGGAGTGTTGCACGCGCTCGAAAAACCAGGCCCGAGGCATAAATAGGTCGCGGCACTACCAATGGGTGCAGCAGGATCATGTCCTCCGTCTCGGATCATAATCTCAGCCGTCGCACCATTGTCGGAGCAAAACAGGATGATCGTATTCTCGAAAGCATTCATGTCTTTCAGCTGATCTAAAATGCGGCCTATGGCGACATCCATGGTGTCAACCATCGCGGCATGAATCGCCATTTTCGTCGACTGAAATTGCTTTTGTTCGTCGGTAAGAGTCGACCAATCTGCAGGCCGATTGAGCTCTCCTTTCCCTAGGAACTCGATATCCTTGGGTCGCGGATAAGGTGGTCCTATTTTTGGTTCGAGCGGAGAGAGGGAGGTACTAGTGATACCTAGTTCTTTCATTTTGCGAAAGCGTTCCTCGCGCATAGCATCCCAACCATCGCGATAGCGATCGGCATACTTGGCGATCGCTTGCTCGGGTGCATGCAGAGGAAAGTGAGGCGCTATAAAGGCCACGTATTGAAAGAATGGTTTATCGGGATGGAACTCGGAGTGTTCTTTCAAGCATTGAATCGCGTGTTCCGCCGTCGCGTCAGTAGCATAGTAATTGGGCTCTAAACCTTGCGGTCGAACGGGCACGTCGTTGATATGGTTCCCCTTACTGGAAAAATAGTTTCCTTGGTTTCGCATGTCGAGCGACGCATCAAAACCAGAGGCCAAAACCGGGCCATCGATATGCCATTTTCCACTGTGATAACATCGGTAATTTGACTGCTTCAGGTAGGCAGGAAGCAACTTTGCCCATGCGGGTCGCGTGCCAGCGTTCCCACCACCCTTCAAGCCAGGGATATTGTCACGACGAACTTGCTGGGCGTAGTAGCCGGACAGCAATGCAGCTCGCGATGGCCAGCAACGTGCTGTATTGTAAAATTGTGTATACCGCAATCCGTTCGCGGCGAGTCGATCGAGGTTCGGTGTTTCAATTTCCCCCCCATAACAACCGAGATCGGAATAACCCAAATCATCGGCCATAATAATCAAAACATTTGGCTGCTCTGAAGCGAACGAATGATTGATCCAAAGAAAGCTAACAAACAAAAGGCTTTGAACCGCCTTGCGCAAGAAAAGTGATAACATCGTTTGTCGAGGCGGGTGATAAGGAGTTAGGATCGACAGCGTCTCAGCCATCGGTTTTATATTTATCTAGTTTACGATACAACGTTCTCGCTCCGATGCCAAGAATTTTGGCCGCCTCGTCCCGATTTCCGGCGGTGATTTTCAAAGTTTCTTCGATCGCCCAACGCTCAATCTCATCCATAGATTTTCCGATCAGGTCCGAGGGCATGACTCCCGTGAGCGAGGACAAACTGGCGGGTTGGGCGTAAGAAACAGCGGTATCTATCTCGGACTGAGTTGGTCCTTCGCCATCGCTTAGCTCCGGTGGTAAATCATCGATATCCAGTTTGCCGTCCATATCGAGAACCACCATCGTTTCGACAAAGTTACGCAATTGACGGATGTTACCAGGCCAATCGTAGCTGAAAAACTTTTTGGTAACCGAGGGGGTAAAATTGCACGGTGCATGATTGTGTTTACGAACAAACGTCTTACGGAAGTGATCCATGAGAGGAATAATATCGTCGCGTCGCTCTCTGAGAGGGGGCAGATGAACCGTGACCACTTTGAGTCGATAGAAGAGATCGTTTCGGAATGTACCATCGTCAATCATCGCTTCGAGAGGACGATTGGTTGCTGAGATGAGTCGCACGTTGACCTTGATCGGTCGATTATCACCAACCCGGGTAATTTGGCTTTCCTCGAGAACTCGCAATAGCTTGATTTGGGTACTCATGGGCATATCGCCGACCTCGTCCATAAAGAGAGTTCCGCCATCCGCGTATTGGAATGCTCCTTCGCGATCGGAAACGGCATCGGTAAAAGAACCCCGAACATGTCCAAAGAGTTCGCTTTCCACGAGATTCTCCGAGACAGCGCGAACGTTCAGAGCGACCATGCGTTTCGCCTTGCGAGGGCTATTTTGGTGGATAGCCCGAGCGATCAGCTCTTTACCTGTTCCGCTTTCACCGGTGATCAAGACCGTAACATCGGTGGGAGCGATTCGTTTGAGACGGTCTATGAGGCCTTGCATCTGCGGGCCTGCGTATACGATTCCCTCGAAACCGAATTTTTCGTCGAGTCTTTTGCGGAGTTCCAGATTGGTTTGCTTCAGCTGGACCGCTTCGACCGCCTTGGCGACGATGGCTCGGAGCTTATTGGGGGTGATCGGCTTTTCGAGAAAGTTAAAAGCTCCAAGCTGCATGGCTTCGACCGCTTTGGTCACGGTCGCGTGTCCGGTCACCATGATAGCGAGGCTTTCGGGAAGCAGTTGTCGAGAGAGCTCGAGCATTTGCATCCCGTCAAAATCATTCATGACCAGATCGGTAATAACCACATCGAATGTATTTTGTTCGAGCTGCCGTTTGCCTTCGGGGCCGCTGGTGGCGACCGTGCAGCGATAGCCGGTTTTTTCCAGGCTCTCCGTCATGGCCTGGGCGTGCGCGGGATCGTTATCCACAACGAGAATCGCGAATTGTTTCGGGTCTAGCGCGTCCTGTCCTGCCTGCGAATCGGTGGATTCGTGGGATGGATATTCCGTTGTCATATCAACGTGACTTTGCAGTTAGAGGGAAACGATGTACTTTGAGCTCTTTCAGTCAACAGTCGAATTGTGATTAAATACAGCGTTTTGAAAAGGACAATCCATGTCGGGACAATTGGTTTGCCGGGGTGTTCGAGGCGCCACAACGGTGGAAGCCAATACGAAAGAGGCCATTTTGAAGGGGACTCGTCAATTATTGGCATTAATGATTCGGCGAAACGAGATTGCTCCAGCCGACGTCGCGAGCGCCATTTTCACCGTCACAAGGGATTTAGACGCTGAATTTCCGGCCTTGGCGGCCAGGCAGCTCGGGTGGCTGGAGGTGCCTCTTTTGTGCGGCTACGAGGTCCAGGTCGCTTCGTCACTGGGTATGTGTGTTCGCATTTTGTTGCATTGGAATACGACCAAATCACAAAAGGAGATTCAGCACGTTTACATCCACGATGCCGTGCAATTACGCCCCGATCTCTGCAAACTCCCCCCCGTCGACTGGCAAGAATTAGAAGAATGGATCTCAGGGCAAGTAGAGACTAAGAAGTAGATCCAGCCAGGGTTCTTGTGTCGCTACCGAATCCTGGGATCATGTTTTCAGCGTTTTGTGTCGTAAGATGTGCTCTGAGAGAGGTGGCTTTGCAATGTGGCTGTGGATTAAGCGTGCCTTTTGGACGATCTTTGCTTTGGGTGTACTGGTAGTCTCGTCTGTCGGTGGGATATGGTGGTATTATCATCCTACTTATGAGCGGGTTGACGGCGTTCCATACGGGGAACGAAACGGCAAACCATTAACCATGGATATCATTCGGCCCAAGAATCCGAATGGTTTGGCGGTCGCATTTATGGTAAGTGGTGGTTGGAAATCCAAACCCGCAGGTGAGACGGAAGCCTGGTTAATGGCTCCGTTGCTCCGCCGTGGCTACACGATCTTTGCCATTTGTCATATTTCTCAACCAGATTCGATGGTTCCCGAAATTATCGAAGACGTTACGCGTGGCATCCGAACCATACGCTATCGTGCCTCTGAATATAGCATCGATCCCAACCGGATTGGTGTCACAGGAGGAAGTGCTGGTGGTCATTTAAGTTTAATGCTCGCGACTCGAGGGAAAGAGCCTCATCCTGAACCCAAAGATGATATTGATCGCGAGAGCGCTGCGGTTCAAGCCGTCGCAATCTTTTATCCCGTCACCGACTTATTGAATCTCGACGGTTCAACGGAAGATCTTGGCGATGGTGGACCTCCTAAGAGCTTTGTCAAAGCGTTTGGACCAGATGCTCAAGACAAAGAAAAGTGGCAGCAGATCGGTCGAGATGCGTCCCCGATCTATTTCATAGACCAGGAGCTTCCCCCAACCTTGATTTATCACGGGGATGCTGACACATTGGTACCGCTTAAGCAATCAGAACGGTTTCGCGAGGTCGCGGCTCAATACAATCGGGACGTAAAGATTGTTGTTCACAAAGGTGGTAATCACGGGTGGGCGTCTATGGTATGGGACATTCGAGCCTTTGGGGCTTGGTTCGATCAACACCTGCTGGCTCAATAAGCTTATAATTTTCCCCAACGCGGAATTCGTGATTTGACAAAAAACGATATCTCGTGTCTTCACCTCTCGTGCACTCGCTCCTTTTGCCAAAACATCCATGAACGAAAACGCTCCTAAGTCTCCCGTATCGGTGCTTGTCATTGATCCGACGCAGTGCCTCTTTGCCGATTCGATTCACGAGGATTATGCCATCACGATGGCTGCCCTGGTCTCAGAGGATCCGACGGACTGGGCTGCAGCAACTCGCGTTTGGCCTCGCTATCAAACACCGGCGGTTTGCAAGAATGTAGACGAACTACCGTTGGAAAAGATTGATTTGTCCGACGCGATCGATATTCTGCGAGGTGCCCCGGCTTGGGTTGTAATCGACTTTCCGAACAAACGCCTTTTCTACGCTGGCGACATGATCCAGCTCGAACCAGATTCTATTCTTGACACGAATCCGGATGAAGAATCGGACGACGAGTGGTTGTTGATTATGCATCTTCCACCCTGGTGGGAAATGCATGCCGATAGTTATGTCGGGGCCATTTCGCAACCTCGCGAATCGGAGATAAAAAAACGAGTCGTCAATCGAGACCTTCTTTATGGTGCTCCTCTTTTACGCGATTTGGCAACCCGATTGGTCGAAGCCGATGAGCAGCACGACTGGATGAGCTACACAGCTAAAAGCTTTCAAGAGAAGCAACATGAACTAACGATTCAAATCCATCGCGATTGGCTCATGACTCCGCGAATCGATCTGGGAGGTGGAATACCTCGCGATTTGCTACATGGCTCTATATCCTGGCTTGATAAAGTTATCGAAGGGCAACGTCATCGTTTTGACCGTGGGGTACCGTTTACCGGATTGCCAAAGGATTGGGACCCTTCCGACACAGGCCCGATCGGGCGCAGCGAGTTGTACATGTACTTTTCGTTATGTCGAACACTGGTCACAACAGGCTGGGCTGTGCTTAATGAAAAGCGAGATGAAAGAGCCTCGTTAATGCATGATGAGAAGATTTCGTTACTCGTTGATGATTTACAGGACATCAAGAATGGTTGGATGGACTCGAGTTACGATGACGATGTCGCACCAAAGATCGTGATTGAATACGAGCGCCGACGAGTTCCACGCGGTCCAGGTGTCATTATTGATGGTTTTGACGAACCAGGTGCCAAGCATGAAACGGATTGCGATTGCCCTATTTGCGAAATGATGAATGACGGAATGTTCGGCGTGGGATTTGTAAACTACGACGGTTACAGTCTCGAGATGGACAACGAGTTCGCCTTTTCCATGTACGAGACTCGTGAAGAATGGGAAAGCGATAGCTTGGGCTTCGTCGACTATGACTTCGACGACGTGGATGAGTCAGAGGATTGGGGAGGGGAGGATTCCGATAATGATCTCGCAGATCAAGTCGATGATGATTTGAATGAAGATCTAAAGCCAGTTTGGACTGGAATCCAATCGCGAGATGAGATGCCTGGCGGGAATTTACCAGGTGACACAAGCGGTCATTTGTTGATGGCTTTTATGCTCTCAGAGTTGACAGGTAACATGCAGGGAAATGACGCGCCGCAACATGAGATCGACTCGCTCAACCAAGGGTTCAAAGCGATGAGGAAAAGCGTTGGCTTGGAAAAAAGAGAACTCGCCGCCTCTTTTAAGAATAAGCTAGAGGAGTTAACCAATAAGTATCCATCCTTAACTCCGAAGATCGCAGACTTTCAAAGCATGATCGATGAGTCTGTTCGAAATGCCTAGTGCCACGGGTTCCATCAACTGATGGAACCCGTTTAGATCAGCAGACCTATTTGGGATCGATTTCGAATCGATATAGGACTTCGGAGCGATTGGTGTCTCGAGAGTAGTAAACTTCTCCTTCTTGATCTTCACCGAATGCAAAAATCGGTACGCCGCCAGCGATCAATTGCTCATTGCGAGTCGCTTTGCCTGTCGCAGGGTCGTAGGACAACGCCCAAACGGCGCCGCTTACGTAATCTGCATAGATGTACTTATTCTTCAGTTCAGGAATTCGACCGGAGTTGAAAACTCGGCCCCCGGTTATCGACTTGCCTGCCATGTGGTCATATTGCCAAACTGGTTCGATGTAAGGGCCAACGCCAGCGACTGGTGGGTTATTTCCGAAAGGAGCCCGTCCTTCGCGATCGCTCCAACCGTAGTTCCCACCTTTTTCAACGACGTTAACTTCTTCATAAAGATCTTGTCCAACATCCCCCATCCAGAGACGCCCTGATGCTTTATCAAAAGCAATTCGCCATGGGTTTCTGAAACCGTAAGCATAGGTCTCCGGCTTGATACCCGCCATGTTCACGAACGGATTGTCTGCAGGAATGCCGTAGCTCAATCCAGGTGACTTGGTATCCACATCAATACGAAGAAGCGAGCCCAACCATTGGTTGCGATCTTGTCCCGATTTCACAGGGTCATTTCTCAAACCTCCGTCTCCAAACGCTATGTAGAGAAATCCATCAGGTCCGAATTCAATCGGTCCGCCGTTATGGTTTTTGTAAGGTTGAGGCAGCTCTAAGAGAATCTCCTCGGATGCGGGGTCGGCTTTGAGTGGATTGTCCTTCATCACGCGGTAGCGAGCGATGGCAGATGTATCGTCTTTCTTTCTGGTATAGGAGACAAAGAACTCGCCGTTGTCTTTGAATTTGGGGTGAAAAGCCAAGCCCAATAGTCCCTGTTCGTTTGCTCCAGGTCCGTTCCACGGGCTAACTTTGGATTCGATATCTAAGAATCGAGTCGCTGTCTCGACATCTTTACGATTCTCAAAAGTGAAGATCCAGCCACGCTGGTCCATGGCAAAAAGACGCTTTGGAAAGCCGTTTGCGTAGGTAAGCTCTAGGATACGGAGAGGCTTGGTAGGATTGCCATCTTCATCTCTCGGGGCCCAACCTTCCCATTTAAGATTGGGGAACGCAGGTTCGCCACGTGCTGAAAGAACTCCATCAATTGGTTGCTTGACAACGCCGTTGTCAGGAATCTCCCTAATCTTAATGTTGCGAAAGGAAACGAGATCGCCGTGATCTTGTAGGCAAATGTGTCCTTTGCCCGCTTTTCCGAATCCCGCCATGCTGGCGAATTTACTTTTGGCAACGCGTTGGTTCCAGTCGTTATTGCCAACCTGGAAATTGTAGTAGACCGCTCCATTCATGGAGACTTCGCACTGATTCGGCGCGATACGCAGATAAAGTTGATTCCACTCTCCAACAGGACGAGTTTTGTCCAGAGACTCGACCGCATTGATCCATGGTGGTGTCGTGGGTTGGTAGAGTTGATACAACCAACCGCTCTTTTGTGGATCACGGCCATCGACGTTATCCTGGATTTGGATTTCAGGTCCACTATGCCATGGTGCAGGGTTATCCTCGGTGACATGGAACATCAGTCCGCTATTGCCACCCTTGGAGATCTTGTACTCCAGCAGCAGTTCAAAGTATTTGTACTGTTCTTTGGTGACGATATCACCAGCACCACTGCCGCTTCTAACTAGTTCGCCGTCAACAACCTTCCAGGAGTTGGAAAGTTTGTCAGATTTGTAGTTTCGCCAGCTATCCGTGGACGAGCCATCGAACAAGAGTTTCCAGCCACTCAACTCCTCCTCCCTGGAAAGATGATTGGCATTGGTCTCACCCAAGGATAAAGCAGGGTTAAAACATATCGCAAAACCGATCGCAGAGGTGACGGTCGAATAACGGACAAGCTTTCGAAACATGAGAGGAACTCCAAAGATAGCTTTGTATAAAGGAAAAGTCGGCGCGGTGGCTGTGCCTCGGTCCGATGCTAAACTGGTGTGCATCACGCGTCAATCTGCCCGAGAACAGTTCAACCAAGCAAACCATCGAAATTTCATGATTTCCATCCAAAATGATATTCCCGAACTGGCCCTCGGCTCATTAACGTCGGCAGGTTTGAAAAGCCTGCCATATGATGCAGCGTTTGAAGATTGGTTCGCAGAACAGCTGGAGCAAGCCACGGGGGCAGTGACGGAACCATGGTGGGAAGATCGCCGAAACTCCGTGCGAGCGCTGCTGCGAAAGGGTGGTTTCAAGCCGTCAGGGCGGAGCAAACCAGCTCAGGAATACCTGCTTCGTTGCTTAACGGAGAATAATTTTCCTAGGGTAAATCGCGCTGTAGATTGTTTGAACATCGTGTCGGCCCGTACTGGTTTTCCCATCAGTCTTCTCAAGAAAGATTGTTTTCCGGACGGGGCAAAACTGCGATTCGGGCAACCAGGCGAAAGCTACGTATTCAATTCGGTAGGGCATGAATTGGACCTAGATGGTCTCATTTGTGTCTGCGGTGCCGACAACAGGAACACACCGGTCGGTACCCCGGTCAAGGATTCGCTGGCGGGCAAAATCGATGCTGAAACAAGCGATGTGGTGTTCTTCGTCTATGGATCGGTTCACGACGCAGGCTGCGGTGATGTCGATTCCGCAGCCACAGATTTGCAGACCGCTCTTAGGAAATGGTGTTGTTAAGTCTGCAAAGTGGAATCGCTTTTTTAGACAGCGAGCTCGCAAAACAAGCAGAATTAATCGGAACGAGAACTCGACGTTATCCCGGGACTTGGTTTGCTAGGATTTGGCGAAATAGGTAAGATGGGAAGTTTGGTTGGTTTCTGCGAAAAACAATAGTATTGCCGATTGGAATGAGCCGAACTGCTTAAGAAATGGTTCGTTCATAGTTTTCGCAACCTAACTCCCCTCCACTTGAAGCGGCACCATGGCTTCTGATTTTCGACTAAAGGAACAGCTTCCGCGATTAACGGATGCAATTGTTCGCACCTATTCGAGAAATGATCGCATCAATCATCTTGGGCATTGTCCGCTCCCCAAGTACGAAGTAGTCGTCGAAATACTGGAAGACCTGAAGGATATTCTCTATCCCGGGTTCAGGCGGCGAGAGGGACTACATGCGGGGAATGTAGCTTATCACGTTGGGGATTTAGTCGATCGACTTCATGATCGACTGACAACCCAAATAGCGCGAGCGTTAATGCATGCGGATCGCGTCGACAGCAAAGACAGCGGTGCCAATCCATGCGAAATCAAGAAAGACTACGAAGCGGATGGACAACAGATCGCTATCGCTTTGCTCGAGAGAGTTCCTGCCCTTCGTGAGACGCTAGCCAAGGATGTAGAGGCGGCCTACGAGGGAGACCCCAGCGTTCGAAATCGCGACGAAATCATTTTTTGTTTCCCGGGTCTCGAAGCCGTTACAGTCTACAGAATCGCACATGAGCTCGTGCATTTTGGAGTCCCATTTATTCCTCGGATGATGGCCGAATGGGCCCACAAACAGACCGGAATCGACATCCATCCTGGAGCACGTATCGGTGAATACTTTTTCATTGATCACGGAACGGGTGTAGTGATCGGTGAAACGTGCGAGATCGGCGACAATGTTAAGATTTACCAGGGTGTTACCTTGGGGGCATTGAGCTTTGCTACCGATGCGGACGGGCAATTAGTCCGTGGGGCGAAGCGACATCCAACTATAGAGGATAGGGTTGTTATCTACGCGAATGCGACTATTCTCGGTGGCAGAACTATCGTTGGCCATGATAGTGTGATTGGTTCCAGTGTGTGGGTAACAAGCAGTGTCGCGCCACACTCAACGGTCGTGCTCGAAAAACCGAAGTTGCGAATTCGCAATGCGACGCCAGACCAAGCTCCTGAACTCAACTTCCAAATTTAGAAACAATAATGGCGTCGGCGAGTACATCCCTGTCTGAAAAAGATGGGAACGAAGATGATATTGTTATTACCGGGCTCGGAACGATTGCACCAACCGGCAAGAATGCCGATGAGCATCTCCAATTCATTTTGAGAGGACAGTCTAGCGTCCGCAAATTTACCGAGATTCGTGGGCCGAACGAATATCACTGGCTTTCTGCATCTATCGAGGGCTTTGAACCAAAGGAACACATCCAACCCCGTAAGTCGATTAAGGTGATGTGTCGTGAGATTCAACTAGCATTCGCTGCTTCCATGCAAGCTTGCACACAAGCGGGCATTTCGGCCGGCTCCGTAGATCCCGATCGGATCGGAACAGTCTTCTCGGGTGAACTCATCCAAAGTGATTTGTCCGACGTGGATGACATCGTCAGGAGGTGTGCTACGAATGGCGAGATGCGGCACGCAGAATGGGCGACCCAAGCGATGGACAATATGTACCCGCTATGGATGTTAAAGTCCTTGCCCAACATGGCGGCATGTCACGTTGGAATCGCTCTCGATGCGCGTGGGCCTAATAATACGATCACAACGGAAGGAACCAGCAGTCTCAATGCGGTCATGGAGGCGATCAACGTCATTCGTCGTGACAAAGCGGACGTGATTGTCGTTGGTGCTAGCGGCTCTAGAATCGGTAGTTTACGATTGATTCAACGTTACGAACCAGATTTTTCCACTGCGATCGCTGACGAATCTCGCGCTTGTAAGCCATTTGATTCGCGTCGCGATGGTACGGTGCCATCCGAAATGAGCTCGGCAATTGTATTAGAACGGCGTAGCCATGCTTTGGCACGTGGGGCAACTCCCTTGGCCACGATTGTTGCTTGGGCGAGCACGTTTGCTCAGCCAAATCGATCGCGATGGAGCGGCGTTTCTACGGCCACAAAGAATGCGATGGAACTGCTGATAAAGCGTTCTCAGATTGACTCAAATCGAATAGATCATATCAATGCTTGTGCCATGGGGACCCGCGATGGAGATCTGGAGGAAGGGAAAGGGATTGCCCAGCTTTTGCCGAATACTCCTGTGGTCGCCTACAAAGGTGCAATTGGGGATGCAGGCAGCGCAACAGGTTTGCTAGAGTTCATTTCCTCGATCGCTGCTATGCGATTCGGTTCGATCGCTCCGACAACCAATTGCGAGAACGTTGACGCGGCGTGTTCCGTCAACGTAATTACTAGTGGGCCAAAGCCTCGAACCGCTGATAGTTTTATCAAGCTATCCAATACCCCTGATGGTCGTTGTGCTGGACTGTTAACTCGGGTTGATTAGCTGCGTACTTTGTTTGAAAAGCATCCCGGTCCGTTTCCACCTCACCCTATTGGGCGCATTTACGAAGGAAGAATGGACTGAATGTCATCTACGCCACTCAGAGCATCATCTCTCTTTTGTAAGCGATAAGGGATAAGGACTCCCTAATCAATATTAGATCTTAAAAGTTCATCCAGAGGCACTCGGTTTTGATCGGTTTGGTTTTGGCCGAACTAGCTTTGTTGTCGATCTCAATTTCTTCGCATTGCCATCCGAATCGAATCTCGGCCATCTTGTACATCGGATGTGGATAACCACTGAGAATAAATTTACCTCGGATGCTACCTAACGTTTCGATCAGCTCGAGATGTTCGGCTTCGTTCATTTCATGCGAGTACGCATTCTTCACCGATCTCGTTTCCGATAAGTAAGGAGGGTCGCAATAAAACAGCGTGTTAGGATCGTCTTCGCGACGAATCAGCTTGGCTGCCTGTTCGTTGAATATAACTACTCGCTTCAACCGTTCGTGCGCTTCGGGAAGCCCCTCGACGGCCGATAGCCACGATGACACCTGTTCGTTCATACCTCGCCGTGTTCGGCTACGAGACATCGTAGCAAAGGCTTTTCCCAGTCCCTGGCGTGACTGGCGATACTGAACGAAAAACGCGATTGCTCGCGTTACGGGGTCTTCGCTTTCTACCAAACAAGCCTCTTTCCAGGTGGGTTCACCAAACGGAGTCAGGTGTGCAAGTCGCTCGAATTCAGGAAAGAGATCAGGTGATTGCAAGACCTTCCAAAAATTGACGAGATCTCCATAGATGTCATTAATGACTTCCGAATGTTTCTCGATCAACGCAGGAGGCTTGCGGAATAAGACAGCCCCGCCGCCAAAGAACGGTTCGACATAGTGAACATGATCAGGCATTAACTCTAGAATCCTAGGTGCCAGATAGGTTTTTCCACCATGCCATTTGATGGGTACAGAAATCTCTTTTGCCATGCACTGTTTCGTTCTACAGATGATTGAGTTAGCGAGAAAGTTTGATCGCGCTTTTGGTGGGCCTTAATATAACAAGACGCCGAAGATAGAGAGAGAGAGTCTGGTGCCTCGACGTGGAGATAATCTTGATCCCTTCTGAAGAAAACATACCTCAAGAGGCGCTGAGCCCCCGCAGATGTGCGTCGACTGATAACGGCATGTGAGTCAGGTTGTAGCCCCCTTCCAGCAATGAGACTAACCGACCCTCGCAATGGGTCGAAGCCAACTCAACAATCCAATTGGTAGCAGTCTCAAAATCAGTCTCTTCGAGCGACAACCCTCCAACCGGGTCTGCTCGATGGGCGTCGAAGCCCGCGCTGAGAAGCATGAGTTGCGGTTTGAATTGAGATGCCAAAACATCCGTCGCATCCATTAATTTTGCAAGAAAATCTTTGGCGGTTGTGCTTGCGGGAATGGGGATATTCTTTTTTGTTCCCTGTGCGGCCCCCCCACCAGTTTCCTCTTCTTTACCGGTACCAGGATAAAATGGGAAGCGATGAATCGAAACAAACGCAACCGTCGGATCATCCCAAAACGCATCTTGCGTTCCATTTCCGTGGTGAATATCCCAGTCGACAATCATCACCCGTTCCAGTCCCAGTGATTTAGCATGGCGAGCGGCGATAGCAACATTGTTCAGTAGACAAAACCCCATGGCGTTGTCAGGAATGGCATGATGTCCAGGAGGACGAATCGCACAAAAGGCCCTGGAATCTTCTCCTCGAATAACTCGCTCAACAGCATCGCATGCGGCACCGGCCCCCATCAATGCAGCGTTCCACGACCGATTTGATACGACTGTATCCACTTCGATCCGGCCAGCATTTTCTTCGCACCACTGCTGGAGCTTAGAAAGATACCCTTCAGTATGAATCCGTTGGCACTGATCTGAGGTCGCAAGCTTCCACTCGGGTCGCGAACATTTATCGAGCCAGCCGTTGGCTTTCAGCATTTCGTTGACGCGAGTGATTCTCTCAACGCACTCAGGATGAGCCCCCGTGTTGTGCCCCTCGAAATCTTGGCTATGGTAAAGCAACATAGTAGTTTGTTTCTCTCGATCAATCTCGTTCCTGTGTCTAGTCATCGGGTGTATAGAAAGGTAACATCGCTAGAGCCTTTCGAAAGCACCACCGCAGAAATTTCCGATTGAGTAAGTATCGGTTATACCATTTCCCGCTAAACTCCGGATTCTAAACAATGAATTTCTCTCTCCGTTCTTTTTGCTCGGTCTGTTCCAGTGCTTGCAGGCACATGGGCCTTAGCCTTTTTATTTTTCTCATCGCAACGTCGATGGTCTATTCCGAAACCGAGGACGCAACGCCCCTCAAATCTTCCGAACACGAATGGTCGGTTCTGTCTTACAACATTCGATTGAATACGGCATCGGATGGCAAGAACGCTTGGCCTAACCGAGCGGAGACTGTCGCGGCGGTGATTAAAGCCCACGATGTTGCTGGCTTGCAAGAGGTGCTTCAATCGCAACTGGAAGATCTTCAGAAATTGCTGCCGGATTATGACTTTGTCGGAGCTGGTCGCGACGATGGGAAAACACGGGGGGAATACGTTCCGATTTTCTTTCGGAGGGATCGATTCGAAAAGAAGGACGCAGGGCATTTTTGGTTAAGCAAAAATCCAGATGTTCCTGGCAGCAAAGATTGGGATGCCGCGATCACTCGCATGGCGACCTGGGTCATTCTCAAAGACAAACAAGGGGGCAAGGAGTACCTGCACATCAATACCCACTTCGATCACGTGGGTAAAAAAGCCAGGCAGGAAAGTGCTCGCATCATTACCGATAAGGCGAAGTCCCTGTTTAGTAGCCTACCCGCAATCCTAACTGGTGACTTTAACTGCCCTCCCACCGATCTTCCCTATGCAGTAATAACCCAGGAAGGCGAAGCGATGCAATGGGTCGATACCTTGGCGGGTTACACCCCAGAACGAGGTCAACCAACTGGCAGTTGGAACGGCTTTAAAGCGATCGAAAACAATCGGATCGATTTCATTTTTCTCTCGCGCGGTGTCAAAACCATTTCAAGCCAAATTCTAGACCCAAAGACTCCTTCCGGGCTATTCGGTAGCGACCACCAACCAATTCAAGCGATTGTAAAAATCGAGTAAGCCTTGAGGGTTCCAGTCCCTCCAGGCGTGGCTAGGTAAACGAAGTGGGCTTTGCCCCTCAATCCAAAATAGCGCAACTTCAATACTCACGCGTGGGGTTATGATCGATATCATCTCTAAGTCGCGGTACTAGTCTACCGATACCCAGTCTTGTAACTCCTTCAAGCTGGATAAGATTGCATTGGGAGTAGCGAGCAATAGTTGCTCTCGAAGTTGGGCTCCAGTGGTGATTCCAAATGTCAGTCCACAGCCTGCGTTTTTCCCCTCCTCGATATCAATCCCACTGTCTCCGATTTTTGCGACGTTCTTGGGGTCCTTAATTCCGCATCGTTGCATAGCAAGCTCAATCATGTCGGGATGCGGTCGGCCTCGCTGAACATCATCGGCGCAAACAACGGCGTCGATTAATAGTGAGTCGCTCCAACCAAGCCGTGTTAGCAAAAAGTTCGTTACGCTACGGCTGTACCCAGTATTCAAAGCTACTTTGATATTTCTCGATTTCAGGAATTCAAATACGTGAGTTGAATGTGGCTGCTCGCGAATTGCTTCCGTCGCATAGGCCTGATCTAACATAACTTGGAATTGAGCGAAAGCTGCCAATGCTAACTCTTCATTCGGTTTTCCAAATACCGCTTCGATGACATCTCTCGCTGCCTGAAGCTTCTCTTTGCCTGCCCCATGTAAAAGAACCGTTTCGAGATCCGTTGTGACCCCATGACTCAAAAGCGCTCGGTGCAACGTTTTATAAACTATATTGTCTTCATCGACTGTCGTTCCAGCCATATCGAATACGACGAGTTCGATCTTTGGCTTAGGAATGACCAATGATCTCGAGCTCGCAGTGCCAAAGGTCCTCTGAATTGACTCCTCAGCGTATCCACCGCTGCCAGTCATCCCTTTGCCTCCGATGCCAGTCACAATACGAATACGTTCATGGACCTGGTAGTCAAAGATATCCTGTTCCTTGCATTGTGAATAAATACCGTACCAATGACGTTTTATCCCATAGGACTTTAGATCCAAAATCTTACGAGCTTCAGCCAGAAGGAATTCCTGAACATCGACGCGAATATCAAAACCTAGTCGATCGGATACTGCGGCGTCCGCATACTCGTGTGAATCGCCAATGATAAAACTGCCCGTAGTCGTTTGTTTAAATAGTATATGGACGCCCCATTGCTTGGCAAAAGATTCTGCAGGTTCTCTGGATTTGATATCCGACCACGATGGGCACTCGGAAAAGGCTTCGTATCGTCGAATCGATAGGCCTGTAAGCAAGTTCCCGTGAACAAACTGTTGCGATTGATCGACCGTTTCCAGCATCTGCAGCTTCACAGATTCAAGATCACTGGCTGCAAACAACTCGGGATACAGCGTCTGAAAATCATGTCCAGAACATACAATAACATGTTCAGCATGGATTGTATTAGCTTCATTGCGATGGCTTGTTCTGAGCGTTGCTCTGTTACCATCTGCTTCGACCTCGACGACAGTGTGGTGGGGCTTGTACTGGAAATTGAACGATTTCTGCAAGAAATCAATGATCGATTTGGTCGCTCTACGTGGTTCCAAAGAAACTTCTTGAGGAAACAAAAGACCACCGACGACATAGTCGGAACGCAAGCCTGGATATCGGGCTAAACACTCATTCTTGGTCAACAACACCGATAAATAATCGTTTGCTTTATTGATCGATGCCAACTCATGAAGCAATTGCAATTCTTCCTCGTCGCACGCCAGATAGACGCTACCGTTTTCGCGAACCCCTAAGTCAAATCGACTCTGCAACGTTTTGTAGATTTCAAGCGATCTGCGTCCGTAAGCTTGCCACTTTAAATTCATACCCGATGGAACACATTGGCCAAAGTTACGCACCGATGCTTGCGTCGGTTCAGCGTCTCTCTCCAACAACACGACACGTAAGCCCCGCAAGAGTGCGTGGTATGCGTGAAAGGTTCCGAGAATGCCCCCGCCAACGATTGCCAAGTCGTACATGGTGTTCAATGTCTTCTTTAATAGGTGGAGCATGCCGCTCCGCGTAGAATAACCAAGTCAGAAGACCGAATTTATAAAGCAACCATGTCTGAAGGAAAAGCGGCAGCCAATGACACATGCTCAATGTGAAGTAATCTTCATTGATCGTCACGGCTTTTAAAGTGTTTTCAAATACTCAAGCAGGTCGACTTTTTCTTCTTCCGCTAGCTCATCAGGGTAATTGTGCCCCGCCGCAGATTTACCTTTTATTCTTGTGTCAAAGAAACGTCTGCGCTCTGCGGGCTTCAATCTGTTGGGTACCGTGTCGAACTCCTCGACACGCAATCCCATGCGTTGGGTATCCATGCTTAAATGGGTGCGACGCCAAACAGTTGGTCGTTCACTAGGATGGAGCAGATGCCAAAGAGTGGGAACGCTGCCATTGTGCAAGTAAGGTGCACTGGCCCATAGTCCATCCAGAGGCGGCGCCACGTAACCATCGACATAGATTAACGTTTTCTGGTTTCCCATGTCCGCAAACCAGCTTGTGCCATAATGGGCCCTATGCTTTGGCGTTAGGGCTCTAAACCGGACCCAGTCGGTCTGGACGTCATTAATGTGGACATGTAGTTCGGGATATTGAGCATTCGCTCCGTAGGTCCCGTGGCACGAGGCACAGTGGTTATTAAAAACGGTCTCGCCTCTAGATGCTTTCTCTTGGTCCACAGGCAAAGGGTATTTGGGAGGACGAAGCTCACTTAGGAATGCATAAACGTCCCTAAAATCACCCTCCCAACTCTTAAACTGCTCCGGACCATTCTCTTTGACCAACATGAATTGCATTAAACCCTTGTGACCCTTTTCCGCAAATCCATCGATGTAAAGATGATGCTTTTTGTGAAAGTGCCACCATGGCGGCGCATCCATGTCGTGATGGGTCATATCTGCTGGTCTTCTGCCGACGTGAACATTTAAATCCTTGTCACGATAGTTCATGAGTGCTACACCGAACATCACTGCATTGCTGGTGCCTACCGATGTTCCGAGTGGCATGACGAGCGAGCCGAGATCCATGTGTGCAAGTGGCTTACCCAATTTCCATTTCACACGCCGGACGTTTTCCGTCAAAGATTCGAGATCATAAGTCGTGTTCGGTGCACCAGGATAGGTAGCTCCAAAAAGATTGCCTCCATGACACGAAAAGCAATTCATCACGTAGTTCCCGTCATGGGTCACAACGTACTGCAGCGGTTTGCTCGGATCCTCGACTCGGCTGGACAAACCAAATCTCTCAAAAGTCAGCTCCCGAGTCGCCTTGCTCGCTCGAGAATCCACCCAGGGAGAGACCGCAACCTCTGAGTCAATTACCTTAAGAATATCTTCGTCGTAGTCATGCGGTAAATAGACGTTGGATACCAAATTCGCATATCCTCGCTTTGCCTCCGGGGACATTGAATTCCAAAGTTCCTGGTATTGCTGTGCGAGACTAACTCGGATCTTTTCGGCTTCGTCCGTCAAGGAGGCGTCGACCGAATTGGGCTGCGATTGTTGGGCTGCGACAAAGGAGGAGCCGCCGTAAAAGAAGGGGATGAAAACAACCAGTACAGCCCATGCTAGCAAGCCGCTTTTACGAATCCAATCTCTTTTGCCGAAAATGACCATTGATGATGTCCGCACGAACAAAACAGAAATGACAGCACAACCCTCCATACGCTCTAGACTTAGCCGAGTCTAACTCGGCTAAACCACGCTTTCTATTGTAACCGCAAGAAAAGGGATCTCACCACTAAATGCCAAAACCAATCGTTGCTGGGGAGGTCAGGAAAGAGGCTGATGATTGGGGATTTTGTGGAGTTAGGCTGATGTGCGTTTTTTTAAACGCCGAGCTGAGCCTTCATAAACTTGAGCCCATCTTCTGCGAGCTTTAGCTCGTCGTCAAACATGCGTCGCCAAATCTTGGTCGCAGCAGCCAATTCTGGAAGAGACAATCCGAACGCTTCGATGACCAACCAATTGTTGTAACCGATGGAGCGAATGGCATCAAATGTTTCTTGCCATTTAATATCGCCTGCCCCCGGCGTGCTTCGATCGTTCTCGCTGATATGGATATGGCAACACATATCCTTGATGTCATGCAGAGCCTTGGTGATGCTCTTTTCTTCGATGTTAGCATGGAATGTGTCGTACATCATTCGGCAGTTCGGATGCCCGACCTGTCGACAAAACTCTGCCGCGTCAGCTTGTGCATTGAGGAAATAAACTTCGAAACGATTTAGTGGCTCGACCGCGAGCATTACTCCCACTTTACCTGCATGCTCGGCAGTCTCGCGCATACTATCGATGCCCCATTTCCATTCATCTGCTGTTCTTCCAGCACCGGTAAAGTAACCTATCGCGGAGTGATAGGGACCGACTAGGGTTTCTACTCCCGCAGCAGCGCAGCAATCCAATGTGCGTTTGTTGAGCTCAATCCCTTTGCGGCGAACATTAGCATCAGGGCTAATCGGATTGTCTCCTTCGTTGCGTACGGTGACTGCGGTTCGGGCTAGACCGAAATCGTCTAGTCGCTTGCCCCAAGCCTTGTAGTCGAGGTCCAAATTGAACATGGGAACTTCGACTCCGTCGTAGCCCATCTTCTTTAGGCTCTCCAGCACGGGAAGCATTCCATCGTTCAGCTCACCGGACCAAAGTAACAAATTCATTCCGAATTTCATAATTCTCTTTCAAACGAAGGGAGGAAGGGTGCTACCAACGATTTGCTCATCAAAAGCGAGCTTCGCGCAAGGCCGCATAGTATAAGCCGTTCGGGCTCGGGAGGTAAGTCACCTACTAAGCCCCCGAAAAGTCGACTTTCGAAACGGAACGAAGAGCTAAAATTCCCAAAACTAGGAATCGGAATGGGCAAAGACGACCCTTCAGAACTTCCAGGTGGTTAATTGGTTCTCGCTTAGTGGCAGTTTCAGCAACTTGGCCCTCAACAACTCAAAGGGAATATAATTTTCTCTTAGAATTGCCTCGTGAAATTCTTTGTAAGTCATCTTTCCCGTTTGAACGAGCTCCCGTTCGAGCGACCTTAACTGGAGCCCGCCGAGCATATAAGCCGCTTGATACAAAGGGCCGTAGTTGCCCATCACGGACCGACGAACTTCGGCCGCCGCTGCGCTCGGTTCATGGCCAACACGTTCGGTCAGATATTTCACACATTCTTCCGCTGTCCATTTTCCAGATTGGTAATTCAAAGAGAAGATAATGCGAGCCGCGCGATGTCGTCTCCAGAATAGCATGCCAACACGATCCTCTGGAGTCTTCCCAAATTGCTTGTCCCAAAGAACCATTTCCCAGTAGAGTGCCCATCCCTCCATCCAGAACGGCGATTCGAATAGCGATCGGTAAGGTCGATAGCGAGCCAAGCTATAGAACTGCAGGTGATGCCCAGGGATAAGTTCGTGATGAACCGTAGCACGACAAAAGTGAATATTGTTGCTTCGAAGACTCATCAACTTTTCTTCGTGAGTCATCGTGTTCGTTGGAAACGATACGATGATATTATCACCACCCAAAAAATAGGGATTAACACGCTGTGCCTCTGGACTCATCATTTCGAGACGCCAACCATGCTTGGCCATGTTGGGCACAGTCAAAAGATCATTTTGCTCGACGAATTGGATGGCCTCCCACGCGAGATCGCGAATCATATCGGGTTGCTCACCGGGATCGACATAACGCGATTTAACGAGATTCAGGGCCTTGCGTGAGTCCCCTTCGCAACCGAGCTCGTCAGCGGCCTTTTTGAATTCTTGTTCGCACCACTCGAGTTCCCGTTCTCCAATCTGAATTAGTTCATCGACCGTGTAAGGTATCCAAGCGTGTGCCAAACTTTCCGCTAGGGCTTCGTCGCCAATCGGTAAACCAACGATCTTATCCTTGTCGTCCTGGCTGATACCTGCTAGCTTCTCTTTGACTGTGCGACCATGATTCTTTACAGCCTCCATGGCTGCCGTATAGGGCTTGCCTGCCCACCACATGTATTTGGGATCGTAGCCATCGTAGAAATTATGAGTATCGCGGGCATATCGTGAAAATTGTTCTACGATCTCCGATGCCCTAATCGCTGAGATCGCAAGTTTTTCACGATCTTGTGCATTCATCTCCACAAATTTTGCATTGGCCAGTTCCGTACGCGCTTCGTCTGCGATTCTCGCTATTTTGTCGAGAAGTTCAGCCGCTTCTTCTGCCTCTAAATTGATGCCATGCTCTTTCGAAGCACAAAACCGCGCTAGTAAACTTGCATAAGGGATATGTTTTAATGCTTCGGCATCTCGCACTTGATTTCGCTTGTGCCAATAGTTCAAGTGATCTACCTCTCGCGACAAAAGCAGCCAATCGATCTGATCGTCGTAGGGAAGCGACTTGAAATCCACCCCATCTAATTTTGTGCGCCAGCTCTCCAATAAATTTTCAGTAAAACTGATAAGAAAGGGATCTGTTGGTATCCGAAATCGTTTTCGAATCGTGTCTCGGTCTGCAGAGAATTGCGTGATCCACTCTGGAATCGTTTCCAATCCGATAGCCAGCGGAGTCAGTTGTTTAGGAACCTCGAACTCTTGAACATTTTGTTGCGCCTGGGCTGTCGCCGCGATAATCATACCGCAAACGATTGATTTAGCCCCAGATAATCGTAAACGAAGCATAACCACTTTCTAGGTAGGAATAACGGCTTTCATTTTTCGCAATCCTTCGGCGGCCACAACATTGGGATCTTGTTCCCAATACTTTCGATTGAATAACTCCAGCGATAACACTCCATTAAAGCCAGTAGCCATGACGCGCCGCAACACCTCGGTTACCGGTGCAATACCATCTCCCGGATAGACACGATCGGAATCGTTGATTTTTTCTCTCGGGATATCGGGATAGTCATTCAAATGAAAGACCTCGATTTTGTTGCCTGCCAGAAACTTGATATCCTCGAATTCCGATCCACCCTTATACAAGTGATAGATATCGGGCAGTATGCATGCATCAGGATGCTGTGCAGCAGCAGCGACGTAGAGCACCTGTGATAATTTGGATAGGTTCTTAGAGAATCCCCAAACCTCGATTTGAGGAACGCAGCCGATTTGTGCGCCGACATTTAACAAATCCCTGTACCTAAGTCCAGCATCGTCGAGCGATATCATGGGGGAGCCAGCATTGGACGCACCCGCGGGCGGTGCCGCTATCCGCTTGCCACCGAGATCTACGACCATTTGCATTTCGCGTTTGGCTTGTTCGAGACCTCGTTTACGAGCCTCATCGTCGTTAATAATCCATGCGGCAAAGGCAATCGCGCTCTCCACCGTGAGCCCTGAATCTGCAATGTGCTTCTTGAGATCGCTTCGCTTGCCCCCATCCTTTTCGAATTTGTCCACATCGCGGAGCCAAATTTCAATTCCGTTATATCCAGCTCGCTTGGCAATTTCGACTTGTTCCCAAATAGGAATCATCTCACCCTGGATGGTACTAGTATTCAAGCAATATCTCATCTTGTTCTCATTGGGTTGTCGTGGGGAGGATGCCTTCGTTTCCGCAGCAGCGACATTCGCCATAGCAAGCCCTGTCGCTATGCTAGCCGCAGCCGAACTACTTTCGAAGAGGAACTTTCGCCTTGAGGACGGCAACGAACCAGATTGGTATTTTTTCATGAGGAAAATGCAAACCGCTTTGTTAAAAATTCAGGCAACATCGCAAACGACAAAACTCCCGCGAGAATAGTCATAGCGTACATCCAATCGGCCGTGACGATTATGGCAGCTGACCCAAACACTAACATAGCCCAGAATCCGAAACGCCGCCACGAAGGCCTTGCGACGCACGCCAAAAACATAACCTGGGATAAGACCACCAGACTGGATAAAAACTCCGCAATCAGCGGTGTTCCCCATGCCGCAGGGATAATTCCTTGTCGATCCTCGAGTAATCGCCGAACCGACTCGCCTGTCCACCACCCTTCGTTCGCTAACATGGTTGAAAGACTAAAGCCAATCCAGATTACAAAATGAATCTGAATCAACCTCATCCCAACCGTTGTGAGATAACCCCGTTCCGATCGGTATAGCGAGGAAGGTACAATGGCGAGATAAAGCAAAAACGCAGAAACGAGCGGTTCGCTTTTGGTCACTAATATGGGGGCTCTATGATGAAAAAACATCAGGCAGACGAAAGCCACCAGCGCAGCAATCGACGCGAACCGGCCTAGAAGAACCAAAATGGACGCCAGCATTCCTGCAATCGCAACCGGTAGGACATAGCTCGGGTGATCGTAGAAAGGAGTCATGCGAAACTCTGCCCCCGTTTCAGCTATCCCATTTCCCACAAGAAACAATCCAGCCGAACTATCGAACCAGCCTTGGTCCGTAAACCATTTGTTGCCAACAAGGCTGTAACACACAAAGAGAAGTAGCGAGATGACACCCACCACGCTCCTAGTCATTTGGACCACTTTGGTGCTCAATGATGTGAACCAATAGTCCGCCCAAATAGACTCAAATGCTTGAACACGATTCGCGAGTGAATGACCTGGGTTGTGAATATCGACCGATTTCATTGGATCCCCTCCGCCTTGCTGCTACTCCCCGCAGCGGCCGCTGTAACCAGACTGCGTACCGTTCGCTGCCCCTCTATCTTAGGTAACAACGCGAACGTGTTATCAACGACGACTTTTCGGGCTTCGTAGACCGGCAGATATTCTGATGTCCCGTACTCTCGCTGCTCAATCACGACCGAGGAAAATGTCTTGTTCTGTGTTTCTTCAGCATATTTGATCGCAGAGACTAGCAATGACGAAAGACCATCGTCGTTCGCATTAAGTGCCATCATGTTGATCATGCCGATAAGTTGTCGCTCTCTCTGCCGATCGGTCTGCGTGGAATTAGAACTGAGGGCATAAAATGTTTCACCGGTATCCGTTTTCAAAAGCAGCCTGGCGCAACCCTCTCCAGGCAAAACGGCGTTCCACTCTACGGGGACCAGCTCTACGTCCCAATTAAGCCCAATCAGATAGGGCTTTAGATAGGTAATAAGTTTATCTTTGTTGGTTGATTTTTGCGAGTTGCCAGAGTAAGCGATAATCAAAATCAGGAAATGCGTGATCGCTAATAAGTAGATTATCCAGCGTATGGGAGTCGCTGGGTGTGATGGGGAGCGGGTTACTAATCGATTTGACATATCAAGACAAAAACCACTTTTCCATGGTGTTGCAGTAGACACAATAAAAAAACCGGAGCGTTTCCGCCCCGGTTTATCTTAATTCAAATTTTGATAATCCAAAGACTAGGTCGTTGGAGCATCGCTAGCGGATGGAGCTGCTGGTGCAGCTGGAGCTGCTGGTGGAGCAGCTTGGGTGCTTTGAACAGCGCCCGCGTCAACGGTGGTGCCGCAAGAGCTGCAACCTGATGCTGCAACTGGAGCAGCTTCGCAACCGCAAGCTGGTGCTGGCGCACCGCAAGACGATCGGCGAGCCTTTAGCTTGGCCAAAAGACCAACTCGACCACCGCAGGTTGGAGCTGGCTCGCAGCAAGCTGGAGCTGCTTCACAGCAGGTTGGAGCTGGAGCTGGCTCGCAGCAAGCTGGAGCTGGAGCTGGCTCGCAGCAGGTCGGTGCTGGTGCTGAACAAGCAGCTTTGCGGGCCTTTAGCTTTGCCAAAAGACCAACTCGACCGCCGCAGGTC
>Ga0315899_10001191_pt1 | contig 30103 bp, 27 predicted proteins | sample LakEriMetagenome_2_FD_203518 | JGI IMG/M metagenome (GOLD analysis project Ga0315899, IMG submission 203518) | Freshwater fungal communities from buoy surface, Lake Erie, Ohio, United States - Buoy 4 MA112 | ecosystem: Environmental > Aquatic > Freshwater > Lake | place: USA: Lake Erie, Ohio... | reverse complement strand
CCTCATCGCTTTAAGACACAAGGCCTCGGTTTTACGGGAGTTAGGCAGATGGAGTGAATCGGCACAATGTCTGAAGCTGTTGCACCAACATGGCGGAGGTGATGATTTCACGCACTACATGCTAGGCTCCGTGCTACATGCCGATAGCGGCTGGGCCCAAGTGCCACCCGCGCCACCAGCGGGCTATGTGGCTAATTTATTTGACCGCTACGCTGACGATTTTTCCAGCCACTTGTCACAACTGGACTACCGTGCGCCTGACATCTTGGTCAAGGCAGCCATGGACTGTCTTTCTAACCCTTGGCCCAATGTGCTTGATCTTGGCTGTGGTACGGGCTTAGTGGGTCAGTGCCTAAAAGGCAATTCCCTGCGTGTCGACGGCGTTGATCTCTCACCCGGCATGGTGAGTAGAGCTCTAGAAAGTGGGCATTACAGCAGGGTCTGGCAGGCCGATATTCACGACGCCATGGAACAGGTCTACCGAGCAAGAGATCTTTACGACCTTATCGTCAGTGCCGACGTATTCATCTATGTGGGCGCATTGGAGCGTGCGTTCCAACTCGCCACTCGGGTGCTGCGTGCCGGCGGCGGTTTAGCGTTCAGCTTGGAGGAGTGGGCGGAAGGCCCAGAGGCGTATGTGTTGCGGCCTAGCCTGCGATACGCGCACTCGCTGGCATATGTTCAGCGCTTGGCCTCAGACCATGGCTTTCAAATTCTTCGAGCCGATAGGGATCTGTTGCGTCATGATCATGGAAAAGCTATATCTGGTCTGTTCTGCATTTTGCAAAAAGACACCTAGACAATCCTTTCCAATCAATATCGATCAGACTCCCCTTGGCACATTCAAGTGCATAATTTGTCACAAATCTCAAAGCATCAGGTCAGGAACTTTTCATGAAACAGACTCAATCGGCACATTGGCTTTCTCTACCAAAATGGATCCTTGGTTTTTTGGTAACTGCTAATTTGATGGGAGCCGCCTTTGCCCAATCGGTAGCCCTCAATTTTCCCAACAAGCCCGTTCGCATCATCGTGCCCCAAACGCCAGGTGGGGCATCTGATGCGTTGGCGCGTATCGTCGGTCAAAAGCTCTCTGAAAGATGGGGGCAACCTGTTGTCATTGAAAACCGGCCTGGCGCGGGCGGCAATATTGGCATGGACGCGGTTGCAAAGGCCCCTGGTGATGGCCACACTTTGTTAATGTCTTATGTAGGCTCACACGCCATCAATCCAAGCATCTACAGCAAGTTACCGTTTGATCCAGAAGCTGATTTTGTGGCTGTCGCCACTTTGGCCAATGTGCCCTTTGTAGCAGCTGTGAATGCTTCTGTCCCTGTTACGAACATGAAAGCCTTGGCAACCTATGCAGGCCAAAAACCTGTGGCATTTGGTTCAGCAGGCAACGGGTCAGTTAACCATTTATTAGGTGAAATGTTCAACACTGCCAGTGGCGCCAAAATGCAGCACATCCCGTACAAGGGGGCGGCTCCAGCCTTGACAGATTTAATTTCAGGACAAATTCAAGTGGTGTTCACCAGCCTGCCTTCGGTAGCTCAACACATACGAGCAGGTACGGTTAAGGGCTTAAGTGTTACAGGCTCCAAGCGCTCAGCTGCGTTCAAAGACATTCCGACCATTGCTGAATCTGGATTCCCTGGCTTTGTGATCAACCCTTGGTTTGGCTTGTTTGCCTCCAAGGGTACGCCTGCCAGCATAGCCAGGCAGATCAACGCAGACATTAAAAAGGTGATGGAAGACAAGGATGTTCAGGATAGATTTGCTGCAGTCGGTGCAGAGCCCTTTGAGACCACACCGCAAGAATTTCAAGCCATCCTCAACGCTGATATCAAAACTTGGGCGGCCGTTGTTAAAAGTTCTGGCGCTACAGCTGATTAAATGAGTTCAAAATAATTTGGTATGAAAATAAAAAGAATAGCCGGCGCCCTAGGCGCTGAAATTATGGGGCTAGATTTAACGCAATCTCCGTCCTCAGATTTAACGAAAGAAATTCGAGAAGTCTTTTTAAAAAATAGTGTCATTTTTTTGCGAAATCAACGGCTCACCTCGCAACAGTTCATGAACTTTGCGACCGCCATGGGTGAACCGATTCAGTATCCTTTTGTCAAAGGCTTCGACGACTTTCCTCAAATCATTGAAGTTAAAAAGTTGGAGCACGAAAAAGTTAACTTTGGTGGAGTGTGGCACTCTGACACCACTTATTTGGAAAAGCCACCCATGGGATCGATGTTGCTTTCCAAAGAAATTCCTCCTTACGGCGGTGACACATTGTTTGCCTGCCAATATGCCGCTTACGAGTCCTTGTCCGACACCATGCAACGTTTGTTGGAAGGCTTGCAAGGCATCAATTCTTCTGCCAAAGCCGATGTTTCTAAAACAAGGGAAGATCGCATCAAGTCTGATGGGAATGAATCTTTGCCAAAAAGTTTCAGCAGTTCCCACCCTGTGGTTCGAACGCATCCAGAAACAGGTCGGAAAGCTTTGTTCGTCAACACAGCCCATACCACTGGCATTGAAGGCTTAACAGACAAGGAAAGCGCTTCATTGCTGTCTTTTTTGTTTGAGCATCAAGTCAAACCTGAATTCACATGCCGCTGGGCTTGGGAGCCAGACGCTCTAGCGTTTTGGGACAACCGATGCGCACAGCACAATCCTATCAACGACTACCACGGTTTTCGCCGAGTCTTGCACCGTATTACGTTGCAAGGTGACAAGCCTGTTTAATTGATTCATGTCCAATTCGTCTCTCAATAAGCCAACAGCCACTGACGACGCCCCTGCGTTTTTATTGAGAGGCAATCGATTTAAACCCCTCTCGTGGGAAGCCATGTCGATTGAACAACAACAAATGACACGCGCTGTTTTAGGCGGGCAGCGTGGCAATATGCAAGGCCCCTACAACGTCTTGCTCAGAAGTCCAGAAGTTGGGCAGCTGGCTCAGGCTTTTGGTGCTCACACGCGGTTTAACTCTTCCCTGCCACTCGCACTCAATGAGTTGGCCATTTTATTAATCGCACGACATTGGACAGCGCAATTTGTATGGTGGGCGCACCGCCGAATTGCTGAAGAGGCAGGGCTCCCAGTTGCCCTGGTTCAAGCCATCTCGAATCAAATGCCAGTCCCCAAAAGCTTGCCAGATGATGTCATGGCCGTGCTTGAGTTTTGTACAGAGTTAATTCAAACTCGAAATGTTGGTGATTCAACTTTTAAGCATGTTGTCAAACATTTTGGTGAGCGCGGTGTTGTTGACCTGATGGCAACCATGAGTTACTACACCCTGGTCTGCATGTCTCTCAATGTTGACGATTACCCTTTGCCAGATGGTATAGAGCCTGAGTTGGTTGCGCATGACTCAAACTCACTCAACAGCAAGGTCAAGTTTTCTATATGATCCTTATTCAATAAGCAACAAGCAAATAGATTAATCATCAGGAGCCCAATCAATGACTGTGATTTACGAAAAACGCACTTACGATGTCAAAGTTGGAGAGATGCAACAGATCAAGCAACTGTACTCAACAGAAGGCTGGACGGCCCTGAGCGCTGGTGGTTTTGACAACAAATTGATTGGCTATTTTGTGAGCGATACAGGCGATCTGCATCAACTCATTCATCTCTGGCGCTTTGACAACGATGCCGATCGAAGAGACTTTTGGGCAAGGCTTTTCGCTGACGAATCCTTCATGGCATTCGCCAAAAAAATTCGTCCACTCATCCATGCGCAGAATGTTCAACTGATGTTGGCTGCGCCTTGGGGGCCTCATCCTTGATACAAGCCAAAGATGATGGCAACATAAATTACCCTCACACGCAACGCCTCATAGCTTGAATCACCGCGTGCTCAGCCTCAAAGGCTCGTAAAACATCACACTAACTGATACATCAGATGAATTACAAAAACTTAGGTCGCAGCCCCTTAAAAGTCTCCCGTATCTGTCTAGGCACCATGATGTTTGCAGATCAAACAAATACGGCAGAGGCGCGAAATATCATTGACCATGCCCAGGAAAATGGTTGCAACTTTATTGATACAGCTGATGTTTACAGCTTTGGTAAATCAGAAGTAATGACTGGCGAATTGATCAAAGCCAAGCGCAACCAGTGGATCTTGGCCAGCAAAGTTGGCAACAGCATGTCAGACAATGTCAACGAGCGTGAATACTCTCGCACCTGGATGCTGCGCGCGTGCGAGGACAGTTTAAGCCGCTTGCAAACTGACCACTTGGACATCTATTACTTACACCGTGACTTCAATGGCATGCACCTTGAAGAACCCTTGCGCGCCATTGAATCCTTGTTGCGCGATGGCAAAATTCGTTACTGGGGTTTGTCTAACTTTAGAGGGTGGCGCATTGCAGAGGTCATGCGCTTGTGCCAGCAAATGAACATGCCAGCGCCTGTGGTGTGCCAGCCTTATTACAACTTACTGAACCGTCTGCCAGAAGTTGAAATTCTGGAAGCGTGTGCCCATTACGGCATTGGCGTTGCATCCTACAGCCCCATCGCTAGGGGCATACTCACGGGCAAATATGCGCCCGGAGCGGCGCCCATTCCCGAAAGCCGTTTAGCACGTGGCGACAAACGCATCCTTGAAACTGAGTACCGCAAAGAGTCTTTAGAAATCGCTCAAAAGCTCAGCGCACACTGCGAAGAAAAAGGCATTCAACTTTCTCACTTTGCTTTGGCTTGGGTCTTGGCAAACCGCGCTGTCACTTCAGTCATTGGCGGTCCGCGTACATTAGCGCAATGGCAAGACTATTGGGGCGCGTTAGAAGTCACCATCACGCAAGAAGACGAGGACTTTGTCAACCAACTTGTCTCGCCTGGCCACCCTTCTACCCCAGGGTACAACGACCCGTCTTACCCACTTTCAGCAAGGCGTGCCTGAAGCCTGAGGGTCAAGGTTGAGAATCCACCTTCTTATATCGGCCCCTGCTCCAAACTCGACACCTCATTCGTCAAAGTAGTTCTGCGCATATCGCGAACTTCTTTTGGATCATAGCGACGAGCGCGGTGCATCGTAACGCGGTTGTCCCACATCACCAGATCCCATGGGCGCCATACATGCGCGTAGACAAACTGGCGCTGAGTGGCATGTTCGTTCAAATCACGTAAAAAAGACCGCGCCTCTGGCATTGGCCAGCCCTCAATGCCACCGGCATGGCTTGCCAGATACAGCGAAAGTCGACCTGTGTTGGGGTGCCGCCTTACAAGACGTTGGCGCACTGGCGCCCACTTTGCGCGCTCGGCGTCTGTGAAATCATCAAATCCCAAAACACCTCGCGAAAAAATCTGACTGTGCAAGCAGATAAGGTCGTGCGCTTCGATTTTCGTCGCATCGTCCAGCGCGTCATATGCAGCGCGCATGTCAGCGAATTCTGTGTTGCCACCGGTTAAAGGGATCTTGCGTGCCGAAAGCATTGAATACTTGGCTGGCACCTCCTTGAACGAACTGTCTGAGTGCCACAACAAATTACCCAAACCAAATAAACGCCGGCGGTCATCGCGAGGAAGCAGTTCACCGTTTTTGTCAAGGTTCGAGATATCGTTCAAATCCATGCTGAGGCGCCGGTCCTTTTCAGACATGATGTCCCCAGTAGCTTCCTCCAACATTCCAAGTTGACGGCTGAATGATATTTGCTGCTCATCGTCAAAATGTTGGTCGTGAAACACCAAGACACCGAAGCGGTCCATGCCGGCATGGATGGCACTGACCTCTTCTTCTGCAAGCCTATGCGTTAGGTCAATACCTGAAACCTCTCCAATGAAAGTGGGTCTTGCAGGATCAATGGCGTTGATAGCGTGTGAAATAAAGATCTCCAGCAGGGAAATTATTTAAACGTTATCACAAACCATCAAAAAACTCCATCGGGTGTTTGCTGAGCGGGCCTACTAGATTTCACGTCAATCAAACGTCAACCCGCATTAAGCGCTAAAGTTAGCATTATTGGTGAAGGAAAAGTATGAAGATCGTCATTGCTCAAATGAATCACGAGACCAACACGTTCTCGCCGGTGCCAACGCCCATTAGCCGATTTGCCAGGGCAAACGCACTGCCTCTGGAGGGAGAAGCTGCTATCACCGCAATCCGCGGCACTGGTACTGCCATCGGTGCATTCATTGAGCTTGCGGAGCAGGCAGGCGCCACCATCTCCTTACCAGTTTCTGGCCATGCTTGGCCAAGCGGCCTAGTCGAAGATAAAGCATACGAGTACATGTGCCAACGAATTTGCGATGCAGTGTCCGAAGGCTGTGACGCCATCCTTCTAGATTTGCATGGCGCCATGGTGACTGAAAGCTACCCTGATGGTGAAGGTGAGTTACTTGCTCGCCTGCGACGCATCGCGCCGCATACACCCATAGGCGTTGCACTCGACATGCATGCCAATGTCTACCCTGCGATGGTGGACAACGCTGACGTGATTGCAGGCTACCAAACTTATCCGCATGTCGATGTTTACGAAACGGGTCGACGTGCAGGGACTGCACTTTTCTCTATGCTCGCCGGCAAAGCATCTCCTTCCATGGCTTGGGGGCAACGGCCCATGTTGCCGCACGTCATGCGCCAGTCCAGCCTCGACTCACCAAATCGTGAAATTCAAGAGAGAGCTGCAGAAATGGAAAAACAAGGCGCACTGTGTGCCAGCTTGTTCGTCGGATTTCCTCATGCAGACATCGTGAATGCGGGGCTATCGGCGGTGGTGGTCACCGACAACGACCCTGCGCTGGCGAAGCGCTGGTGTGACGAGCTGCTCGACATGGCATGGAAAGACCGCGCAAAATGGGTCTATCAGGTGGAACCCCTTGAGAAGTCACTGGCACGTGCACGTGCAATCGATCCAAACGCAAGCCCTGGTCCGGTAGTCCTACTAGACCACTACGACAACGCCGCATCTGGTGGCACGATGGACACGATGGCTGTGCTGGATGGCATTCTCCAATCTGGCCTCGAAGATGTGGCGGCCTTTGCGGTGTTTGATCCACAAGCTGTTAGCGAAATGCAGAAGGCGGGTTTGGGCGCACACATCACGCTCATGCTAGGGGGCAAGCTAGACATGCCAAGCCTTGGTCTGCAAGGGCAAGCTCTCAAGGTTAGCGGCACCGTGAAACATCTTTCTGACGGCCGCTTTGTCAACCGTGGCCCCATGTCCAAAGGTGTTCAGATGGACATGGGGCCAACCGCAGTGCTAGATACAGGAAAAGTAGAGATCGTTGTGATTTCGCGCCAACAAGAGCCCAATGACATTGAATGCTTCGCCTCTCAGGGGATTGATCCAAGTCAGAAGCGCTTTTTGATGCTTAAGAGCCGAGTGCACTGGCGCGCGGGGTTTGGCAATTTGGCAAGCTCAATTGTCGAATGCTCCGGAGTAGGCGTATGCACATCTGATTTCAACGTTTTAAACTTTAAAAATGTACGGCGCCCTATCTACCCTCTCGACCTTGACGCACGACACCTAACCGGATCTTGAAGCGAGGGTTTGCATCCAATGGTATTACTTAAAGCCATCAGCTAGACTGATTTCAAGCTCAGGACCATCACTTGATAACAACCACTTTCAAACACATTGCAGTTGTTGGCGCAGGCGCTGTTGGCAGCTTTTACGGCGCCATGCTTGCTCGGGCTGGACACAGGGTGACGCTCATCGGAAGACCCGCACATGCGCAGGCTATAAAGCGCGATGGTCTGAAATTAGATTTAGCTAAATCACCTCGAATAGAGACCGTCCAGATAGAGGCAAGCAGTGAATTCTCAAGTTTGCAAACCGCTGACTTGGTATTGTTTTGCGTCAAATCATCAGACAGCGCTTCAGTCGCACTTCAAATAGATCCCTACCTTGCACCACACGCTTTGATCATGAGTTTGCAAAACGGAGTGGAGAATGCGGCCCTGATTGCACAACAGATACCCCATGCGGTCATACCCTGTGTCGTCTATGTGGCCTCAGAAATTACCGCCCCGGGTTGTGTGAAGCACCATGGACGCGGTGATCTTGTGATCGGAACGATGCAGCCTTCACGACTCATCGATCCGCAAAAAACACTTCAAGAAATAGTTGAGCTATTTGGTTCAGCACAGGTTCCGGTTCAGATTTCACAAAATGTCATGGCCGAGCTATGGTCCAAATTGATGATCAATTGTGCTTTCAATGCCATTTCAGGTTTAGCCCAAATTCAATACGGAAAACTTGCGGCCTTGGCATCAGTTCGCAGCACCCAGACTGCGTTGGTGAAGGAAGTCATTGCAGTGGCCCATGCCGATGGCATCCATTTATCTGAGGCTATAGCACTTCAAGCCGTTGAACAAATATCTGTCACGATGGGAAGCCAAAAATCATCGACTGCACAAGACATGGCACGCTCTAAACCCAGTGAAATTGACCATCTGAATGGCTTCATTGTGAGACGTGGGCAAGCTCTTGGCGTTGCAACGCCTGTTAACCAAGCATTGTTCGCATTGGTCAAACTGGTTGAGTCGACTTATACCGCTCATGTCTAAATCAGAAGTTCCCATAGAGTTCGTTCGAGCTTTAAACGAGCTGGGTCTTTCAAATGCCTCCTCCTTGTTGGGTACCCCTCTAACAGGCGGCGTGTCATCTGATATTTGGTGCATTGAGACAGAAAAAGGATTTGTTTGCGCCAAACGCGCTTTGTCCAAATTGCGGGTCGCTGCCGATTGGCATGCACCTGTGGAGCGCAACCTTTTTGAGGCCCGATGGCTGCAAGTGGCCCACCAAGCATCAATAGGTTGTGCACCAGAATTGTTAGGTCAACACCCGAAACTAGGCGTATTGGTCATGCAGTATCTCAACCCAGCTCACTATCGCCTCTGGAAACAAGAATTGCATGCTGGCAATGCTGACGCAAATACTGCAAATGCAATGGGGCAAGTACTGTCTAAGATTCACAGTTATGCAGCAAGAAATAGCCAGCTAGCAGGCGAATTTCCAACTGACAAAATATTTTTTGAAATCAGATTGGCGCCCTACTTACTTGCCACAGCAAAGCGCCATCCCCAACTTGCACATGCATTAGAAGCGTTGGTCATTCAAACTCAAAACAATGCAAAAACATTGGTGCATGGCGATGTCAGCCCTAAAAATATCTTATTAGGACCACAGGGCCCCGTGTTGCTAGATGCTGAGTGCGCCACCTGGAGTGATCCTGCATTTGACTTGGCGTTTTGCCTCAACCACTTATTGCTCAAATGTCTGTGGACGCCTTCGTCATCGTCAGATTTTTTGCATTGCTTTGAAGTTTTGACCGCCAGCTACTTGCAATCAGTTGATTGGGAACTGCCCAGTGATCTTCAAGCCAGAGCGGCTAAACTTCTACCTGGACTGTTGCTGGCCAGAGTAGATGGCAAGTCTCCTGTCGAATATGTCACTGAAGAACATCAACGCGAACACGTTAGACGCGTCGCCAGTACATTACTCATCAAGCCAGCAAGCCATTTGCAAGAAATTGCCCATGCATGGGCCAAGGACCTGAGGACATGACACCGTTTGCCATCAAATCTATCTTCGCAAGACGCGTCTGGGACAGTCGTGGACGACCCACCGTAGAAGCAGAAGTTATTCTCAATGATGGTTCACTAGGCAGAGCCATTGCACCAGCTGGGGCATCCAAAGGTACGCGTGAAGCACTGGAATTAAGAGATGGGGGTGATCGGTTTGGTGGGCTAGATGTGATGAAGGCGGTTGGACATATCAATGAGGAAATTACAAAGGCACTCGTCGGGACAAAGGCTGACAACCAGTCGGCTCTTGATCAGGCACTCATTGAGCTTGATGGAACCGGCAACAAGTCAAGGTTAGGCGCAAATGCAACTTTGGCTGTTTCGATGGCTGCAGCGCATGCCATGGCCGCAGCCTCTGGCATGCCTTTATACCGTTACCTTGGTAACGGGAAAATAGGACGCTTGCCTATGCCTCAAATCCAAATTTTTGGCGGCGGTGCGCATGCCGGCCGACGTGTGGATGTGCAGGACTTTATGGTGGTTTGTTCTGGCGCCACCAGTTTCGCGCAAGCTTTGGAATGGACCGCAGAGGTTTACCGTCATGCGGGATTACTGATGGCACAGCGCGGTTCAATGTTTGGGGTTGCGGACGAAGGGGGTTGGTGGCCTGACTTTTCAAGTAACGAGCAAGCACTGGAGATGCTCGTACTTGCCATTGAACGCGCAGGCTTTGTTCCTGGAGATCAAGTTGCAATTGCTTTGGACATTGCAGCATCCGAATTTGGGCAGCAGGGTCAATACCGCCTAGGACTGGAATCCCGAGAATTGGACTCCGACGGCATGATTGAAATGCTGTTGAGATGGGTTGAGAAGTACCCCATCGCCTCCATCGAAGATCCTTTGGCCGAAGACGATACGGTGGGGTTCGCTCGCTTTACCAAGGCTATTGGCCATAGATTGCAAATTGTGGGCGATGATTTTTTGGTCTCCAATTCGACCCTCATTCGAGAAGCCGCTAAGCTAGGCGCTGCCAACACGGTACTTCTCAAACCGAACCAAAGAGGCACGCTGAGCGAAACCTTAGAAGCTTGGAAAGTAGCACAAGAGTTGGGCTATTCAGCCATCGTGTCGGCCCGCTCAGGCGAAACCGAAGACACCACCATTGTCGACCTTGCCATTGGGTGGAATGTGGGTCAACTCAAAGTTGGATCGTTCGCAAGAAGTGAGCGCATGGTCAAGTGGAATCATGCCCTGCGCATTGAAGAGCAATTAGGCGTTCAAGCCCATTTCGCTGGCTCTAGCGTTTTTAAAAAAACACACTGAACTTCAATACCTGACATTGGCGCTCGAGTCCGCCACTTTTCACGCATTCGGTACTAACCTGAATTTCTATCAATTAAAGAATTCTTTATCTTGCAAATATCAACAAATTTGCAATTACATCGCAGAAGTAAAACCGCCATCAACCGTCATAATTAATCCATTCACAAAAGATGCCTCATCTGAAGCTAGAAAAACAGCTGCAGGGCCAATTTCTTCTAGACGCCCCCATCGGCCAACTGGCGTTCTTTCTTGAACCCATTTGGTAAATTTTGGGTCTTCTACCAAAGCAGTGTTCATTTCCGTGGCAAAAAATCCTGGTGCAATGCAATTCACAGTGATCAGATGAGGTGCAAGCTCTACGGCCAGTTGCTTACACAAGGCATGAACAGCCCCTTTACTGGCCACGTAGGCAGAAATGGAAGGCCTCGCATTGATAGCACTCATAGAACCTATCAAGATAATCCGCCCATTTTTCTTTTCTAACATAAGAGGCGTCACTGCTTTACAAAGTACCCAGATGGCGCTGAAATTGGTATTGATAACTTTTTCGAAATTTTGTAATTCAAAATCTTGAATGGCTTGCCTGTGATTGATACCTGCATTGGCAATCAAAATATCGATTCTTCCCCATTGGTTTTGCAAGTTGGTAATGCACGACTGAGCCGCTTCAAAATTGGTGACATCGAAAGCCGCCGCTTGCGCAGAAAGTCCTTGCTCATTGAGTGTTTTGACACGCTCATCTAAGAGCTTTTCGTCACGAGCGTTTAGAACCACATGGGCACCCGCTTTTGCAAGCGATTGGGCCATTGACCAGCCAAGTCCTCTAGATGCACCTGTGATAAGCGCTATTTTATTGTTAAGCTTAAACATACTGCAGTTCCTTTAGTGCGAAAAATAGCATAGATTTTATAAAAAGAAATGCTATTCAAACTGACAGGATCAGCCGTTTGAAACGCTCCGTGAATCAATAGAAATTAATGCAGTTTGACCGTTGGGTTGGCCTGCTTTGAAAGCACCCTAGCAAGCGTATAAAGAACGGTCTTTAAAAACCCATGAATAGACAGTTCGTGAAGCTTGTAAAGAGACAAATACATGAGCTTGGCAAAATAGCCTTCGATCATGAGGTTTTTGCCAATAAGACCCCCCATCATGTTACCCACTGTACTGAATTTTCCAAGTGACACCAAGGAGCCAAAATCTCTGTAGTGATAGGGTTTTAATGGCTTTTTAGCGAGCCGTCTTTTAATTTGGCGAAACATATGTGTTGCCTGCTGGTGTGCCGCTTGCGCCCTTGGCGGAACAATACCGGCACGTCCACCCTCCGCATCTGTGCACGGACATGCAGCGCAATCGCCCAAGGCAAAAATGTCTTGATCTAAAGTAGTTTGCAATGAGCTATGAACGACAATTTGGTTCAATTGATTGGTTTCTAAACCACCAAAATTTTTCAAATAATCGGGCGCCTTCACGCCAGCCGCCCAAACAACCAGCTCTGACTCTATCAATTGGCCATCGGCCAGTCGTATTCCCTTTGGCGTAACCTCCATGACTTTTGATTTGGTATGGACCTGAACACCCAGTTGAGAGATCAGGTGTTCTGTTGCATTCGAAAGCCGAGGGTTTAAAGCAGGCAAAATTCTGTCGGCTGCTTCAATTAAACTAATTTTCAAATCTTTGTTGGCGTCAATACCATCCAAGCCATACGCTACAACCTCGCGTGTCGTTCGATGGAGTTCAGCTGCAAGCTCTACCCCCGTCGCACCTGCACCAATAATGGCAACGTGAAGTTGGCTTTGCTCAATCCGATCAGTTTGGTGGTGTGCACGAATACATGCATTCACCATTTTGGAATGAAACAGTTTGGCATCCGTTTGATTTTCAAGCTTTAGAGCGTATTCTTTGACCCCAGCAGTTCCAAAATCATTGCTCAGACTGCCAATGCAAATGACCAAGGTGTCGTAGCTGATTTTTTGCACAGGCGTAACAGGTGTGCGGTCAATATCCAAGTAAGGTGCCAATTCAATTGTCTTGTTCAGTCGGTCTAAGCCTTTTAGCTCTCCAATTCGAAAAATAAAATGATTCCAATGCGCGTGGGCCATGTAATCAACTTCATGATCACCGAAATCCATGCTGCCAGATGCAATTTCATGAAGCTTAGGCTTCCAAATATGCGTTCGATTTTTATCGACCAAAGTGACACTCACATTTTTGTCTCTTCGGTAAGACTTACCTAGACGAGTTGCAAGCTCGAGCCCCCCTGCACCGCCCCCAACTATGACAATTTGATGCACGTGTGTTTAAGCAGTTAAACCGCCCCCGCGAATTGACCTGTCATTCGGATCAAGGCTAAATTCTTGCGAAACCTTTTCTTTGATCCAAGAGTCGCAGGCGTTGTAGTCATGCACGACTGGAAAATGCTGCATCAGTTGAAATTTGCGCATGATGTAACTGCTGTTGAAATAATTGAAGCCGCATCGAAGGCCTGTTGGGGAAGTCTGCGATGGCATGACATAGCCACAAGTTTTGCATCGCGGGTCTAACTTAGTATTTGGATCCGTTTGAAAATGATTTGGCGTCATGATTGAAGTTCAAAGAAGCAGTATTGAAGAAAAGAACAGTGAATGTTCTGATCTGACATCACTTCTGTAAGCAAAATTCATGACAACATTGATATTCATTCAAATGCACCATTGTGGAGCGAAGTTTGCAGAAAAGAAACAATTAATTGATTTCTTTGGTGCATCGTACGGGCATGAATGGAAAATCAAAGCAAAACAACTGCATCAATTAACGATTAAACGTGATTTTTGTGCTTCACCGATATGGCCCACGATGGCTGCATCATTGAAGCCGTGGCGCTTAAAAACAGCCATCACCTCGGAAACAGTTTCAGGCGAACAACTGACCAACAAGCCGCCACTTGTTTGCGGATCAGACAAAAGAGTTTGGCATTCAGCTGGCAAAGTGTTGTCTAGGCTAATTTCTGGGCCATAGCCTTGCCAATTTCGACCTGAAGCTCCCGTGATGTTGCCGCCTTTGATCAAAGCCGAAACATTGGGCAGCAAAGGCACATCGGCCCAATTGATATGCACAGTCAATTGAGCACCGCGTGCAATTTCAAGAGCATGACCCGCCAAACCAAAGCCAGTCACGTCTGTCAAAGCGTGCACGCCAGACAACTCCGCCAACTCTGGGCCAGCGGTATTGAGCTTGGTCGTATTGGCAATCATTGATTCGTAACCAGCAGCGTCAAGAGCTTCTTTTTTGAATGCAGCTGACAAAATGCCAACACCAATAGGCTTGCCCAGAACCAACACATCACCAACGCGCGCGCCGTCGTTTCGTTTGACACGGTCTGGGTGCACCAAACCCAGTACAACCAAACCGTAGATCGGTTCAACGGAATCAATGGTATGTCCACCTGCAATTGGAATACCTGCTGTATTGCAAACCGATGCACCGCCAGCCAAAATTTTGCCAATGGTGCCTGTTGACAGCACGTTGATTGGCATGCCGACCAAAGCCAAAGCCAAAATAGGTTTCCCGCCCATGGCATACACATCGCTGATTGCATTGGTCGCGGCAATGCGCCCAAAATCGTAAGGATCGTCAACAATGGGCATGAAGAAATCTGTGGTTGCAATCAACGCCTGCTGATCGTTCAGCTTGAAAACGGCTGCGTCATCGGCAGTAGCAATTCCCACCATCAATTCTTTGGGAATCGGCATCTGCAATGTGCCTTTTAGGATTTCAGACAAAACCGCTGGGGCAATTTTGCAACCACAGCCTCCTCCATGAGAGAGAGAGGTTAAACGGGGTTCAATTTGTTTCATGGTGTGTCCTTGACGCACAAAATAGGAGTTGCTTGAAACACTATAAGTTCAAGGATATTGACGCAATAACATGATGCTATCTAGGATTGTAAGCAAGCCTTTGTAGAGAGCGCTGAATTTATCGCCGTGTTTCGGGATAGATAAAGCACCCCTGAGTTGATATTGAGGGGGAAGGGCTGATTTTGGGTGCGTCATCAAGTAATGGATACTACCTAGGAAGGCTGTTTTTCCACATGTTTTAATCACTTATCGAGTTTGTTTGTGTACAGCCCATTGGAATGGAATTAAAACGATGAAAAAAGAAAAAAACACCCAAGCTGTTGCGGTTATCACCGGTGGCGCTCGCGGCATTGGTCTAGAAATTGCCCAGCAATTTTTGAACAAAAATTATCGCGTTGCCATTCTTGACATTGACAAGGCAACGCTTGCCCAAACAGAAGCACAACTCAAGAATGACAATGTGCTTGCCCTTCATTGCGACGTCTCCAAGCCGCAGAAAGTAGCCGCTGCTGTTGCCAAAATTGAAAAGAGATTTGGTCGCATCGACTCACTGGTGAATAACGCAGGCGTCGCCATCTTCAAACCCATCTTAGACATCACTTGGAAAGATTGGCGTCAGATCATGGACACCAATTTAGATGGAACTTTTTTGTGTACCCAAGCTTGCGCGCCCATTATGCTCAAACATGGTGGTGGCAGTGTGGTCAACATTGCTTCCATTTCAGGTTTACGAGCCAGTACCTTGCGCGTTGCCTATGGCACCAGCAAAGGCGCGATCGTTCATCTCACCAAACAACAGGCGGCTGAGTTAGGTGATGTCGGAATCCGTGTCAACTGTGTCGCACCGGGTCCTGTCCTCACAGAAATGGCCAAGTTGGTTCACAGCACTGCCATAATCAAAGACTATTTCGACGCAATTCCGCTTAACCGCTATGGAAGCACCACCGAAATTGCTAACACCGTTGTGTTTTTATGCAGTGCAGAAGCCAGCTTTATCAATGGACAAACCATCGCTGTAGATGGCGGCTTTGATGCCACAGGCGTCGGCATACCTACCTTGCGGAAAAATCGCGCGGCAACTTCTGCTTCAATGACTCCAAGTAAAAAACGCAAATCATGAATGCATCTTTCACGGCAGCGACTCCCCATATGATCGGCTGGGGACATACACCATTCGGCAAACTCGACAACACAGACCTGGAACAACTCATTAGAGATGCAGCATTGCCAGCTGTAGCAAGCTCCGGACTTGAGCTCCAAGACATTGACGGCATTTTTGTGGGCCACTTCAATGGCGGATTTGTTCGTCAAGATTTCACGGCTGCCATGGTGGCGGTGGCCATTCCCGAGTTCAGGCATGTACCTTCGGTGCGACTGGAAAACGCCTGCGCGACGGGTTCAGCTGCCATTTGGGCCGCCATGGATGCCTTGCAAAGTGGTCGTGTGAAACGCGCTCTGGTCATTGGCCTTGAGAAAATGAACACCCTGCCCTCGGCCCAAATTGGTGAGGTACTGCTTCGCTGCTCTTACGTCAAAGTAGAAGGCGACACCCCTGGAGGTTTTGCAGGTGTCTTTGGCAATATTGCTACCAACTACTTTGAGCGATTTGGCGACCAATCAGATGCTCTGGCTAGCATTGCAGCCAAAAATCATGTCAATGGCATGAACAATCCCTACGCGCACATGAAGCGTGATTTTAGTTTTGATTTTTGCAGACAAGCATCTGAAAAGAATCCCTTTGTGGCCGGCCCACTCAAGCGTTCGGACTGCTCTTTGGTATCTGACGGTGCGGCAGCCATGGTGCTGTCACTTGAGCCCATTGGCAACGCCACGGTGCCAGCCATCAAATGGCGCTCTAGGACACAAGTGAATGATTTTTTACCTTTGTCCATGCGTGATCCCACCCAATTTGAAGGCGCTGCTTTGGCCTGGAAAAAAGGCTTAGCCGATGCCCACATTAAGTTAGCAGACTTGCAATTTGTAGAAACGCACGATTGCTTCACAGTTGCAGAGTTACTCGAGTATGAAGCCATGGGACTGGCGCCCTACGGGCAAGGCGCCAGGGTGATTTTGGACGGTGTCTCCACCATGCAAGGCAAGCTGCCAGTCAATCCCTCTGGCGGTCTGAAATCAAAGGGACATCCCATTGGGGCCACAGGCGTTTCTCAGCATGTGATGGCCGCCATGCAACTCTCTGCAACGGCAGGCAAGATGCAAGTTGCCAATGCCAATTTAGGTGCTGTCTTCAATATGGGCGGCGCTGCTGTCGCCAACTACTTGAGTATCTTGGAGACGGCGTGAATTCTGCGCAAGTGATGAACCTGGGGCAACTGCTATCCCAGAGTGCTCAGCAGTTTCCTCAGCGCATCGGCCTCATTCAAGGTGACCAACAATGGACTTGGTACGAATTGCAAGAACGCGTCAACGCCATGGCGCATGCGCTGCAACAACTTGGTGTTCGAAAAGGCGATAAGATCCTTACCCAGTCACGCAACAATGTGCAAATGTTTGAGAGTTGTTGGGTGGCGTTTCAACTGGGCTGTGTTTGGGTACCAACCAATTTTCGATTGTCGCCACCAGAGGTGGCTTATCTGGCGCAATCTAGCCATGCCAATGTGATGATCTGCGAAAGTGTGTTCGCACAACACATTGATGCTGCATTAGATGCGGCACCCACTCTCCAACACGTCATTGCGATTGGCACCGCACGACAGACAGAAAACAGCTACGAAGATTTGGTGGCTCGCCATCTTGGCCAACAACCCTCTGAAACCACAGTTGGCTATGACGATCCCCTTTGGTACTTCTACACTTCGGGCACTACCGGTAAACCCAAAGCAGGCATCCTGACACATGGGCAAATGAGTTTTGTGGTGACCAACCATTTGGCCGACCTCATTCCAGGCACCAACGAGTTTGACTGCTCGATTGCAGTTGCGCCTTTGTCGCATGGCGCTGGCATTCATGCCCTGTTAAATGTTGCGCGTGGGTCACCTACTGTTTTGTTGCCCACCGAAAAACTGGTGCCCGAAATGTTCTGGCAGTTGGTGGAAAAACATCGTGTGACCAATTTGTTCACCGTCCCCACCATTGTGAAAATGTTGGTGGAAGATGAAGCGGTCGACCGCTACGATCACAGTTCGCTCAAATTTCTCATTTACGCAGGCGCACCCATGTACAGGGCCGATCAAAAATTCGCATTGCAAAAACTGGGTAATGTGTTGGTTCAGTACTTTGGCTTGGGAGAGGTCACCGGTTGCATCACTGTACTTCCCAGTCACATGCACAGCGCAGATGATACCAACCCCAATGCGAACATCGGCTCATGCGGCCGCCCCAGAACAGGCATGCAAGTGGCGGTGCTCAAAGACGACCTCAGCCCTGCCGCACAAGGCGAAATTGGAGAAATTTGCTGCCGCGGCCCAGCTGTGTTTGCAGGTTATTACGGCAACCAGGAAGCCACCCAAAAAGCCCTCCGGGGTGGCTGGTTTCACACGGGCGATTTAGGCTATTTGGACGAGCGCGGTTTCTTGTTCATATCTGGCCGTCAGTCCGACATGTACATTTCAGGGGGTTCCAACGTTTATCCTAAAGAGGTTGAAGAAGTCATATTGAATCACCCCGATGTGGCAGAAGTGGCCATTGTGGGCATGCCCGACCCCAAATGGGGTGAGATTGGCGTTGCCGTCATCGTGAAGCGTGATGCGCAAAAAGATTTAACCGCTGAAGACATTCTGACTTTCTTAGATGGTAAAACAGCACGCTACCGGTGGCCACGGCATATTCAATTTTGGTCTGGCTTGCCAAAGTCTGGCTATGGCAAAGTGGCCAAAAAAGACATCCAAGCATTGCTCCAACAACAGGAACACTCCCAATGAGTACTGAAGATTTACAAAACCCTCTTAGCATGAACAATTCCTGGCTGAAACCTCTGGAAGTTGTCGCAGCATTGTTGTTGGTCCTTATTTTTACCTTGCTCTTGGGCGGCGTGATTTCGCGTTATGTATTTGCCTACCCCATCATCTGGATCGATGAGGTGGTGTCTTTGTCTTTCCTTTGGTTCGCCATGATTGGCACTGCCATTGCCATGCATCGCAATGAGCATCTTCGACTCACACTTTTTCAAGACATGTTGCCACCCAGGCTAAAAGGTTTTGTTCAGGCTTTTGGGCTCGTGGCCATTTCTGCCTTCTTGCTTGGCATGCTGCCCCATGCCATTGAGTATGTGAAAGATGAAATGGTCATTCGAACACCTGCCATGGACATACCAAATGGCTATAGAGTTGCCGCCATTGCCTTTGGCTTGCTGTCTATGCTGGCCATCGTCCTGGTGTATGCAGTGAAGAGCACCAAGTACATTGACTTGACCATCTCTATTCTCGTTGTTGGCGGCGTCAACGCTGCTTGCGCACATTTTTCGCCACAGCTTCAACAACTTGGCAACATGAACCTCTTCTTGTTTTTAGTGGTCTTTGGTGTCGTTTGCTTGTTAGCAGGTGTGCCCATCGCATTCTGCTTTGGCATTGGCGCACTCAGCTATTTGGCTTTCTCTACCCAAACCCCGCTCATGGTCATTGTGGGTCGAATGGACGAAGGCATGTCGAGCTTGATTCTTATTTCGGTTCCCATTTTTGTTCTGCTCGGATGTATCTTGGACATCACGGGTATGGGCAAAGCCATTGTTGATTTTTTAGCTTCTCTCTTGGGGCACGTCCGTGCGGGCATGTCTTATGTGTTGCTGGGCTCCCTTTTCATTGTGTCTGGCATTTCGGGCTCCAAGGTCTCCGACATGGCGACAGTGGCACCCGCTTTATTTCCTGAAATGAAACGCAGAGGACACAAGCCGAAAGAGATGATTGCCCTGCTGGGCACGGGTGCGGCCATGGCAGATACAGTACCGCCCAGCATTGTGATGATTGTATTGGGCTCAGTGGCTGGCGTATCCATTGCCGGGTTGTTTCAAAGTGGCTTTGTGATTGCCATGGTGCTGCTTTTCATGCTGGTCGCACTGGCTCGTTGGAAAGCTCGTTTGGAAGACATGAGCAATGTCAAAAAAGCCAACATGAAATTGGTGGGCAAATTTTTGTTGGTGGCATCACCCGCTTTGGTCTTGCCCTTCATTATTCGCAGCGCAGTGGGCGGTGGCGTGGCCACTGCCACTGAAGTTTCAACCATTGCCGTGCTCTACGCCATGATCATTGGCAAAGTGCTCTATGGCGGCATTTCTAGCAAACAAATCTATGCCATGCTTGTTGAAACCGCTGCTCTGAGTGGCGCCATTTTGCTCATCTTAGGTACTGCGTCGGCCATGGCATGGTCGATTGCACAGAGCGGCATGATTCAAGGTCTTTCAAATATCATGACAAGTTTGCCAGGAGGCTGGATGACCTTCATGGCGGTCACCATGGTAGTCTTCTTGTTATTCGGTTGTTTGCTAGAAGGCTTGCCTGCGATTTTGCTTTTGGCGCCCATCATGTTCCCGATTGCCAAAAAACTGGGCATTCACGATATCCACTATTCCATGGTGGTCATGGCTGCCATGAACATTGGTTTGATGATGCCACCCATCGGTGTAGGCTTCTACTTGGCCTGTCGAATTGGTGGTGAATCGCCGGATGAAGTCATGGGTGCCATCTGGCCCTACATCCTGGCTTTGATTTTAGGTCTCATCGTGATTGCCTATGTGCCATGGCTGTCCATTGTGGCTTTGGTTTAAATACTTGAAAGAGAAGACTTTTATGGACACACAAAAACTGGCCGACTTGTACCGGTCAATGTTTCGCATCCGCGAGTTTGAAAACGCCGCAGAAATTGCCAGTCAAGGGGGGGTTGCCGCTTGGGGCTTGGCAGCTTCTGCCAAGCCTGCCTTGGTTCGCGGCCCGCTGCATCTTTCAACAGGTCAAGAAGCGGTTGCTGCGGGCGTCTGCCACGCACTTGTTAAAGAAGACATGCTGACATCCACCCATCGAGGTCATGGTCATACCTTGGCCAAAGGTGCTGATGCCACCAAAATGATGTGTGAGTTGTTTGGCCGTGCCACGGGTTACAACAAAGGCAAAGGCGGCTCTATGCACATTGCCGACTTCTCCGTGGGCATGTTGGGCGCCAACGGTGTGGTGGCTGCGGGCATCCCCATTGCAACGGGTGCCGCACACGCATTGAAAATACAAAAGAAACCCTATTTGGTCGCATGCTTTTTTGGCGATGGCGCCACCAACCGCGGACCCTTTTTAGAAGGTTTGAATTGGGCGCAGGTTTATGGCCTCCCCGTTCTTTTCATTTGTGAAGACAATCGCATCTCTGCCACCACGCCCACCAAATCCATGAGTGCGGGTGAAGGGGCATTTGCAAGGGCTCAATCATTTGGTATCCCCTCGGTTCAAGTCGATGGCAACGATGTGATGGCCGTTCACGAGGCAGCCGCCAAAATGACGGCCGAAATTCGAGCCGGTGGTGGGCCTCGATTTATTCACGCTGTGACATACAGATTCAAGGGTCACGTGTCGGTTGATCCTGGCACCTATCGAGATCCAAAGGAAGTTGAAACAGCCATCAAAAATGACCCTCTGATAGCCACTCGCCGTCAATTGATTGCTGCGGGATTGCCACTTAATCAAGTTGAAACCATTGAAGCAGAAGCTCAACAGGAAATCGCAACAGCACTTTCCGTTGCAGAAGCAGCACCCTGGCCAGTGGTGGCCGATGCATACGAGGACATTATGAACACCAGCGCAGGGGTATGGGTATGACCATCAGCACCATGAGTTATGCCGAAGCGGCATGTTTGGCTTTGCGGGAAGCCATGAAAGCAGACCCTGCCGTCATCGCTTTGGGTGAAGATTTAGGACGCGGCGGCGTGTTTGGTCAATACCGTGGACTGCGCGAGGAATTTGGTCCTGATCGCATCATTGACACGCCCATTTCCGAGTCCAACATCATGGGCAGTGCGGTAGGCATGGCGCTGGCAGGCATTCGACCCGTGGTTGAAATGCGCGTCATTGATTTTGCATTGTGTGCGATGGACGAAATCGTGAATCAAGCTGCCAAGAACCGGTACATGTTTGGCGGGCAAGGACGCGTGCCTTTGGTGGCGCGCATGCCCATTGGTATTTGGTCGGCGTCTGCTGCGCAACACTCCCAATCGTTAGAAGCCTGGTTTGCCCACATGCCAGGCTTGGTGGTAGTAGCGCCTGCCACACCAGCCGACAACTATGGCCTTCTCAAGTCGTCCATGGCTTCGGGTGACCCGATCATTTACATGGAGCACAAAGAACTGTGGGGGCTTCAGGGTGAAGTCGACACCGCCATTGAAGTACCCATTGGCAAAGGTAAAAAGCTGGCCCAAGGCAATGACCTCACCATCGTGACCTGGTCTCGCGGTGTCGGCGTGTGTCAGCAAGCCTTGGCCGAAGGCGCTTTTGGCAAGCTTCAGCCTGATGTCATTGACTTGCGCTCAATTTGGCCTTGGGACAAAGAGATGGTTTTTGAGTCAGCGGCCAGAACGGGCCGCTTGTTGGTGGTGCACGAGGCTATTCAAGTGGCCGGGTTTGGCGCTGAAGTGGCAGCCGCAACGGCTGAGGCCACAGGCTGCAAAGTCAAACGCCTAGGGGCGCCACGCATTCCAGTGGGCTACGCCCAAATTCTGGAAAACGAGTCACGCCTGAGCGTTGAGAAAGTGGCCACTGCCGCAAACTCTCTGTTCAAGGCCTGAAAGATCAGTTAGCATTTAACTGACTTAAATTAAGCTTCAATTTCAAGTTTTATTTCTATATTTAAAGGAGACTTCATGAGTGATATCAACACAGGCATCAAGCGCCGCACCTTTGTGAGTGCCTTGTCTGCCACGGCCATTCCTGCTGCCATCACAGGCGCACCTGCATTCGCGCAGTCTGGCACCATTACCCTCAAGTGGGCAAACAACATTCCCGTCACTCACCCCTCTAACATCCGAATCAAAGAGGCAGCCGATGCCATTCGCCAAGAAACAGGTGGCAAAGTTGACATCCAAATTTTTCCCAACAACCAATTGGGTGGCGACACCGACATGTTGTCGCAAGTACGCTCTGGCGCCATCGACATCTTTCCGCTGTCTGGTTTGATCTTGCAAACTCTGGTACCCCTGGCAGGCATCAATGGCTTGGCTTTTGCCTTCAAAGACTACCCTACCGTGTGGGCCGCCATGGACGGCGACTTAGGCGCTTATATTCGCGCTCAAATTGCCAAAGTCAATTTGCACACCTTTGACAAAATTTTGGACAATGGTTTCCGCAACACGACATCTTCTACCAAGCCCATCGTGACAGCGGAAGACTTGCGCGGCTTCAAAATCCGCGTTCCCGTCAGCCCCTTGTGGACATCCATGTACAAGGCCTTTGGCTCTGCGCCCACCGGCATTAACTTTGCCGAGGTCTACTCTGCATTGCAAACCAAAGTGGTGGAGGGTCAAGAAAATCCTTTGGCCATCATTGAAATTGCCAAACTCTACGAAGTGCAAAAGTTTTGCTCCATGACAGGCCACATGTGGGATGGTCAATGGATCTTGGCCAATGGCAGACGCTGGGCCAGCCTGCCTGCTGATGTGCAAGGCGTCATCAACAAGCACGTGAACACCGCTGTGGTCAAGCAACGCGATGACATTCGCCGCCTGAACACCGATCTCGAAACTCAGTTAAAGAGCAGAGGCATGATTTTCAACTACCCTGAAAACACCAGTTTCCGAGAAGCCCTTTCGAAAGCTGGCTTCTACCAGGAATGGCGCGGCAAGTTTGGCGATGAAGCCATGAGCAAACTTGAAAAATACTCAGGCCGATTAGCCTAATTTTCGTACTCAACTCAGCAAGCTGAGTTCAAGAAAAAAGCACTGAGTCAAATTCAGTGCTTTTTTTTATGGTTGTCTATTTTCTTCATGACTTCAAGAAATCAAACGCTCAAGTGTCAAACTTTGAACCTACTCGTGCCAGAAATGAGTAAGATGAAACAGTCTCTACTGGCAGTCTGAAGTCAACGCTCAAATCGAAAACAATTCAAGCCAATCCATTTAAATCATAGCCATGACTTTACAAAAAATGAGCGCTCAAGAGCTAGCACAACAACTACCCTCTTTACAGCTTTGGCACTTCGATGCCAAGCTTGGCTCTATCACCCGAGAATTTGTGCTGAGCGACTTTCTAAGCGCCTTTGAGTTCATGAAGCGAATTGCGATTGAAGCTGAAAATCACAATCATCATCCCGAATGGCGGAATGTTTACAACAAAGTAAGGATTACTTGGACCACGCACGATGTGCAGGGCCTAAGCATGAAAGACATAGAGCTGGCGCACCTATGTGATCAGCTCTTTAAGCTCAGTTCATAGAATTTTTGGTCATCCAACGATGCATCGTTTAAGCAAGTGCTTTCTCAGCTCCTAGCAACTCGATGCGGAATCGATTCTTCAAATGAGCCCCATCCCTTGGCGGTAATACCAGTGGTAATTTTTCAGAGCTGACCTTCACTTGTGCCAACAAAGCGCCAGGTCTAGACTTGCCTTTTTTGTAAATTTCAATCCTTAAATTTTCTAAATCAGATTTGCTTGTAACAAGCAAAGACTGTGCAATTCCGGCCGCCTTGGCCATACCAACCAAATCCACACCCATCCCAGTCACCGTCTTTTGCATGCCCGTTTCACCATAGTGTTCATTATCAAGAACAACGATGGACAAGTTGGGCGGTTTGTGCGCGCCAATGACAGCCAGAGAGCCAAGCCCCATGAGCATTTCACCATCACCGGTGACGACCAGTACATTGCGCTTAGGTTGAGCCAATGCGAGGCCAAGGCCAATCATGGCAGCACCTCCCATCGCTCCCCAGAGAGGAAATGACAGTGGGTGATCGCCTGCGGCAGTGATGTCCCATGCTGGTGCGCCCAGTCCGGCCACAACCATCAGGTCATCCCGCTGGTGCAATAAATAATTAACGACTTCTCGACGTTGCAATATTTTTTTCATAACTTGGCTCAATGGGTAAGTTTGCGAAAATCTTTGGCCCCTGTGACCTTTTGACCGATCAGAACTGCAATGGGACGGCTGGTGTTGAAAGCCATGTGGAGAGCACCTGCGACCTCCTCCACCACAGTTTCATGTGTATCCGCGCGTCGAACAAGCACGCCCATTGCAGCCAGTACTGTTTCGGTGGCATTGCCCATCGGAACTTGCGACGGATTGAATTCGCCATGGTCTCCGCGCATGGTGACCAAAATGACCAAGGGCATTTGGCAAGAAGTGCTCAACGACAGCATGTTGATGCAGTTGCCAACGCCGCTGCTTTGCATTAAAAGTATGCCTTTTTCGCCACCTAACCATGCACCACTGAGCAATGAGACGCCCTGCTCTTCACTGGTCAGTCTGACCACTTGCATTCCCTTGTCTGCCTCACACAGCCGGATCAAGTTGGCATGCCCTGCATCTGGCACCATGGCCACCTGCTTAATTTTGTGCTCACGCAACAAACTGTGAACCGGCTTGGACCAATGTTGGATGTTAGTTTTGGTGGAATTTTTCAAATGTGTTCCCTCAGTGGTTTACGCAAGGCATGACGCGCCTTTGGCTTCTGTTAATTTAACCCAATAAGCTATTTCCTGTCACAACTCACCCTCTTCAATATCGAAAACCCTAGTATTGCAATTGCATTAAGTCACTACGATCATTCACATTAACTTTGTGAAAGCGCAACATGACCTTCAAACGACTTGTTAACTTCTTCTCACTTGCATTGACCTTAGGCTTTGCTTCTGGGGTGATGGCGCAAGGCAACTGGCCGAGTCAGCCCATCAAAATCATCAACCCCTTTCCCACAGGCGGAACGGTGGACCAAATTTCACGCCTTTTGCAACCACACCTTCAGCAAGCCCTGGGCCAACCTATCATCATTGACAGTCGCTCAGGGGCATCGGGCTCCATAGGAACCGGTATTGCGGCCAAATCGCCAGCCGATGGCTACACCTGGGTCATGGTGTTTGACACACATGGCGTGAACCCCAGCCTTTACCCCAATTTGCCATTTGATACTTTGAAGGACCTGACACCCGTCATGCAAATTGGCACTGGATCGATGGTGGTAACGGCGCATGCCACCACCCCCTACAAAACCTTCAACGATCTGGTGCAAGCTGCCAAAAGCAAACCCGGCGCCATCGGCTATGGCACGATCGGTTCTGGCAGCATGGCGCATTTGGCCATGACCTCTCTGGGCAACAGCCTCAAAGTTGACTGGACGCATATTCCCTACAAAGGTGGCGGGCCCTTAGCCACAGATGGTGTGGCTGGGCACGTGCCCGTCACCATGGCCACCTACGCCTTATGGGCACCCCATTTTGCGGGTGGCAGATTGCGCCCCTTGGCTGTCACATCCGCCAAAAGAATGCCAGAGCTGCCAGAGGTTCCCACGCTGCAAGAGTTGGGCATTGAAGGATTTGAGGCCCAAGCCTATTGGGGCTTGTTAGGCCCAGCCGGTATTCCTCCCAACATTGTCAATCGCATGAATGCGGAAGTGGCCAAGGTTTTAAAAATTCCAGCCGTGCAAGAACGTTTGGTGCAAATGGGCGTGGTAGTGACTTCTTCCAGCCCAGCAGACTTTGACCGCTTTATTCGCAAAGAGATCGACAAATGGGGCAAGGTTGTGAAAGAGAACAACATCAAGGCAGGTCAGTAGACTTAACGCTGCTGTTGCATCAAATTTAAAACGAAATCAATGGATCAGAGAATGACAAAAGCATATTGGATCAGTGCCTATCACAGCATCAACGACAACGACGCTTTGGCGGCTTATGCCAAATTGGCAGGGCCTAGTTTGACTGCAGCGGGGGGTAAATTTTTAGCACGTGGCGTACCTTCTGCAGTGAAAGAAAACGGCTTACAACAGCGGACCGTTCTCATTGAATTTGAAAGCATTGCGGCCGCACTTGCAGCCTACGACAGCCCTGGCTACAAAGAGGCTCTTGCTGCGCTAGGAAGCAATGCGGTGGTTCGAGATATTCGAATTATCGAAGGGGTTTAATTTCCAGTTTTTTCAATGAAGTGATTGAAATAGTTTTGAGCTCAAGGGCTTAATTGTATTTCTACAGTTTTAAAAAGGTAACCATGAACACATTGTCGATTCTAAATAGGTGTTTGGTTTTACTAAAGGCGGGATTGCTTACCTTGTTGTTCTGCACTGGCTGGGTGCAGGCTCAAACTCAGTGGCCCAGCAAGGCTGTGACACTTGTTGTGCCATTTGCACCGGGTGGAGGAACCGACATAGGCTCTAGGATCGTGGCTCAAAAGCTGTCGCAACTTTGGGGCCAATCGGTACTTGTCGACAACCGAGGTGGTGCTGGTGGCAATCTGGGATTAGAGATCGTCTCTAGAGCTAAGCCCGATGGCTACACCTTGCTAACAGGTAACGTAGGCACCCAATCTATCAATCCGACTTTGTACAAAAAACTCAACTACAACCCAGACACTTCTTTTGCGCCTATTGGTTTATTTGCTGAGTTGCCATTTGTCTTGGCTGTCACGCCTTCATTGCCAGCCAATTCAGTGAAAGAATTGGTGGCACTGGCCAAAGCTTCGCCCGATAAATTAACCTACGCCAGTTCGGGCAATGGGGGCTCTCCGCACCTCTCTGCAGAAACTTTCAAAATTGCAACGGGCACGCAAATTTTGCACATTCCCTACAAGGGCGGTGGGGCTGCCATGACCGACTTGATGTCCGGCAATGTGCACATGATTTTTTCTTCCGTGCTTGAAACTTCTGCGCAAATTAAAGCGGGCAAACTCAAAGCCTTGGCCATCTCTAGCAAAAATCGGGTTTCAGCCTTGCCCGATGTACCAACCCTCGAAGAAAGCGGTATCAACGGCGCCGAGTCAGGCTCTTGGTTAGGTTTGCTGGCACCTGCCGGTACACCTCAGCCTATTGTGGATAAAATTTCTCAGAGTTTGCAGCAAGTATTGGCTATGCCCGATGTTCAGCAACAACTCATTGGGCAAGGCGCCGTGGCAAAGGGCGGCACCACTGCTGAGTTTGTCAACTTAATTGCCAACGACCGCAGAAGGTACGCCAAGATCATTTTGGACAACAAATTGGTTTTAGATTGAATTCATCACGAGGATGAAGCTAATCACACCAAACTTCTGAGTGAACATGCAGGCTGGTATTCACACAAATGTCAAATGAATGACTCACAATGTCATCAAGCACCGACTGAAAGGTGACTGAGCCCTTCTCAACTTCATGTTTGAATACCTATGTCCAAAGACTTTTCCTTGATGGAAGACAGCAACCGCTCTTCCAACCTCAGCATTCACGATGTTTCAGACCCCGCACGGCGTCAAGTCTTGCGCGGTGGTTTGGGTGCATTGGCCAGCAGCTTATTAGCGCCTCTTGGCGCCGTGGGCGGTGCTGCAGCCCTCTCAGGTTGTGCTTCTCTGGGCATGAGCTTTGCGGCCAAAATTGGTTTTAAAAGTGTGGCCACCTCCACAGCCGACGCCATTTCAGTTCCTGAAGGCTACGTGGCCCAAGTCATTGCACCCTGGGGCGATCCCGTGGGCATTGCCGGTCAAAACTACGCGTTTAAAGACGACGCAAGCAACACCGCTGCCGAGCAAGAGGCCCAAATTGGCATGCACCATGACGGCATTCATTACTACCCCCTTGAAGGCTCTAAGCGCGGTTTGCTGGCCATGAACCATGAATACGTCGACCACGGTTTGCTCTTCAAAGACGGCATGGCCAATTGGAGCGCCGAGAAGGTGCGCAAGTCTCAAGCCGCACATGGCGTGACCATTGTTGAAGTGCAAGACAAAGGCGGCAAATGGGAGGTGGTCAATCCCTCCAAATATGCACGCCGAATTACCACCACCACGCCAATGGACATCAGCGGTCCTGCTGCGGGTCATGCCATGATGAAAACTGCTGCGGATACATCAGGCCGAAAGGTTTTGGGCACCCTCAACAATTGCGCCAGTGGCATCACACCTTGGGGCACTTACCTCACCTCCGAAGAAAACTTCATTTTTTACTTCAATGGTGGCGACAAACTCAGCGACCACGAAAAGCGCTGGGGTCTGCGAAAAGGTGGCGTTGGCTACCGTTGGCACGAGCACGATGCCCGTTTTGATGCCACGCAAAACCCTAACGAACCTAACCGTTTTGGTTGGATTGTTGAAATTGATCCCAACAATCCCAATGCCACACCCATCAAGCGCACAGCCATGGGACGCGGCGCGCACGAAGGCGCCACTGTAGCGGTCACCCAAGACAATCGCGCAGTGATTTACATGGGCGAAGACGCACGCTTTGAATACATTTACAAGTTTGTCAGCCGCGACGCCATCAAATCTGGTGGCGCTGCAGCCAACGCAACCCTGCTCGACCACGGCACGCTGTACGTTGCCAAGTTCAATGCAGACGGCAAAGGCCAGTGGCTTGCATTGACACATGGCCAAGGCCCTCTCACAGCGGCCAATGGCTTTGCTGATCAAGCCGAAGTCCTGATTAAATCCCGCCAGGCCAGCGACTTGCTGGGCGGCACCAAAATGGACCGACCTGAGTGGATTGATGTCGACAAGCAGGGCTGGGTTTACGCCACACTCACCAATAACAGCAACCGCGGTGCTAGCAACATGCCAGCCGTAGACGCGGCCAACCCTCGCGCCAATAACACACAGGGCAATATCATTCGCTGGAAAGAAGATGTCGATTTCCATGCCACCACCTTTGCTTGGAACCATTTCATCATGGCTGGCGATCCTTCATTGGCACGAGCAGAGGCCAAAGGCAGCATCCAAGGCGACATTTTCTCTTGCCCTGATGGGCTGTGGGTAGATGGCCGCGGTCTGATGTGGATTCAGTGCGACATGTCGACCTCTGCCATGGGTAAAGGTGACTTGAAGAACTTTGGCAACAACATGATGTTGGCTGCCGATGTGAAAACGGGTGAGGTGCGTCGCTTCTTGGTGGGTCCTGCAGGTTGTGAGATTACGGGTGTGACCGAAACACCCGACGGCAAAACCATGTTTCTCAATGTTCAACATCCTGGCGAGCCAGCCAATGAGCAAAACAACCCGGCTAACCCCAGGGCAATTTCTAACTGGCCCGAGCAAAAGGCCATCGGTAGACCCCGCAGTGCCACTGTGGTGGTTCGCAAGTTAGATGGCGGCATCATCGGCACCTGATGCCCTTATCAACCCCCTTTTTCAGACATGCTTAAGGGGTTGTTATTTAGCAAAAATGTTTAACGAATATCGCCTGCCAAACTCGCAAGCGTGTTGGCAGCAATCTCAATGTGCGACGGATAGTTGGTGTGGTCACAGCCTAGCTTCACACTGGCTCCAGCCTTGATGGCGGCACACATGGCGGGGTTGAATTCAAAACGCACGAAGTGAACCGCTGAGGTTTTTTCGTCGTTCTCTCGGTCTAGGTCTTCATCGGCTATGGCATACACGCGGGCGTGACCTT
>Ga0315899_10001190_pt1 | contig 30126 bp, 22 predicted proteins | sample LakEriMetagenome_2_FD_203518 | JGI IMG/M metagenome (GOLD analysis project Ga0315899, IMG submission 203518) | Freshwater fungal communities from buoy surface, Lake Erie, Ohio, United States - Buoy 4 MA112 | ecosystem: Environmental > Aquatic > Freshwater > Lake | place: USA: Lake Erie, Ohio... | reverse complement strand
GGCAAGCACTTACGACCCGGGCTCTTGCGACGAGCGAGACGCGAACGGCACGCGCAGGGGCGTGGTTCCGGAGGACGAACGGCCGAAGCGGAGCAACACGTAGGCGAAGAGAAGATGCGTACGGACCGAAAGCCGCGTCAGGCCGGGCCACTCTGTTGCGCCGACGGCATCGCGCGGCGGCGCGGACTGCGACCGCATTCTGGGCAGACCAGCGCCCGCGGCAGGCCGTGGCGCTCATAGCCGCACCAAGGACACTGGCCTTTGGCGAGCCGCAGCCCGCGCCGATGCGTGGGGCGAAGCCCCCAGATGGCGCATGTGAGGATGATTGCCGTGAAGCCAAGATTCATGGCTTTCCACTGCGGTGGACTGGCGATCCACGCAACCACGCGGGCGACAGTTGACTGCGGAGCAGAGCCTTGGCGAACTTTGCGCCCAAGTTCGACAGCTTGCAAACTCGTCAGCAAAGCCAAGAGCGTCAAAAAAATCAGCATGCAGGTGGTGAGCCTGCGATGCTGTTTCAGGATGTGCGAGCGACTAAACATGGATCACTGGCACACGATGTTACAGTCATTCACCGGAGCGACTGGCGTATACCCCAGTGCTACATCGCAAGCGCTACCGTTCATCGTCCAGTTGTCAAAGCAGCACCTCATCTGGTCCCGGAAACACCAATAGTCCGGGTTCGGCGTGCCATCGGGGTTGTTCTGGGGCGCCTCTTGGATGCCCGGGACGAAACGACCACGAACGCCCGCGGTGCACACGTCATAGATACCGCTTGCTTGTGTCCTGCAAGCGTTATTCTTCTCCTGATTGGCCGCTTTGCCGTCCAAACTTGCAAGAGACCATCCAACCAGCGCGATGCCAACACCTATGACAGCTCCGAGGACCAGCCCTGTCACAACTTCAGCGACAACCAAGTCCGTTGGTCGACTGATCCCCGGCAGTGGTGCCGTGACCACCGGAGCCGCATCAACGGCGGCAAGCACCGCCTCGAGGTTCGAGCTCGAATGGTCAAGAAATCCTTGAATGAACGAAGTAGCCACCGCTCGGCGATGATCACCGTCGGGTACGTACCGCGTCTCGTATGTGCGCCACTTAACCTTAACGAGATCGAGTTGAAAGGATTCGTGGGCAGTAAAGACACCGCTCCGCGTCATGATGTCAACGCCTGTTGCCTTCCACGGTTCACCGCTGATGATCATGTCGCAGTTCTGCACCCACGGCGGCCTGCTCGTAATTCGGTGGTCAACGGACGATGTATCCTCATAGAAGTACCCCACGTGATACTTTTGCGCTGTCTGTGTGGAACGCTGCATCTTGATCACGGTCACACTGAAGACGCCGTGAGCGACCTCACTTCCCAATGAGAAGAGTTACGAGACATCAGCGGGTGGCGTCACGGGCTGCGACTTACCGTAGATGTGTCGGGGCGGTGTGTTGGAGGTGGGTTGCGCCATCACGATGCCCGGACCGGCTCCAAGCAATGCGGCGAGCGCAACCGCAACGGCTTGAAATCTCGTTCGATGTCGGGTCAACCAGCCGTCTGTGAGCGACGTGAATAGACAAAGCCAAAAGTGCAATGACATAACTGACCTCCGATATGAGGTGCCTGAACGAGCATGCACAGTGCGTGCCCCTGATGGCGATTGAGATTACCAAAATTGCATACGTTATGCAAGGGACTTCAGCAAGTTTCAGAGGTGAATCCGCTTATTTCGCAAACTCCCCACAAAGCTGCGCGATGCGGACGGGATGGTGGCTCAGTCCTGTGTTTGTCCGCGTGGCGATCGGCGATTTCTGTCCCATTTATCTCCGCGTTTCTCCGCCTCCGCTCGGCCTCTCCGCGATCGCCTTTGAATTGTGGACAGAACGGCCGGGCCAGGCCGATACACGGGCTCAGTGGCTGATCTGCTGGACCAATCTGATATTGACGCACTCTTGTCGTCAGCGGCGGTGCCTGCGGACGAGGTGGTGGCTTCGTCGTCGTCGCTGATCTTCTCGAAGCGGAATCGCGATCCTGAGACGACGGAAATCAAGATTTACGACTTCAAGCGGCCCGAACGCGTCAGTAAAGACCAGATGCGGGCGTTGCAGACGCTGCATGAGGCCTTTGCCCGTAACTTCGGTGCGAGCTTGTCGGGCTTCCTGCGGACGATTGTGGAAGTGAAGGTTGCGACGTGCGAGCAGATGACGTACGCAGAGTTCACCAGCGGGCTGCCCAACCCGACGAGCTTTAATCTGGTTGCGGCGGATGGGCTTGAGGGGCAGATGTGCCTGGAAATCAGCCCGCTGATCATCTATCCGATCATCGACCGGTTGCTGGGCGGCAGCAGCAACGAGCTGTTCATTCCACAACGGCCCATGACGCAGATCGAGACGCGTCTGATCAATAACGTGACGACCCGCGGGCTGGCTGCGCTGAGCGAAGCGTGGGCGAAGATTCGCGAGATGCATTTCCGCGTGAGCGCGTCGGAGAGCAATCCGCAGCTTGTGCAGATTGTGCCGCCGAATGAAGTCGTGGTGGTCATCGCGTTTGAGCTGAAGCTGGGCAACCGTGCGGGCACGATGAACCTGTGCATTCCATACAACGTGATTGAGCCGTTCATGGATCGCCTGTCGAGCCAGAGCTGGTTCAGTGCGGCGAAGAACACACGCAGCAAGGAAGTCGAAGAGACGATCTCCCACAACCTGAACCGTGCGCCGCTGCAGGTGACGGGGCTACTGGGCGAGACGACGATGACGGTGAAGGAACTGCTGACACTGGCACCGGGGGACATCATCGTCACAGAGAAGCTCGCGAAGAGCCCGGTGGTGGTGTGCGTGGAAGGGGAAAAGAAGTATCTGGCGCAGATCGGGCAACTGCGAGGGCAGCGAGCGCTGCGTGTTGTGCGGCCAATCACTGTGGCGGACCGGGTGTAACGGTTCAAGCTTTGTGGCACGAGCGAAGCCAAGGCGTAGCGTGCCGCTCGGTGATATGGTGTGCGCGTGACGGCAAACGAAGGTCAAGTTGGTGGCGAAGGCACGACGAACGCGGTGGGCGTCGGGGTTGTTGTCATTGGGCGCAATGAGGGGGAACGGTTTCGGCGATGTGTGATGTCGCTGGTAGGAGATGTTGGCGCGGGGGGCATACGACCGCCCACGGGGCCCGGCCTGACTGTTGTCTACGTGGATTCGGGATCGACTGACGGCAGCCAGCAGTTTGCGAAGGATGCCGGCGTTGAGGTGGTGGCTCTGGATATGTCCACTGCTTTTACTGCGGCACGAGCGCGAAACGCGGGGCTGGCACGGCTGCTGGAGATTGCGCCGCATGTGGAGTTTGTGCAGTTTGTGGATGGGGACTGTGAAGTGCATGCCAACTGGCTTGCGGCGGGAGCAGCAGCTCTGAGAGCGGAAGAGAAGTTCGCGGCGGTAAGTGGTCGGCTGCGAGAGCGGTTCCCTGAGCAAAGTTTGTACAACAAGCTGGCGGACATTGAGTGGGACAGGCCAATAGGTCTGGAGAATAGCTGCGGCGGCAACGCGATGTTTCGCGTGCGCGCCTTGCAGGAAGTGGGCGGGTATGACGCGACGCTGATTGCAGGCGAAGAGCCGGAGCTGTGTGCCCGGCTGCGGGCGAAGGGGTGGCTGATTCGGCGCATTGCAGATGAGATGGCCCTGCACGATCTGGCGATGTTCAAGCAGAAGCAGTGGCTGACGCGGGCGAAGCGGCATGGGTTTGCGATGCTGGAAGTAAGCCGATTCCGCACGGCCGCAAGCCGGGGATTGTTCAGTCAGCAGATGCGGAGCGCGGTGATTTGGGGGCTTGCGATTCCGGCAGTGATGTGGGCGTTTGCGATCAGTTTCATGCTGTGCGTTCTCACGGGTGGTCTGTATCTTGTCAGAAACTGGTTACTCCCCGTCGGCGAGCTTGCACCGAAACCCGCTGATCGCGTGTTGGAGTGGCTGGCGTTTGTGACAGCGGCCGCCGTTCTCATTCTGGTCGTGCCGGCGACACTGCTTTCGCTGCTGACAATTGCACAATGGCTGCGACTTGCGGCGAGGGCGCGGCGGGAGAAGCCACTGTCGTGGGGTGAGGCATTGCTGTATTCGCGGCTGCTATTAGCGAGCAAGGGAGCGAATGTGCGGGGTATGCTGCAGATGCTGGTGAGGCGTTGGCGCAAGGGGCCGACGAAGTTGATTGATTACAAGACTCAGGCGACTGCCTGAACGTCCGGGTATATGCCGCGGGGCCGTGCAGACGGAGCAACCAGACAATTTGCGACCGCGGATGGCCCTTGCCCGGTGGCAAGACAACGATTGCCGCCCTGCTATGGTCGATAATGCCATGGCTGGTTTGTCGGTTGTCCCCCTGCGTGCCATGTATGTCGAAGGTTGAATGCCAGAACGGTTCCGATGTCCAATTGCCTGCCACGTGCGATGCGGGAGGTGTGGCGTGATCCATTACATGACCAGCGAGGGGTTGGGCTCGCCTTGGGTTGGCAATGAGATTCGGATTGTGACGAAAGCGGGTGTGCCGGTGGTGCTGCATTGCATGCGCACGCCGGGAAAGATTCACTTCGACGCGCAATGGGCGAAGGAGATGCAGGGCAGCGCGAAGGCGTTGTACCCGCTGCCTGTCGGCAAGTTGGTGGTGAGCAACCTGGCGGCGCCGTTTGTGTTTGGCGGGCGCTGGATTGGTGCACTTGCGAATGCGGTGTTTGGCGAGCGAGAAAATCTGCGAGCGCGAGTGGCGTGTCTGTCGCACTTCTTTGTCGCGTGCATGTGGGCGATGGATGTCCGCAAGCAGGATGTCACGCACATTCATGCGCAGTGGGCGTTCAGCAGCGCGAGTATCGCTATGTATGGCGCGTGGCTGCTGGGCAAGCCGTTTTCGTTCACTGGGCATGCGGTTGACTTGACCAAGCAGCGAGTTGCGCTGTGCGACAAGATCAAGCGGGCGAAGTTCATCATCGCCATCAGCGAGTGGCACAAGCGGTTCTACATCGAGCAAGATGGCGGCGCAACGAAGGACTTGGCGAGCAAGATTCATGTGGCGTACTGCGGGATTTATACGGATGAGATGGTGCCGCCGAGCGCAGAGCATCAGGCCCTCAGAGCCGGGCCTGATGGCACGTTTACGATTCTGAGCGCGGGGCGGCTGATCGGGAAGAAGGGTTTTCCGTACGTCATTGAAGCGTGCAAGCTGCTCAAAGATCGCGGCGTGAAGTTCCGCTGCGTGATTGCGGGTAGCGGGCCGGATGAAGCGATGTTGCGCGGCATGATTGAGAAGCTAGGCGTGGGTGACTGCGTGGAGATGACGGGGAAGGCTCTGCAGCAGGAGAAGATTCCAGCGTTCATGCATGACGGTGATGTGTTCACCCTTGCGTGCGTGTGGGCAGATGATGGCGATGTGGATGGATTGCCGCAACTGACGATGGAAGCGATGGGATGCGGCTTGCCTGCGGTGACGACGCGGCTGGTGGGCAATCCTGATCTTGTGATGCATGAGAAGACGGGTTTGCTGGTGGAGCCGAATGACGCGAAGGGCCTTGCGGACGCGCTGGAGCGGCTGGCGAAGGATCGCGCACTGGCGGCGAAGCTCGCGGTTGCGGGGCGCAAGCATGTGCTGGATGTGTTTGATATCACGCGGAGTCTGGAGCCGCTGATTTCGCAGTATCGTGCGGCGCTGCAGGCTGCTGGCAAGAGCGGAGAGACTCGCACGGCGCGTGCGGAGGAGAGGACAGCATGATTATTTCGCAGACGCCGTATCGGGTGAGCTTTGCTGGCGGCGGCACGGATTTGCCTGCGTTTTATCGCCAGGAAGCTGGCGCAGTGCTGAGCGTGGCGATCACGAAGCACATGTACGTCGCGTTGAGCAAGCGCTTCGAGCCAAGCGTGCGCGTGGCGTACAGCAAGACGGAGATCGCGGACACGCGTGATGAGGTGCAGCACACGATTGTGAAGGCTGCGCTCAAAATGGTTGATCTTGGGCCCCACATGGAGATCGTGACGATCGGCGATGTGCCCGCGGGCACGGGCATGGGGAGTAGCAGCACGCTGACTGTCGGGTTGCTGAATGCGCTGTATGCGATGAAGGGGAATGTGACCAGCCCGAAGAAGCTCGCGGAAGAGGCGAGCCGGATTGAGATTGACATTCTGGGCAGCCCGATCGGCAAGCAGGATCAGTACGCCGCGGCGTTCGGCGGGTTGAACTACATCCGCTTCAACAGCGACGACAGCGTGGATGTGCAGCCTGTGCCGACAGCGGGCGAGACGCTGAAGGAACTGGAAAAGCGAGCGTTGATTCTCTACACCGAGAAGAAGCGCGATGCGAATGACATTCTGAAGAAGCAGAGCGAAGGCACCGGCGAGAAGATGCGGCTGCTGCGCGAGATGCGCGATCTAGCGAGCGAGATGCGCGGCGTGATCAGTGGGCGTGGCAACCTTGATGAGTTCTCGCGGTTGCTGCACGTTGGCTGGGAACTGAAGCGCAGCATGGGTTTTGGGATCAGCGATCCGGTGATTGATGACATGTACGCGGCAGCACGCAAGGCTGGTGCGCAGGGTGGCAAGCTACTTGGAGCGGGCGGTGGTGGGTTTGTCTTCCTACTTGCACCGCCGGAGAAGCACGACGCGATTCGCGAAGCGGTTGGCAAGCCGCGTGAGTTGAAGTTTGAAGTGGACCGGCTTGGAAGCAGGATCATTTTCATTTCGTAGGATGGGTCGCGGAGGTGCGGAGGTGCGGAGGGAAGCGGAGGAACGCGGAGTTGGAGAGGTGTGGTCGGCGGTTGTCGGGTTTCGGGTGAACTGTTGCTGACTCTCTGTTTCACTCCGGTCATTCTCTGGTTTGTCTTCCGCTGTGTTGCAGTATTCGGAGGTTCTCATGGGCGGCACGATGATCAATTCGGCTTCGGCATACTTCGCGGAGATGCAGCGGGCCGCCGCGGCGATGGACCAGCGGGCGATTGAGCGATACGCGGACCTCTTGTACGCCGCATGGCAGCGTGATGCGACGGTGCACATCTTCGGCAATGGCGGCAGCCATGCGAACGCGAGCCACACGGTTGCGGATTTCGTCAAGACGGCGATGGTGGACGGCAAGCGACGGCTGCGGGCGCTGTGCATGAGCGACAACTTGCCGATGCTGACGGCGGTGGGCAATGACTTGAGCTACGCGGACTCGTTCGCATTTCAGCTTGAGAGCTACGCGCGACCTGGTGATGTCGCGGTCGCCATCAGTTGTAGCGGCAACAGCCCGAACATCATCAAGGCTGTTGAGGTCGCCAAGAAGCTGGGTTTGACGGTCGTCGGGCTCACTGGGCTCAAGGGCGGCAAGCTCGGGCCCATGAGTGATGTGCACATCAATGTGCCCAGCGAGAACTTCGGGGTAATCGAAGATCTGCACATGAGCGTTGGGCACATTGCGGCGCAGATGTTTCACAACAGATTGAAGGGCTGAAAAGTGGCCACATGGTGAATTGGCCACCTTTCCAAAGCAAGATCCCAGATCGATACATTGGGCCATTTGGCATTGTGACCATGTGGCCACTTTCGCGGAGCGACTATGCATGTTCTCATCACGGGCGGCGCGGGGTTCATCGGATCTCACACGGCGGACGCGCTGCTGAAGCTGGGGTACAAGGTGCGTGTGCTGGATTCCCTCGAGGAGCCGGTGCACCCGGGGCACAAAAAGCCTGCGTATCTCGATCCACGCATTGAGTTCGTCAAGGGCGATGTTCGCGATGAGAAGGTACTTCTGGAGTGCCTGCGCGGCGTAGACGCGGTGTATCACCTGGCGGCGTTCCAGGATTACCTGCCCGTGTTCTCGCGGTACTTTGATGTAAACGTGACGAGTACGGCGCTCATCTACGAACTGATCGTGCGCGAGAAGCTGCCGGTCAAGAAGGTCATCGTGGCGAGCAGTCAGGCGACGCTGGGTGAAGGCGCGTATCGCGATGCCGATGGCAAGGTGTGCCTGCCTGATATTCGTGATGACGCGCAGTTGGCTCGCGGCGATTTTGAGTGCAAAGCGCCGAAGGGCTTTCGCGGGCCGGTCACGTGGATGGCGACGGATGAGACCGTTGCGAATCCGCAGAATCAGTACGGCATCAGCAAGATCGCGGAGGAAAAGGTTGCGCTGCACTTGGGCAAGCGGTATGGCATTCCCAGCGTCGCGATGCGGTACAGCATTGTGCAGGGGCCGCGGCAGAGCTTCTACAACGCCTACAGCGGGGCGTGTCGCATCTTCTGTCTGTCGTTTCATGTCGGACAAGAGCCGAGCATTTATGAGGACGGGCAGCAGATCCGCGACTTCGTGAACATTCATGACGTGGTGGACGCGAACCTGCTGTGCTTGCATGACTCGCGTGCGGACTACGAGATGTTCCACGTTGGTGGCGACAAGGCGTACACCGTTTCGCAATTCGCCAGCGCGGTCGCGGATGTCTTTGGAGTGAAGGGCTATGTGCCGAAGGCATGCGGCAAGTATCGCTTCGGTGATACCCGGCACATCTTCAGTGATGTGAGCAAGCTCAAGGCGCTGGGTTGGAAGCCCACACGCGGTGTGCACGACAGTGTGGATGCGTATCGCGGCTGGCTTCAGAGCGCGGACAACGTCGCGGCGATTCTTGATTACGCGAACAAGGCGATGGCGAAGATGAACGTGGTGCGGGAGATCAAGAAGTAGGCATTGCGCATTACGATTTAGGGATCAGAGATTGGCGAAAGGCAGTGGTGATGCGGATGCCGAACGACAACGTCAGGGTTCTATTGACGGCGGCGGGGGTGGGGTCGCGGCTGAAGCCGATCACGGACTCACTGCCTAAGGCGCTGGTGCCGATTGCAGGCAAGCCGCTGTTGCAGTATTGGTTTGATGCGTTTGCCCATGCGGGTATTCGGCATGTGCTCGTGAACACGCATCACATGCCGGATCAGATTCGGGCTTTCCTCGCATCGCAGAATGCTTCGGGCAAGTTCGTCGCGAGTGAGACCTATGAGCCAGCACTGCTGGGTAGTGCGGGGACGATCTCGGCCAATCAGGCGTTCGTGCCTCGTGACGGCGGCGATGTGCTCATCATTTACAGTGACAACCTCAGCAATGTTGATCTGGGCAAGTTCCTCGCGTTTCATCGCTCGCATGGCGATCCATTCACGATGCTGCTGTTCCGTGCACAATTTCCCGAGAAGTCCGGCATCGCTGAAGTTGCGGCGGATGGCAAGGTGCTGAGCTTTGTGGAGAAGCCCAAGCAGCCCAAGAGCGATCTGGCAAACGCGGGCATGTACGCGATGACAGCCGCGATGTGGCACGAGATCGCGTCGTGGAAGGCGTTTGACATCGGATTTGATGTGCTGCCTCGGATTGTCGCCAGCGGGCGGATGCGAGCGATTGAACACGCGAAGGTTGCACGTGATGGCAAGCCGTATCACCGCGATATCGGCACGCACGAAAGCCTGTCGATTGCGAACGCGGAAGCGCCGGGTGTGTTTGGCGGATAAGAAGAACGCCCCACGGGATGTGGTGCTTGGTAGTGCGCGAACTGTGATGCGAGTTCAACGGCGGCGGCGCGTCGATGCGATGCCAGCGAGAACGAGCATGCCCAACGTTGCGGGTGTGGGGATAGTGACGGTCCAGGCTTGCTCGTTGATGACCGCGAAGCCGGTGTTCAAGCTGCCAGTGCCGGCGAAGGTGAGACCGTCGCCGCTGACTTGGTTTATGCGGAGATTGGACCAATTGGCGAAGTCGATGCTGTTGGCGGTGAAGAGCTGGGCGGGTGTGAGGATCGCGCCGGCGGCGTGCGAGTAAATGTTGCCGCTGGCGAGCACCCAGAAGTCACCGTTCGCGCTTGCTTCGGTGGTGCCCAGATCAACCAGGGACGAGGTGATGAGTTGCGTACCGGTTGCGGCGGTCCAGCGGAAGAGGCCCTGGCCGGCGGATTGCGGCGCGTTGCTGTAGACAGAGTTCCACCGATAGAAGCCGTAGACGACCTGACCATCGCCCGAGAGGGCTTGGCCGCGGCTGGACTCTTGGAAGAAGATGTCGCCGGGCGTGATGCCGGCGGGGCGAGAGAACGACGCGGCGGATTGGGCGTAGCGGATGGCACCTTGATTGCCCACTGGGCCTGCATCTGTGCCCAGAGCGGTCAAGCCGTCGCTGCTCATGCCAAACCACGAAACCTCGTCTGCGGGGGGGAATCCCGGATCGGTGAGAGTTTGTGAACTGGGATAGACACTGTCGACTGCTTGCTCGACGTAGGCGCTCCCGTTCCAGTTGAAGGCCCGGCGTTGGGTAAAGTCGACGCCAGATTGATCAGCGAGCAGGCGCGAACCGTCGGCAGAGATGAAGCGGGCGAAGTGCGACTCGCTGCTGTCGTTCGACATCGCCGGGCTTGACCACGCGCCGCTGCGATGGACGTGGACTTGCTCGATGAATGGCAGACCGATGCTGCGCATGCCGCTGAGGACGAAGTCGCCGTTGCTGGACGCACGGACGATGGTGGGGGTCTTGCCGATGACAGTGCCCAGCGACTGCCACGCGCCGCTGCGCATGCGGAAGACTTCGGTGCTGCTGTGGGCCAGGAGTGTGGAACCGTCGGCGCTCATGTCGCTGATGGTGGCTTTCTCGCCGCCTGGCAGGTTGATGACGGGTTGGAGCGATTGCGCGATCGCCGATGGACCGGCAAGGCCTGCACAGGCAACGCCGCTGGTAAGCAGCACGACGCGAGCGGAGATGGACATCGCAAACCCTCTTGGAGAAAGAACGCCCGACGCGTGCGACGCCTCCCAAGCGAGCGCGGGTCGGATACTCCATTCTGCATCCGAATTGGGCGGGCTGCCAGCAAAGTGGCGAGAATTCCGGGGCTGGCCGTGCAGTAACCGGCGGAGAGACCCTGTGTTCGGGGTTTGGACGAGCGGGTTTCTGCGCAGCGCGGCCAGATCGGGCATCTGGGGCCGTTCGCGGTTGGTATGTGGGCAGCGCGAAAGAAAAAGCGTCCCGCGGTTGTGCCGGCGGGACGCTTGCTGAAGGCGAAGGGGATGCGAGAGGGCTTACACCGGCATGCTGCCCTGGACGGGACGGTCTTCGAGGGCGACCTTCTCGCGGCTCTGCGTGAAGACGCGCTCGCCGGGCATGGGAGCGAAGCGGCTGCCGTACATCGGCAGGCGCTTGTTGGCGGTGCTCTTGGGCAGGAAGGGCACCACCGCGAGCAGCAGGCCGATCAGAGCGACGTTGGCGGCGAGCATGGGCAGCGTGGCGGTGTAACCCAGGTAGATCATGATGCTGACCACGACGACGTGGGCGAGCGCGAGGGGAATGACCACGTTCCACGCGCTGGTCATGATCTGATCAAACCGCAGACGAGGAATCGTCCAGCGCACAACCATCATGAAGCAGACCACCAGCGTGACTTTGAACAGGAAGACGCCGACCTTCAGCAGCACGCCAAGCAGCCCGGCGGGCTCACTGCTCAGCAGCGGAATCTCGGGCACAAACGGCAGGAACTTCATGCTGTACCCGCCGAAGAAGAGCAGGACCATGAACGCGCTGCTGGTGACAAGGTGGGCGTACTCAGCAAGGAAGAACAACGCGAAGCGCATCGACGAGTATTCGGTGTGGTAACCGCCCACCAGTTCCTGCTCGGCTTCGGCGTTGTCAAAGGGAGCGCGGTTGCCTTCAGCCAGAATCGCGATGAAGAAGATTAAGCACGCCAGCGGCTGAGCAAAGACCAGCCAGCCATGCGTCTCCTGATAGCGAATGATGCCATCAGGCCGCACCGTGCCAATAGCCAGCAAGGCCGCCATAAGCGCAAGGCCCAGGGGAATCTCATACGAGATCATCTGTGCGCTGGCACGCATGCCGCCCAGGAACGAATACTTGTTGTTGCCCGCGTAACCGCCCAGTGTGACGCCGTAAATCCCGATCGCGGCGACCGCCAGCAGATACACGACGCCCACATGCACGTTCGCGCCCATCACATGCACGGGTCCGCCCGCGATTGTCATGTCAATCAGTGGAATCGTGAACGTGGGCACGTTGATGACGCCGCCCCAGGGAATGAGAATGAACCCCATGAGGGCGGGCACCACGATGGCGATGGGCGCAAGGCTGAACAGAGCCTTGTCAGCGTGCAGCGGCGTGTAGTCTTCCTTGAGCATGAACTTGATGCCATCGGCCAGACTCTGGCCCAGCCCGATCATGCCCTTGAGCGGCGACAGAATCGCCAGACCAAAGTCAAACCCCACGCGATTGGGGCCGATGCGATCTTGGATATACGCGGAGATCTTGCGCTCAAAGTACACGAGGTACGCGCACAGCACGAGGATCACGTGAACCATCAGGAAAATGGTCACCGCCGACACGAGAAGTTGAGCCGTCAGCCAGGAGGGTGCAGTCATTGCGGGGGGACAGTAGGCAGTGGGGACTGGGCACTGGGCACTGGTGGGGAGAGAAACGCGGGCGTGGGGGGGGAGGCACTGGGCACTGGGCATGAGGGCAAGGCTGGAGGCCGATGCATCGGGCGGCGGGAGCAGAAGGACCACGCTGCATTCGGCATTCGTGATTCGGCATTCGTGATTCGGCATGCGTGCGAAAACGCGCGGCATTCGGCATTCGTGATTCGGCATTCGTGCCAAGGCACCGCGCACAGGCACGCCCGGGGCTTCTCGGCCATCTGCCTCGGCGTCTGTCGGCGTCCTCTGCGTTCCCCGGCCCTCTTGCCTTCCCTTCGCTCCTTCGCGTCCTTCGCGTGAACGATCGAAGCACCCAAGCGTGCCCGCAGATCGCCAACGCGTGGCCAGAGATTGCCAATCGGCGGCCATAGATTGCCAATCTGTGGCCATAGATTGCCAATCGGCGGGCATAGATTGGTAATCTGTGCCCACAAACTGGCAATCTGTGCCCACAAACTGGCAATCCGTGCCCACTAACTGGCAATCCGTGCCCATAAACTGGCAATCCGGGCCCACAGATTGGCAATCAATGGCCATAGATTGGCAAAAAATGGTGCAAAACCTGCGCCCGCATGGCCCGCAAACGCGGCTGGCGCAGCGCCATCGCGGTTTTGGTCTCGCAACCCTCCCCCCCCTCCGCGTTCTCCGCTCCTCCCCTCCGCCTCTCCGCGACCCCTTACACCTTCGTCGCCGAGGGAGCCCCCGGTTCGTTGCGTTCCTCGGGGTCGAGCTTGCTCATGCCGTAGGCGATGGCGATGCCCAGCAGCACCAGGCCCAGGCTCGCGGCGATTTGCGTGGGGCTGGGCGTGAAGAAGGCCATGCGGTAGTCTTCGGGGTCAAACGATGATTGGTTTTCGGCGGTCACGACGATGCCGCGGATCACATCACCGGGCACGGGCGGCACGCCTTCGCGGAAGGGCCACAGGCCGCCGACTGCGCCCACGAGCACGCCCAGCAGAATGCCTGCGATGAGGCCGCGATGTTTGGCAAAGGCCCAGCGCATGAGATTGCTCACGCCCGCGAGGCCCAGCGCGACGCCCAGCGCAACGGGCAAGAGATACAGGCCCGCGTCCCACATGCCCTTGATGTTGAAGGCGAGCAGTTCCTTCTTGAAGTTGTCGATGCCGCTGAGAATGGGCACGTACTCGCCCATGAGCAGCAGGAAGTAGCTGCCATCCATGCCGGGCAGAATGGTGGCGCTTGCGCCAGCGAGGCCGGCACCGAACCGTGAGAGCGGCGTGCTGGTGTGCGCGATGGTGATAGTGGGTGCCGCTGCGCCGGCGACTGGGGCCGCGCCAGCAGGCGAACTGCTGCCGCCGGTGTACTGCGTGAGCGCGAGCGCAACCGTGATGATGAGTCCAGCGACGATGCCGATGACGACGCTGCGATCAAAGGGCTTGGCCCAGCGCATCACGAGGGGAATTGCGCCCAGTCGCAGGCCGATGAAGAGACTGAAGAGTTGCCAGCGGTGCTCCAGGATCGCGGCCTTGATGGGCCCGGCGGAAAAGAGAATCGCGACGAACGCGCCGCACGCGATGAGGCCCAGAAAGACAATCGATCGCCAGCGCAGCTTGAGCGTGGAGACATCGGCGACGGCTTGGATGAAGCGTTGGTAGATACCGATGAGCAGCAGCATGGCTCCGCCGGAGATGCCCGGGAGAATGTTGGCAAAACCCATGAGCACGCCGCCGATGAGGCTGCGGATGGGATAGATGCGCTCGCTATCAAGGTGAGGAGCGGCGGCGGCGGCGGGCTGAGCGGGAGCGGGGTTGGATGGGGGCTGGTTCATGTGGGGCGGGGGCGAAGCGGGGCGGCAAAGGCGGGAGCGTCTTACGCTGTCAGCATGAGTCATTGCGTCATGGTGACGGGCGGGCTTGGGTACATCGGCAGTCATGCCGTGCAGCGGCTGCTGCGCGACGGACATCGCGTGGTCGTCATCGACAATCTCTTTCGAGGCCATCGAGAAGTCGCGGAACTATTGGCCTCTCCCAGGCTGCACGTGGTGCATGGCGATGTTTGCGACCGGGCGGTGGTGCGCGAGGCGATGGTGACGCATCGCGTGGACATGGTGATGCACTTTGCGGCACTGGCGTATGTGGGTGAGAGCGTGGATGCGCCGCTGACATACTACCGCAACAACGTCGGCGGGCTGATGGAACTGCTGACAGCCATGGATGAAGCCCGGCGCGTGGGCGGCATCAACGTGTCGCGCATGGTCTTCAGCAGCACGTGCGCTGTGTACGGCGACACGGCGGCCAGTGACAGGCCGCTGGCCGAAGAGACGCCGCTGGCGCCCGTGAGTCCGTACGGTCGCAGCAAGCTGATGTGCGAAGAAGTGCTGCGTGATGAAGCCAGTCGCCTGCGCGCCACGGGCATTCCCTTCGCGTGCGCCATGCTGCGGTACTTTAACGTCTGCGGCAGCGACCGCAGCGGTGTGCTGGGCGAAGATCACCGGCCGGAGACGCACTTGATTCCCATCGTGCTTGAAGTGGCCAAGGGCAAACGGCCGCATCTGACTGTGTTCGGCGATGATTACGCCACGGCCGATGGCACGTGCATCCGCGATTACATTCATGTTGAGGATCTGGTGGATGCGCACGTCCGAGTGATGGGTGCGCTTGCGGATGGCGAGCAGCGCACGTACAACGTGGGCACCGGACGCGGCGCGAGCGTGCGTGAAGTGCTGGCGGCGGCCCAGCAGGCGACGGGCGCGGCGATTGCATCAAAGATCGTGCCGCGTCGTGCAGGTGACGCGGCCAGCGCGGTGGCGAATCCGGCCCGCATCATGCGTGAACTGGGATGGCAGCCGCAGGTGCCGCACCTGCGCGACATGATCGCGTCGGCCTGGCAATGGATGCAGCGGCATCCGCAGGGGTATGGAACATGAAAGTCGAGATGAAAGACAATGTGATCGCTCAGCCGCGCGTGCGCATCTGCATGTGGCTGGCGGCAGTGTGCGGCGTGGCCATCGCGGCCAGTGTGGCCTGCGCGCAGCCTGGTGCGGCGGCGCCGGCGGCCGACGACAGAGCGGCGGAAGCGGGCGGTGACGGTGGCGCGTTTGCGAACTTCCGCACGCCGCCGACGAACTTGGCCTTTCTTGACTACACCAATGCCTGGCCGCTGCGCGAGGCGATGTCGATTGAACTTGTGGAGCATGCGCAGCGCAAGCCCAAGGGGCAATGGTCAAGGAGCGGGGGGCCGACCGATGAGAACGAGCAGCAGGCAATTGCTGACCAGATCAAGCGTGCGTACGCGAACGCTCAAGATGCCGTCCTCCTCACGCAGGTGGGGCCCGGCGGATTCGTGGTGCGGAGCGAACTGGTCGCGCCGGGGAGCACGCTGCCTCGCAGTGAGATCAACAGCGCTGATTACACGATGCGATTCGTGACGGCACGAAACGTGCCCGACGCGCCGATCCGTACGTACGCGCTGACGAGCACGTGGTTCACAGTGTTCAGTCCTGCCGACAAAGAGAAGTCGAGGGGCATCGCCGTGATTATGCCGGGGCTCTTGGGCACGCCCGAGGGCACGCTGGTTGCATTGCAGCGACGCTTCACCGATCGCGGCTGGACAGTCCTGCGGTTGGTCGCTCAGCCTTCGCGATTCACGGAAACGTTCGTCGCGACGGTCGATCCTTCCAAGCCTTTGGAGGAGGCGGTTGGCATCGCCAAGCGTTCGAGCGAGGGCGTCGCGGAGATTGCATACGCCGTGCAGGAAGCTGCGGCGAAGCTGGAAGAACTGCGGCCCACCCTCGCGGGCAAGCCGCGTGTGGTGCTTGGCACGTCGGCTGGCGCGCTCACGTTGCCGACGGTCGTGGCTCGCGAGCCCGACAAGTACGGCGCGGCGATCATCGTCGGCGGGGGTTGTCACTTCTGGCTCATGGGCATCACGAGCAATTACAATGCGTGGATGGGGCTCACAGACATTACGTGGAACGGCGATGCGACCGAGGATGACAAGCGGGCGATCGAAGACGCCTACCTGCGTGTCGCGGCACTCGATAGCTATCACACGGCGAAAGCTCTGCATGGAAAGCCGGTGCTGATGCTCCAGACAACGCAGGACTTGGCAGTGCCCAGTCCGCTGAGTGATGTGCTCTTTGCACGGTTGAGCACGAAAGACAAAGCGCCCGATCGCGATGTGCTGCCGGGCGGGCACGAGGCGCTGTTTGCAGGACTACCCACGCAGTTTGGGCGGCTGCTTGACTGGGTGGATGCCGCAGTACCGGCAAGCGTGGCGGCGGGGGCGGGCGAAGGCACAGACAAATGATCGATTTCGCACTCAGCCCGTACCACTTGACGACACGTGAACCGGCAGCGATGTTGGCGCTCGCACTGGCGCGACGCGTCGTGACGATGATTCCGACTCCTACTGATGACGCGGGCGGGCTTGCGGGCTTTTCGGCAACGCAGGTGGCCAAGGCGGTGCCGAGCTATCGCAAGTTTGTCGAGAGTTGGGCGTGGAGCACGCCCTTGTGGGATGAGAACGTGCTGCAGGCGAGCCATCGCGGGCAGACGGCGGTGGATGACATGTGGGCGGTGACCGAGCACATCGAGCACGAAGCGAACTTGCTCACGCTGCGGCACTTTCTCAAGCACGGCGGCTTTGCCGATCCGGCGAGCTATCTGCACGCCGTGGCGGCGGATCTACTCAAGGGCGGTCCTGATCCTGGGATTTCGCTGCCTGTGGTGGCGGGGTTGGATCGGTTCGCGACGCGCATGGGGCTCGTTGTGGTGCGGAGCCGGCCTCAGAGCTTGGCCCAGCAGGCGGAACTGCGACTGGCACAGTCGCTGTGTAGCTTCGCAGTGCCGCTCTTTATGCAGGCGAGCGCAGAACGCATGCTGCATTATCGCGAAGTGCTCAAACGTGAGTTGGCCGGACTACGCGAGGTGATGGCGACGATCGCGAAGGACGCGATGGATCCGCGCGGCGACGGCCCCATGGTGCTGGGCGAGCAACTGGCGGAATTGCACGAAGCAAGCGCTGTGTTGCAGGAGCAGTACGCGGCACTGCGAGATGAACTCTGCGCAGACAGCGAAGATGACGACGTGCGGCTGGTGGAGGGGTTCGTGTCCATCTCAGCGGTGCGATTGCCTTGGGATGCTGCTCTCACGAGCAGCGTGCAGGCGTTTGCAGCTGCGGGCAATGCAAAGGTGCCGGTAGCACCAGCGCGAGATGGAGTGTCCACGCAACAACTGCCCGAACTGCCCGAACTGCACGACGGCGTGCGCGGAAAGCATTTTGTGAGCCTGCTCGTCAAGCCGATGGGGCAGACGTCGCGTGCATCGGGCCTGCGGTCGTCACGCATGTGAATTGGTGTCAGGTCGGGACGACGCGGCAGTTTGGTTGAGTACTCGCTTTGAGTTGAGCATCCATGGCAAATCGTCTTGCATCATCGTCGAGTCCGTACCTTTTGCAGCACGCGCACAATCCGGTGGCGTGGTGGCCGTGGGGTGAGGAGGCATTCGCCGAGGCTCGCCGGCGTGATGTGCCCATCTTCCTGAGCATCGGTTACAGCACGTGCTACTGGTGCCACGTGATGGAGCGAGAGAGCTTCGAGGACGCTGAGACGGCTCGGCGGATGAACGACGGATTCGTGTGCATCAAGCTCGATCGTGAAGAGCGTCCGGACGTTGATGAGTTGTATATGGCTGTGACTGTCATGATGACCGGCCATGGTGGTTGGCCCATGAGCGTGTTCTTGGAGCCCGACACACTTCGGCCGTTCTTCTGCGGGACGTACTACTCGAAAGAGCCGAAGTTTCGCGGCCTGCCGACATTCTCGCAGGTGCTGGCGGGCATGAGCGACGCATACAAGAGCAAACGAACGGATGTACGTGAGCAGGCGGCTCAGTTGGCAGCGGCGGTCGCGGAGCATGTGGCGGCCGAGCAGCCGCGGGCCCATCTGGGGCTGGACACGATTGAAGAATGCGTTGAAACGCTGATGCGCATGTTCGATGGTGTGCATGGCGGCTTTGGGGTTGCGCCCAAGTTTCCGCAGCCGGTGTTTCTCGAGTTTCTGCTCGATGTCCGTGAGGTGCTGCAGGGAGAGTCTCGCGTAGCTGTGGATCGCGCGATTCGGGTGACGCTCGACAAGATGGCGATGGGTGGTATTCACGACCACGTGGGCGGCGGGTTTCATCGCTACAGCGTGGATGCGACATGGACCGTGCCGCACTTTGAGAAGATGCTGTATGACAACGCTCAACTTCTCAACGTGTATGCGAGGGCGGCGCGTGTGTTTGAGGATGCGTTCTATGCGCGAGTAGCACGGGGAATCCTGAAACGCAGCAACACCATTGTCGCGGGCGATGGCGTGCGGTACTTCAGTGCGGAAGATGCCGAAGTGGATGGCAAGGAGGGGCTGAACTATCTCTGGACGCCGGTAGAGTTGCGAGAGGCCCTGGGTGAGCAAGACGCAGCGTTAGCGGTGAGCGTGTTCGGCGTGGAGGGTGAGCCCAACTTCTTTGATCCTCACCACAGAGATGATCCCGGTCGCTGGGTGCTACAGATGAAGCGGCATCCGAGTGACTTGGCAGCCGTTGTCGGTGCCGTTTCACTTGATGCGTTCTTTGTCAAGCTCGATGACGTATGCGATCGCATGCTGGCATATCGACTCAAGAAGAAGCAGCCGCGTGTTGATGACAAGACGCTGGCGAGCTGGAGCGGCATGATGGCGGCGGCCGTGTCGAGGGCGACAGGCTCAGCCCCATCGCAGTTGCACGCGATGCTGGCTCGGATGACCCAGGGCGGACGCGGATTGCTGCGAGCGTGGCGAGGAGAACTCGTTCACACGCCCGCGCTACTGGAGGATTACGCAGCGGTCATCAGCGCTTTGGTACCTGAAGGAGTGCAGGCAGCTCCATCGGCGGTGGCCCAGGCGGAGACGTTGTACGACGAGGCGCGAAGCGCGTTCTGTGATGATCAGAGCGGCGCGTGGTTTGATACTCGCGCAGCACAGGGCGATCTGTTCGTGCGAGCGCGGAGTACGCACGACGGGGCTGTGCCCAGTGGCTATTCGATGATGCTGCACGCGATGATCTCGCTGTGGCACGCAACTGGCGAAGAGCGGTTTGCGCGGGACGCCGCATTGGCCATTGCGCACCAAAGCGGGGCCATCGCGGCCAGTCCGGTGGGGGCGATTAACGCGATGCGAGCGCTGCTTCGTATCTATCGCACGTGTCCGCTGGCGACGGGCATGCTGCGCGATCTGTTGCCGCCGCGGCAAGCCGCTGTGCAAAGCGCCGCGGGGCGTGCGCCCGATGATGCAGTGCAGGTGTTCTCGCATGTCGATCGTGTCACGGTGTCGACGGATGTTCCCGCCATCTTCCGCGTGCGCGTTGCCATCCAGCCTGGCTATCACGTCATGAGTGCGACAGCGAGTGACGGACTGGTGCCCTTCCGGATTGATGTGATGAACGGCAAGGGTGTCGCCGCACACGTTGATTATCCCGAACCGACCATGCTGCGTATGGGCGATGACACGATCGAGGTCTACGAGGGTGACATGGAGATTCCCGTGGTGCTGGAGCGTGCGGGCGAGTGGAGCGGTACCCCGATCGTGTACGTGCGGTATCAGGTGTGCAGCGATCATGCGTGCTTTGCGCCCACGACGGTTGAGCTTGATATCAGTGTGGACCGTGCGTGAGGGACGGGGCGCAGTGAGCCGAGAGCGGAGCGCGGCGCATTGCGATCACGATCGCGGTTGACAGTTGATCTACGATCCCCTCACTAGCGACGAGTGACGGCAGATTTGGAACCAATCGATCTGATCGCGTCGTCTCGCGGTCCCTTGAGACGCACCTGCGTCGTTTACATGTCGCGTCTCTCCGTTCTCCGTTCTCTGCTCTCTGTTCTCGTCCTCCTCTCTCCCCATGACCGAATCCCCTCTCGATCTTCACGCATGGCAGCGGCTCCTGAGCAGCGAGTGCGACGCACTGCGCGCGAAGGCTGCGGAAATCGATGCGGGCGATGTCGCCGCGGTGACGCGGCTGCGGGGTAAGTGGGATGTGGAACTGGTGCACGCCGCGTTGCAACTCCAGAAGGCTCGAAACAAGCTGCAGCCCAAGTTCCCGGATCGATGGCAGACGTTGCTGGCCGACCCGACCGGCGCGGAAATGGCGACGGGGCTTCGGGTGGGCATGCACAAGGCGAAGCGGTTTGCGAGCAAGCTGGCCGGTGCGAGTGTCGTCGATCTGTGCTGCGGCATCGGTGGCGACGCGATGTGCATGCGGGATGCGGGCCTGAACGTCACCGTTGTTGACAATGATCCGACACGTGCGTGGATGGCAGGTGCGAACGCCGCATGCAAGTTGCTGGCGTGCGATGTCCTCGCGAGTGAGGTGCCGACGGGTGCGTTTCATATCGATCCGGCGCGACGGACCGTTGGCGGCGCAGGGGCAAAGCGTGTGTTCGAGCTGGAGTTGTTGTCGCCACCGGCCAGCGTTATTGCGAGCGTGATTCGCAGGCGCCGCGATGGCGCGGTGAAGTTGCAGCCCGGCATTGACATTGCGGAGCTGGCGCAGCACGAGATTGTCGGCGAAGTGGAGGTCATCTCTGACCAAGGGCGGCTTGTGCAGGCGGTAGTCTGGTGCGGCGCGCTCAGCGACGGCGACAACGTGCGCGCAGCAACGCTGGTGCGGCGCGATGGTTCGACGGTGAGCATGCACGGTGAGTCACGAGCGGAGCCGGTGGCCGTATCACCTATGTTGCGATACGTGCATGAGCTTGATCCGAGTATTGAGCGAGTGGGTTTGCTGCACACCATGTGTGAGCGAGCCAATGCGGCGATGGTCCACCCCGCGCTGGGGCTCCTGACGAGTGATCTGGTGCTGGATGACCCGTTCGTGACATGTTTCGAGGTGCTCGATCACTTCCCGTGGAAGGTGCCTCGTGCGAAGGACAAACTGAAGAATCTTGGGGCGGGCATCGTGGAAGTCAAGACGCGTGACAAGCAGGTCGATCCTGACAGCGTGCAGCGTGAGCTTTCGAGGCCTGGCGCGGGGCCGACGCTGACCCTGTTTGTGCTCCGATTTGATCGCGAGGTCCGCGGCATCGTTGCCCGGCGCATCGTCAAGCCGGCGTAAGCCGAAAGCGGTGCCTGTGGGCAACGGGAAATCGTGACTGGCTTCACCGTCATCGCTGGACTTTCTCCACGAACTGTCTATATTCCACACAGTTTGCGCGCACTTCGCCGGAGGTGGGGTTTCGCACAACGCGCACGACGGAGAAACGTCCCGCCATGCCCAAGCGCACCGACATCAAGACCATTCTCGTTCTGGGTTCGGGTCCGATTGTGATTGGTCAGGGGTGCGAGTTTGACTATTCAGGCACGCAGGCGTGCAAGACCCTCAAGAGCGAGGGCTATCGCATCGTCCTCGTGAACAGCAACCCTGCGACGATCATGACCGATCCGCAGTTCAGCGATCGGACCTATATCGAGCCCATCACGCCAGAAAGCGTGCGCAAGATCATCGAGCTCGAGAACAAGCGCGGCCCGCGCATCGACGCGATTCTCCCCACGCTGGGCGGCCAGACCGCCCTCAACTGCGCATGCGGCCTGTGGGACAACGGCACGCTCAAAGAGTTCGGCATCGAGATGATCGGCGCGAATCGCGAGGTCATTCACCGCGCCGAAGACCGCCAGATCTTCAAGGACATCTGCGAGAAGATCGGCCTCAAGCTTCCCAAAGCCAAGACCGTCAACACGCTGACCGATGCTGAAGAGTTCCTGAAGGAGATCGGCCTGCCCGCCATCATTCGCCCCGCCTTCACGCTGGGCGGCACAGGCGGCGGCATCGCCTACAACCTTGAAGAATTCCGCGACATCGTCACGCGAGGTCTCGCCGCCAGCATGATCACGCAGGTGCAGATTGACCAGAGCGTGATCGGTTGGAAGGAGTTTGAACTCGAAGTCGTCCGCGACAAGAAGGACAACTGCATCATCGTCTGCGGCATCGAGAACATCGACGCCATGGGCGTGCACACGGGCGACAGCATCACCGTCGCGCCGATCCTCACGCTGACCGACAAGGAATATCAGGCGATGCGCGACGCCGCCATCGCCATCATGCGCGCGGTGGGCGTCGAAACGGGCGGCAGCAACGTGCAGTTCGCCGTGAACCCCAATCCCAAGCCCAACGCCGACGGCAGCAAGCCGTTTGAGATGGTGGTGGTGGAGATGAACCCGCGCGTGTCGCGATCTAGCGCGCTCGCGAGCAAGGCAACGGGCTTCCCTATCGCAAAGATCGCCGCCCGCCTGGCCGTCGGCTACACGCTCGACGAACTCAAGAACGACATCACGGGCACGACCAGCGCATGTTTCGAGCCTGCGATTGACTACTGCGTCGTCAAGATGCCGCGCTGGACGTTCGAGAAGTTCCCTGAAGCCGATGAAACGCTGACCACGCAAATGAAGAGCGTGGGCGAAGCCATGGCTATTGGTCGCACCTTTAAAGAAGCGCTGCAGAAGGTCATCCGCAGCATGGAAGTCAAGCGGTTCGGCCTCGGTCTTGATCGCAACGACAAGTGGCTCTTTGCGATGCGTGCGGTTGAATCCTCGCAGCTCGTGCTCGACGTCATGGGAAGCGGTAACGCCGCAGCGAAAGCTGGCACCGCACCTGAGACCGCGTCTGACACAGGCCTTCGCACCGCCGACGGCCAAGCCATCGAGTGGCCCATCGACGCCGAGAAACTCAGCCGCAAGCTCAGCGTCCCCAGCCAAGGCCGCCTCTACTACGTGCGTTACGCGTTCAAGATGGGCTGGAGCATCGAGCGCGTGCACCAGTTGTGCAAGTACGACCACTTCTTCCTCGACCAGATCAAGCAACTCGTCGAGTTCGAAGACACGCTGTGCAACTACCGCACGCTCGCCGATGTGCCCAAGGACGTTCTGCTCGAAGCCAAGCAACTTGGCTACAGCGACGCGCAGCTCGCCAACCTCTACCTCGGCGGCATCACCACCGCCAACATCTTCAAAGTGCGCGAGCACCGCAAGAAGCTGGGCATCGAGCCCGTCTACAAACTCGTCGACACCTGCGCCGCAGAGTTCGAGGCCATCACGCCGTACTACTACTCGACGTATGAAAGGCAAAGTACCGAAGTGTCGAAGTACCGCAGTACCGAAGGTACCGCGTCTTCTTCCTCCGGTACTTCGGTACTGCGGTACTGCGGTACTGCCTCTTCCGACGAAGTCCGCGTCACCACCAAGCCCAAAGTCATCATCATCGGCGGCGGTCCCAACCGCATCGGGCAAGGCATCGAGTTCGACTACTGCTGCGTGCACGCCGCTTTCGCCGCCAAAGAGCTTGGCTTCGAAAGCGTGATGATCAACTCCAACCCCGAGACGGTCAGCACCGACTACGACACGAGCGACCTGCTCTTCTTCGAGCCCCTCACGCTTGAGGACACGCTCAACATCGTCGAGCGGTTGAACGGCACGCCTCTTGGTGGGCCGCCCCTCCGGGGCGGCAGTGTGCAAGCGTCGAACGCCAATGGCAATGCGCCCGCCCCGGAGGGGCGGCCCACCAGCCTCGTCCACGGCGTCATCGTCCAATTCGGCGGCCAAACCCCGCTGAATCTGGCCCATGGCCTCGAGCAAGCGGGCGCTCCGATCATCGGTACCTCCGTTGACTCCATCGACCGCGCCGAAGATCGCAAGCGCTTTGATCAGGTGCTCGACAAGCTCAAGCTCCAGCGCCCCGCCGCCGGTATCGCCAAGAGCCTCGATGAAGCTATCAGCGAAGCCAAGCGCATCGGCTACCCCGTGCTCATTCGCCCCAGCTACGTGCTGGGCGGCCGCGGCATGGAAATCGTGAGCGATGAAGCCGCACTTCGACACTTCATGACCACGGCCCTCGTAGCCGCTGGTCTCGATGACGCACCCGTACTGATCGACAAGTTCCTCGACGGTGCAACCGAACTCGACGTCGACGTCGTCGCTGACTTTGACGCGACCGGCAATGGCACCGCTGTCGTTTCCGGCATCATGGAACAGATCGAGCAAGCCGGCATCCACAGCGGCGACAGCGCCTGCTCGCTGCCGCCCGCGTCGCTCTCCGCGTCAGTCATGACCCGCGTCGAAGAACTCGGCAAGGCAATGGCTCGCGAACTCCGCGTCTGCGGCCTCATGAATCTGCAGCTTGCAGTGAAGGACGAGCAGATCTACGTGCTCGAAGTCAACCCGCGTGCCTCGCGCACCGTGCCCTTCGTGGGCAAGGCCACCCACACGCCCTGGCCCGCCATCGCAGCCAAGGCCATGATGGGTAAGAAGCTGCCGGAACTGCTCCCCGCACACAAGCTCGGAGCGTTCAAGCCGCAGCCGTACTACGCGATCAAGGAAAGCGTCTTCCCCTTCAGCAAGTTCCCGGGTGTCGACGTGGTGCTGGGCCCGGAAATGCGCAGCACGGGCGAAGTCATGGGCATCGATCGCGACTTGCCCGTCGCGTTCGCCAAGAGTCAGATGGCCGCGAACAACCCGCTGCCCACCGACCCCAAGAAGGGCGGCGTTTTCGTCAGCGTGCGTGAGCAGGACCGTGCGATGGTGCTTGAAGCGGTGCGCATCCTCGTGCGCCAAGGCTTCACCATCTACGCCACCAGCGGCACAGGCGGCTACCTCATCGATAATGGCGTGCCCGTGTCGCTCTTGCAGAAGATCGCAGCGGGGGCCCGCCCCAACGTGCTTGACCTGATGCACAACAGCCAGATCGCGATGATCTTCAACACGCCCACGCGCACCGGCTGGCAGACCGACGAAGGCCGCATCCGCGCAACCAGCGTGCGACTCAACATTCCGCTCATCTCCACCGCCACAGCGGCGCTCGCCGCCGCCAAGGCCATCGAAGCGATTCGTGAGCGTGGCTGGGGTGTCGCGGCAATGCAGGACTACGCCGCCATGTCCAGTGGCGGCACCATCGTCGAGCCCGTCATGCGGCCCGCTCGTGTATGAGGGTGGAGCGATCAGTCTTCGGGAATACCCGTGACCTGGCCCGTGGCTTCATCGAAGTAGCTGGCGTACAGCGTGCTATCAACTTCGTTCCACAGCCAGCCCGCGCTCGCGCTGCCGCGTTCGCCCGCACCGGTAGTCATTGCGATGGCATACCGCGCGGCATCTGACGCATCGGGCCACGCAGGGTTCACGGGCGCGAGCTTGATGTAGTTGCAGCCAATCAGCGATTCAGCGTCGGTCGCCGTGCCCCATTGGTCCGCCGCAAAGTCCGGCCACGCCGAGTTCTTCGCGTGGTAGACCTCAATCTGCCGCTGCAGCGTCGCGAGCTGGCTCTTGACGTTGCCAGCCTTGCTGTCTTGCGTCGCGCTGGCAAACTGCGGCACAACGATGGCAGCCAGAATGCCCAGAATCACGACAACGATGAGAATCTCAACGAGCGTGAAGGCGTGGCGGACGGCGATATGAACGGGCTTGCGCATGATGGATCCTCGACACGCGTGGACCTAGCCAACATCGGCGATTGCACGACGTATCGCGACTAGTGGTGCGAGGTATGCGATTATCACACGCGGCACAGCCGCTATAAAGCAACAACGCACGCTTTCGCGTGCGTCGTTCGGAATCTGACTATCCCACTGCCTTAGTCAGCGGGGTTCGTGGAAAGCTGGCCGGTGCCTTCATTGAAGAAGCTGGCGTAGATGGTGTTGTCATCGCTGTTCCAAGCCCAGCCGTTCGCATCCAAACCCTTGGTCGTGCCCGTCACCACGCCGACAGCCTTGCGCTGGGCGGAGGTGAGCGTACCGGCGGGGTTCGAAGGGGCTTCCTTGATGAACTTGCCGCCGATCATGCTCGTCAGGTCGGTCGTGGTGCCCCAACCTTCGGTGCCGAAGTTGGGATACTCGTTGTTCTTGGCCTGGTAGAGCTCAATCTGGCGCTGCAGGGTGCCCAGCTGGCTCTTGATGTTGCCGGCCTGGCTGTCCTGCGTTGCGCTGGTGAACTGAGGCACCACGATGGCGGCGAGAATGCCGAGGATGACAACGACGATCAGAATTTCGACGAGGGTAAAGGCCTTACGAATGGTCGACTTACGCATGCGAATCGCTCCTGCCCACCAAACCGTCGGCTGCGTGTTTCCCGCACGTAGCCTCGAGTGCTGCCAAGAGATCCGAGCGATGGGCGCTGACTCGGTCCTTGGTCCGTCGCCGCCGCGAGTAGCCTGCCGGACCACCCGGCGGACTGCGACGCGAACGCAAACCTGCACGGAGCGATTTCTCGCGTCCGGCGGGGAATACATCGGATTCAATCGGTGGCTGTGCTCGTCATGAGCACGGAAGTTTCGTTGAAGTAGCTTGCATAAACCGCACGATCGGTGCTGTTCCACACCCAGCCCTTGGAGGCATGGCCGCGTGCGGTGCCGGTAACGACTTCAATGGCCGTCGCGTTGGCATCGCCCGCGGGGTAACGCGGGTGGCGAGGAGCTTCCTTGAGGTACTTGAGACCGATGAGCGAGCGCGTGCTCGGATCAGTCACGTCAGAGGCCGAACCCCAGCCATCGGTGGCGAAGTTCGGATACGCACCACGACGCTGGCTCTTGTAGAGTTCAACGGTGTTGTTGAGAGACTGAAGCTGCGCCTGAATGTTGCGCTGCTGGCTTTCGCTGGTCGCGCTCGAGAACTGCGGAATCACCATCGCGCTCAGAATGCCCAGGATAATGACGACGATGAGGATCTCGACAAGCGAGAAACCTTGACGTCGTGAGATGTTCGACCCGTGCGTGAGCATGATGATCTCCGGACGCCGCCCGTGCGACGCTCCTTCATGGAGATCGGTGTCTTGAGTCACCCGCGTGAGCAAGGACGCGCCCGGAGCCGCACGGGCCTTGCCCGTCGCCCGCATAAACCACACAGCCCGGCGAGTGCGCAGAAAAAGCGGACGTAAATGAAAAATGGCACAGGCGAGGGGCCTGTGCCATGTGCGAACTTTCAAGCTGCAACCAGCTTATTTGGCCAGTCCACGTTCCTTCAGAGCGCGAATGCGTTCGGGCAGGCTCAGCAGACGGATAAACCCGCCCGCGTCCTTCTGGCTGTACACGTCTTCACCTTCGAAGCTGACCATCTTCTCCGCGTACAGGCTGTACGGGCTCTTGCGCTGCACCGCCGTGGCGTGCCCCTTGAACAGTCGAACCACCACTTCACCCGTGATGCGCTCGCTCATCTTGGCGGCGCACGCCCACAGGCTCTCGCGCAGAGGCGTGAACCAGCGCCCGTCATACACCAGTTCCGCGAACGTCAGGCCCAGGTGCTCGCGATAGTGCAGCGTCTCGCGATCCAGCACGAGCTCTTCCAGCCCGCGCAGACCTTCCACGATCGTCGTGCCGCCCGGCGTTTCATACAGCCCGCGGCTCTTCATGCCCACGCGACGGTTCTCCACCAGATCCACGCGTCCCACGCCGTGCTTGCCGGCAATGTCGTTGAGTTCCGTGATGATCTGCCACGCTTCCATCTTCTTGCCATTGAGAGCGACAGGCCGGCCCTTCTCAAACACCAGCGTCACATCCGTGTGGTTGTTCGGAGCCTGCGTCACCGGCACCGTCAGCATGTAGGCGTCTTCGGGCGGCGCATTCCACGGGTCTTCAATCGTGCCGCCTTCGTGGCTGATGTGCCACAGATTCCGGTCACGTGAGTAGATCTTCGTCGCGCTGGCGGTCGTGGGAATGTTGCGATCCTTCAAGTAGTCCAGCATCGCGATACGGCCGCTGAGCTTCCACTGATCCATGCGCCACGGCGCGATCACTTCCAGCTCCGGCGCGAGCGCGGCGTACGCGCTCTCGAAACGAACCTGATCGTTGCCTTTGCCCGTGCAGCCGTGGGCCAACGCGGTGCAGCCCGTCTGCTTCGCGACATTGACCTGGCCCCGCGCCAGCACAGGGCGAGCGATAGCGGTGCCCAGCAGGTAGCGACCTTCGTACTTCGCCCCGGCGATCATGGTGGGCATCACAAACTCGTCGACAAACTCCTTCCTGAGGTCGACGACATGGCACTCCACCGCGCCCGAGTCCTTTGCCTTCTTCTCAACGCCGGCCAGTTCATCCGAGCCTTGCCCCACGTCACCGACGACACAGACGACTTCAGCGCCCGGGATGTTGTCCTTGAGCCACGGCACGATGCACGAGGTATCAAGACCACCGGAGTAAGCAAGAGCGATGCGTTTCTTCGACATGTTGACCTTTCAAGCTGCCCAGCCGTGCGACGCGCTGGACGCTGTGTTCACGTGCGAGCGTTCCCGAGAATCGCCGCGAGCAGTGCGTTCTGCGCATGCATGCGGTTCTCGGCTTGTGCATACACGACGCTGCTGGGAGCGTCGATCACTTCATCCGTCACTTCCACACCGCGCCGCGCGGGCAGGCAGTGCATGAACTTGGACGGGCCCCAACTTGCATGTAGGCCCTTCGACGCAGTTGCCATGAGTTCCGCGTCGATCTGATAATCGCTGAAAACCTTCAGCCGTTTGCCCGCCTCGTCGGCTTGGCCCATGCTCACCCACACATCGGTGTAAACGGCATGGTGACCTTCCACGGCGTTCAGCTTGTTCGTCACCGTCAGGGTGCTGCCAGTTTCCTTGGCAATCGCCGCGGTTTCGTCAACAAACGCTTCCAGCGGTTCATACTTCTTGGGAGTGACAACCGTGATGTCACATCCGCAGAGCGCAGCGGCGTGCATGAGCGAGTGAGCAACGTTGTTGCCATCGCCCACATACGCGATGCGCAGTCGCTTGCCATCCACCCGGAAATCCTGCGCGAACTCCCACAGCGTCATGATGTCCGCCAGCCCCTGGCACGGGTGCTCGCGCTCGCTCAGCGCGTTGATGACCGGTACGTTTGCGTGCTCAGCCAGTTCTTCAACAATCGCCTGGCTGTACACGCGAGCGATGATGCAGTGCAGCCAGCGCTCCAGGTTCTTGGCATAGTCCTTCACGGCTTCGCGCTCACCGAGCCGCTGCACGCTGTGATCCATGTAGATCGCGTGCCCTCCCAGCATCGTGAAGCCCGTCTCAAATGTGATGCGCGTCCGCAGGCTCGCTTTCTCAAAGATGAGAATGCCGTGCATGCCCTTGAGAACGTCCGCGTATGCCACGCGGTTGCTCTTGATCTTCGCAGCCAGTTGCAGCAGTTCGCGCACACACGTCGGCGTGAGTTGCGTGAGCGTCAGCAGGTCCTTGCCTGCCAGTTCGCGCACGCTTGCATACGGCTCATGGTCGAGCACGGCGTTGGGCACATACGTCTGTGGAGCGGCTGGTGTCATCGTCGTGCAATCATTCGTGAACGTGCGTGCGAGTTTCACTATTCTCGCTGCTGAAGCTGCGTCGCCGCTGCAACGAAATGGCAAGCGGTCCCTCGCGTGCCGTAACGATACAAGTCACGCGCCCCAAGTTCGCTTCGCCGCTTGAAAAAATTGCGTTTAGGTCACACTATCCCACAGCGTCGTAGTCGACGTACCAGCGAACCTCCGCCGCGTCGATCATGGGCAAAACACCCGCTTTGCGCACGCTGAATTCCCCGCGCCAGCGATGAATGCCCGACGCCGCTTGCTTGCCCGTCGCGACGATCGCCAGCAAGCGGGCTCCCCGCACCGCGGCACCCGTCATACCCACACGAGCGGGCGCATCTGCCATCACAGGCGTCGTCGCCACGAGCGTGTCCTGCGACCCGCCGTCAATCACGCCCGACCACGCGCCGTCTGGCAACTGCTCAACCAGCACGA
>Ga0315899_10001189_pt1 | contig 30129 bp, 25 predicted proteins | sample LakEriMetagenome_2_FD_203518 | JGI IMG/M metagenome (GOLD analysis project Ga0315899, IMG submission 203518) | Freshwater fungal communities from buoy surface, Lake Erie, Ohio, United States - Buoy 4 MA112 | ecosystem: Environmental > Aquatic > Freshwater > Lake | place: USA: Lake Erie, Ohio... | reverse complement strand
ACCTCCACCCGCAATGCCTGCTACATGATTACCGTGCGTACCATAACTGTAGATGTTCGCTGTATCCGATTGGGCAGTCAGCAAATCTGTTGTGGTTGCGTATTCTGCTCCAAAATCAAAACCATCAGGATGCGGACCTGAATTTTTAAATTGATCCCATACGGCCACAATGCGTGTTTGCTGCATCAACGTGTCATAGAACATCGGATGGGTGTAATCAAATCCCCAGTCGGTAACTCCAATTAGTACATTTTCACCATCAAATCCTTCCGGCAAACCAATACCCCAGTATACGCTGTCAGCTCCGACATCATATCTAACACGAGAAAGATTGGGGGCAACCTTTGAAGGAATTTCGAATAATGAGAAGACATCTGACAACTCAATTTGTGGAATCGCATGAACAGGAATTTTCACGGTGCATATCGAACCGACCTTTGCTCCGCGCAATACTCCCAAAGCGCTGAAACGCGTCCAATCGGGTGATGCATTCAAACGCCCCATTGCCGACACATAATCAATTCCATTCAATCGATTTACAGGAACTTCTGCAGGAAGCTCAACATCGGAAGATGCAGCTAAAGTCGAAGACTTTTTCAGCAAGTCCCATTGATGCTTAGTGATTGATGGCATTTGAACCTGTGCAAGCAATGCGTTGCTGAGCAACAATAAGAGAATCAATCTTTTCATGTCTGCAAACGTCGTCATAAACACTAACACACTACAAATCAATCGCTACATTTTCAACAACCTTCTTTTAGTTAGAAAAGTCAAAGACTCGCGTCGAGGCAAAGGGATAACTGATACTTTTGGCCACCAATAAACAATGATTTTATGAGCCATAAGAGTGTTGGAGCACAGTTTTACAACGACGTGCTCTCTTATTTCGACAAGGCAGCCGCATTCACAACGTTTGATGAAGGCTTGCTGAATCAAATCAAAGAATGCAACAGCGTATACAAGTTTTATTTCCCTTTAGAAATAAACGGAAAAATAGAAGTGTTTGAGGGCATTCGTGTTCAACATAGCCATCATACTACTCCGACAAAAGGTGGCATACGCTACAGTGAAATGGTCGATGAAGAAGAAGTAAAAGCCCTTGCGACCCTCATGACCTTCAAGTGTGCAGCAGTAGATGTTCCATTCGGAGGAGCGAAAGGTGGAATCAAGGTAAAACCATCCACGCTCACGGTTTCGCAACTGGAACGACTCACCCGACGGTACACCACCGAGCTTATCAAGAAAAATATGATTGGTCCCGCTGTGGATGTTCCTGCTCCCGACTATGGAAGCGGTTCACGCGAGATGGCATGGATTGTAGATACCTATTCAACCTTTAAGTTTGATGACATCAACGCACTTGGTTGTGTAACCGGAAAACCGGTTGCGCAAGGCGGTATTGCCGGACGCACGGAAGCAACTGGTCAGGGAATTTTCTTTGGTATTCGGGAAGCCATGAGCCATGCAGATGATATGCAGGAACTTGGTCTCACTCCAGGCCTGGAAGGAAAGCGTGTGATTGTGCAAGGCCTGGGTAACGTTGGATTTTACGCAGCGAAATTCTGCAGTGAAGATGGCGCTATCATTACAGGCATAGCGGAATATGAAGGCGGCATATACAATGAGAACGGTCTCGATGTAGAAGAGGTATTTAAGCACCGCAAAGCTTCGGGCTCTATTCTGAATTTCCCTGGAGCGAAGAACTACGAGCGCTCCTCGGAGTTGCTCGAAATGGAATGCGATGTATTGATTCCTGCCGCACTCGAAAACCAGATTACCGCAGAAAATGCACCTCGCATCAAAGCAAAAATTATAGGCGAAGGTGCTAATGGACCTGTGACGAAAGACGCCGAGGATATTCTGAACAAGCGCGGAATTATGATTATTCCAGACCTTTTCCTCAATGCAGGCGGTGTTACAGTATCATACTTTGAATGGCTTAAAAACCTATCGCACGTAAATTTCGGTCGTCTCGAAAAACGCTTCCAGGAAATGCAGGCTCGTCAGCTCATCAATGGAGTCGAAAAAATGACCGGTCGTTCAATGGATGCAAAAGAGAAAAAGATACTCATTCAAGGCGGAGGTGAAATAGATTACGTTCGTTCCGGACTCGAAGAAACCATGATATACGCCTACAACGAAATACGCGACATCAAGAAAGGGAACAAGAAGATTGAGGATCTGCGCACCGCTGCGTTTGTCAGCGGCATTAATAAGTTGGGAGTGGCGTATCAGTCGCTGGGGATATTCCCATAATGGAAGATGACGAATGGCGAGTGGCCAGTGCGAGTTATGATTGGAAGTGCTCTCGTTATTCGCCATTCGCCACTTGCCGCTTCATTTAGCAACTTTTATCCGCCGTTATCGTTTCAAGCATATACCTTAGTGCTATGAAATTTGTACCCGATAAAAATATCAAGCCCAGCAAAGGCCAGGTACTTTTAGCTGAGCCGTTTCTGAATGACCCCTACTTTAAACGCACTGTCATCTTTCTGTGTGAACACAATCATGATGGATCGTTTGGGTTTGTGTTGAACAACTATATCAACATTGATCTTGAACAGATCATGGAGAATATGCCTTCATTCAAAGGCCGCATCAGTATCGGCGGACCGGTGCGCAACAGTAATCTTTATTACTTGCATACACTCGGCGATAAAATATCGGACAGTGTAGAAATTATTCCCGGCGTATTCATGGGGGGCAACTTCGACATCTTGAAGAAGATGCTTTTCACCGGTGACGTCAAAAAAGATGAAGTCAGATTCTTTGTGGGCTACAGTGGATGGTCGCCCGAGCAATTGGAAAGCGAAATTGAAAGTAAGTCGTGGTTCGTTGCCAACGTGCAGAAAGACATCTTGATGAACAGCGACAATAACGACCTCTGGAAAACGATCATGAAAAGCATGGGAAAGAAAGGAGAAATCATCGCCAATCTTCCCGACGATCCTTCGCTCAACTAAGCATTCCTGTTTTTTCTGGCCCTTTTGGTTATGTTTGTGCTGCAGAGCAATTAATTGCTCCATCTACAAAACGAACCAATCGTTAAATGACGCAGCGACGCAGAGGTTTTCGCAATAGATACCGAGGCAACATGCCCCTCACAGAGGTGTTGCTGAAGGATATTCAAGGGCTCGTATTAGATACACTTTCTTGGATTAAAAACGGATTCTCTTTGCCTGTTATCGTTGCTTATCCAGACTATCCGAGCAAGAAGACAACTATTTACAAGATTGCTCGCAAACTCGGTTATCGGATAACGAACAAGCAACTAGCTCGAGCGCAACATGTTTTGTGGTTTCATGACACCACCTTCGCGAGCTCCGAATTGCTGGTGCAGCGTTACCCCAACAAAAAAGTAATCAATCGAAAATGCATCGACATCTCTAAAAAGCATGTAGATGCGGTGCATCATCAAGTATTTGGATATTCTACTATTATTGATCCCACAGCTCATAGCGGAGCGGCTGTCGCTAAAAGCGACATTAATGCACTTCACGACGGAGAAATTATTCGCTGCCCGATTATACAGCCATCCGAAAAAGCAGTCTATCAAATAGTCATAGACAACCAAACAGAAAACGGAGAGTATGTCGACATCAGAGTGCCCGTTATTGGTGGAAAAATCCCACTCGTATATTCTAAATTCAAGAAAGAATCAGTGCGTTTCACCAACAAGGTTCACCGATCTGAACTGCATTCACCCGAACGTGTTTTTTCAGAACAGGAGCTAAAGTCCATCTGCGAAATGGCCGCTGCAATGGGAGCCGATTTCTGTGAGTTCGATGTCCTGCGCGATAATCAAACAAAGCGCATTTATGTCATTGATGTGAACAAAACACCTTACGGACCACCCTTCGGATTATCGGCTAATGACAATAACAAGGCTGTGCTGCTCCTTTCAAATGCATTTCGCGAAGAATTCCAGCCTTAACGCGGAAGTGACTTTATTCTTCCACTAACCATCATGGAGATAAAATCTTTTTCAATAGACGCTCCGCGAGCCGGTGAATACTCACGCGCATAAAAAATTATCTGAAGGTGTAGCTTAATCCAGGTTGATTCGGGGAATAGCCTTTTGGCATCCCGCTCCGTTTGCTCAACACTCTTCCCGCTGCTCAATCCCCATCGATACATCATGCGATGAATATGGGTATCCACAGGAAATGCCGGGACACCAAACGACTGAATCATTACAACGCTCGCTGTCTTATGACCTACTCCCGGTAGTGACTCCAACTCTTCCAGCGTAGACGGGACGACACCATTGTGTTGCTCGATCAACAATTCAGATAATCGATGAATATTCTTGCTTTTTGCAGGCCCCAAACCACAAGGTCTGACAATCGATTCTATTTGAGAAACGCTCAATTTCACCATGTCAAATGGATTGTCGGCAAGTGCAAAAAGAACAGGCGTCACTGTATTCACTCGGGCATCTGTGCATTGCGCACTTAAAAGAACGGCAATTAAAAGCGTATAGGAATCTTTATGATCAAGGGGAACCGGCGGGTCTGGATACAATCGCTCCAACTCTCGGAGAATGAAGTCAACGGCATCTCTTTTCTTCATGACTTAACGCTTAAACGTTTGTTGAATTCGATCCTTGAGGAAAACAAGTGTTTGAGTTGAGCCCATCATACTGAGGTCAACTATATTCTGCTGACCTTCAAAATTTGACATCAACACATCATTCGTTACGGTTAGTGAAGTGAAGTCGGGGGTTCGATAAAACTCCATATAACAATACGTCAGATCATTCTCAACCTCCTTTCCCACCCATCTCCATTCAACCGTAGCATCATTGATTGCCAATCCAAAATGTCGTCTCATGTACTCTTCTAAAATAGCATTTGCTTCCGGATGCTCCTGCTGCGTGCCCAAATGCAATTGCTTTCCGGTTAAGCTCGAGAGCGTCAAATCCAGATCGTCCGTAAAAAGCTTTGTTGTTATTTCAAATATCTGCGTACCAGAGTTATATTCTATAATAGTCTTGGAAACGTAGAATTTGTGCATCACGAAGCCGACTAGTAAAAAACTACATGCTATCAAACCGAATAATCGTAGGGCACTCATGAACACGGGTTTATTGTTTGTTTAAAAAAGAGTACGCAAGTTAGCGAAAGAAAAAGGCGCTACAGCCTACGTCGGTTTAACTTTGCTACATGTCAAGGACCCTTACTCCGGAACAAATCGATGTGTCGCAAAGGCTCATACTGAATGCCGAGAACATCGTTGTAACTACGCACAAACATCCTGATGGAGATGCAATTGGATCGGCGTTGGCGATGCATCACTTCCTAAAAAGCATTGGTAAAAATCCAAAAACAATTCTGCCCGATCCTGCTCCCGACTTTCTTCATTGGGTGACGGAATATGGTTATTGCATTATAGCTGAAGAAAAACCGGAGCTTACTGAAGACACTATAAAATCTGCAGATCTCATTTTCTCTCTCGACTATAACAGCTTGTCACGAACCGGAGATTTCGTTTCTAAACTTCTTCAACAGAGCACAGCACCTTTTATTCTGATAGACCACCACCAACAGCCAGGCGAATATCCGGTCGTATGCTATAGCGACACCAGCGCTTGTAGCACATGCGAGATGGTTTATCGATTCATTGAGCAATGTGGATGGCGTGGGCATTTGAACTTGGATATTGCCACGTGCATTTATCTAGGTATCATGACCGACAGTGGTTCATTTCGATACCACACTGTTTCTGCCGACACACACAGAATTGCGGGTGAGCTGATATCCGCGGGTCTCGACCATGCCGAAATACATCGCAGTGTGTATGACACCAACCTCATGGATAAACTGAAGCTAATTGGGTTCGCCTTAAGTGAAAAATTAGTTGTATTGCCTGATCATTCCACAGCTTTCATAAGCCTGACGCAAGAAGAACTCCAGCGTTATAATTACCGTCAGGGCGATACAGAAGGGTTGGTTAATCAAGCACTTTCCATTCGAGGTATCAAGATGGCAGCTTTTTTTCGAGAGGGGAACAATGAGATTAAAATATCCTTCCGATCGAAAGGCACATTCGATGTGAATTCCTTTTCACGTATGCACTGGCAAGGTGGTGGCCACATCAACGCCGCAGGTGGTTTGAGTAATGAAAACATGAATTCGACCCTCGAAAAATTCCGAGAATTAGTATCTCAATTCAGCAATCAAATAGTCGCTTCATGAACATCAATCTCATTGTAGCATTTACAACACTTGCATTTCTGAATGCCTGCAAAGGGAAAAGTCCGGCTCCCCTATCAGAGCAAGAAATTTTGCGCACAAGAAAAGAGCTCGTGGAAGAGAACAAAAGAAATCATCAAGAAGAGATAGCGGTTATAAAAAATTTCATCGCAGCATCTGCATGGCCCATGCAAGAAACTACAACCGGTCTGCACTATTGGATATACGAGCAAGGTAATGGTAAAAAAGCTCAAAAAGATGATCGCGTAATGATCACTTATTCAATTAGCTTACTTGATGGAACGCTTTGCTACCAAACCGATACAGAAAATGCCAAGGAAATTCATATAGGGCACGGAAACATTGAGTCCGGACTGCATGAGGCGCTTCAACTAATGCACGCAGGCGACAAGGCCCGATTTATATTCCCTTCTCATCTTGCATTTGGCCTAACAGGAGATTCACAAAAGATACCTCAACGTGCTACACTTTTGTACGACATACACATGCTAAGAATCATTGAATGAAGACTAACTCTTGCAAATCACTTCAATTCATTTTGGCATTCACACTCATGCTTATTTTTTATGGGTGCAACGAGCATACAGGGTTCAAGCAACAGGGCTCAGAAATTCAATTGAGACTGGATAAATTCGGTGATTGTGGAACTTCACTTCGCGAAGCAAGTCATTTCATCATGCATGTTCGATTCGAAAGTAGGGATCACAAGGAAAAGAAATATGAATTCCAGCTTCACCATGGGAATCCATCGAATAAAACCTCCAATAGCAACTCCGATAATTTGAGTGCTGAGTTAGAAGAAATCTTGCTCAACTTACAATGCGGTGATGCCATCACCTTGCGATTGCCATTTCACACTTTCGCTCGAAGCTACCTGAGCGCATATGCCGATGAGACTATGTATGGTCCCGATGAAGAAATGGAACTTTCTCTGGATGTTTTGCAAACATTCTCTACCGGAGAGTATGCCGATTTCTTAATGAGTGCGGCGCAGCAAGGTGAATACGAGGAAAGTGAAGCAATCGAATTATGGCTAATGAACGACGGAATAAAGGACTATGAAAAACATGGTGATTGTTTCATCCAGTACTTTTCACGGTCCAATGGAGATACTTTGGTTGTAGGCGATGAAATAAAATTGACCTACAACACTTTCCTTCTCAATGGGAAAAAACTAGATGAGGAGACAGAGATGCAACTCACGTATGGTGCGCCAGGTCAATTGGTTGACGGGTTGCATTACGCACTAAGCTTTATGCATTTTGGAGAAGAAGCGCTGGTTTACATGCCCTCCTACCTGGCATTTGGGACTCAAGGAAGTGGAGGCAATGTAGTGCCTCGAAACACACCAGTTTTCTTCCGAATCAAACTGGCCCAATCCGAAGCCAAGTAGTTTTTTCAAAAAAATAGAACTTTTTTATCAGGACACTCGTTCAATGGCCGTGACCCTATTTAGCCTAACATGAACAAGTCAATCCTATTACTTCTCTCCATTCTCATTGTACTTCGTGCCGATGCACAAGACAATTTGGGAATAGCAGGTAGCACACGATCACCAATAAACACGGTTTGGAACAACCCTTCGACCATTGTTGACTCCCGAGCATTCATCGATTTCCAGTTAGCAGGATTCAATGTATTTGCGAAAAATGACCTGGTTTACCTCAATGGCAAAGAACTATCGAAAGATAATTTCGATACAATGACCACAGTTCCTTTGAATAAAAAGAATAGTCCTTACTCAGCATTTGTAGATATACAGATTGGCGGACCATCAATAGCATTTGCCGTCAAGCAACATGCATTTGCCTTTAGTACCTCAGCCCGTGTGATGGCCGATGTTAGAGGCGTATCTTCGAAAATCCACGATTGGTCACAAAACGGGTTTGATTCTCCTGAAGAAAAAAACAAACTCAACACCATTCGAAACATTCGCACCAATGTTTTGGCATGGGGCGAACTGGGATTCACATATGGCACCATTATTCAGCGTCAAGGCTTATCCATTACTCAGGGTGCTATTACGGTCAAGCGATTACTCGGCTATGCCGGAGCCGGCGTGCGCCTCGATTCCTGGACATACAAAATCCTTGATAATAGCTCAATCGAAACACAAGAATTTGCAGGACAGTATGGCTTTAATGATCCAACAACGTCCTACATCAACGGAACAGGCTGGGGTGCCGACATCGGTTTTACACATAAAGTGAGGCATCGCCACTCCGAAGATTATGTGCCGCATGATCCGTGTACCGACGGTGATTATTTATACCGTTTCGGTGTTTCATTGATTGATGTGGGAAGAATCAAATTCAAAGAGCCATTCTACACCAATAACTTTTCACAGAATCAAAGCACGATGTGGGAAAATTATCAAAGCACCCAAGCATATGATATTAATGGCGTTGACAGTTTGATCAACAACAATTTTCATCTAACAAAGCAGAACGGCTATCTCACGAAATACACCATGTTATTGCCAACGGCCATTTCTGCGCAAGCAGATTTCAATTTGATTAGTAATTTCTACTTGTACGGAGCCATTACGTATGGTGTACCGTGGTTGAACCAACTGGGAGTGCAGCGCTCAGGCTATTTAGGGATAGCACCTCGCTGGGAAACAAAGCGTTTTGAAGCATCGCTTCCCGTTTCACTTTATCAATTCAAGAAACCACAGGCAGGAATTTGTCTCCGCTTGAATAGTTTGATTATCGGCAGCGACGACATAATGGCGATTCTAATGAAGAAGAAAATTTATGGGGCCGATATCTATCTTAGTTTAAAGTATACAATCTTCAATCATTGGAAATGCGGAGGAAAGGCTAAAAAGATTTTACATAAAAAAACAGTAGGAAATGCACCTCCTCGCCCATGTCCGGCCTGGGAAAGGTAAAATCTCAGAAAACAGAGATATCTTTTTTACGATGCCGTGTAAATTCGCGTCATGACCGAGCCTAGTATTGACGTTCATGATTTTCAAGAGATGCGTCCTTACAACGACGCAGAATTAAAGGGTGCCATTCAACGCATGGTCCAAGATCCACTTCTTATTAAAATGATGAAGTGGGTTTACCCCGGACTCCGTAAAACTGAAATTTTGGACATGTTTCTTGCTGTTCAGAATGTGCAACAGTTCCAAGAGGAAATTAGTGCACCAGCGGTCAAAGTCATTACCCAAATGACTACGAGTGGTGTAACATTCACCAACGAATCAGAAATTGAACGAGATAAGGCGTATCTATTTATATCGAACCACAGAGACATCATTCTTGATAGTGCCCTCCTCAATGTGAGTCTTCTTGAACGAGGCATTCCAACCACCGAAATTGCTATCGGCGATAACCTTTTAAAATTACCGGTTATTCGCGACATCGTGCGAAGCAACAAGAATTTCATCGTCAGCAGAGATGTAAACGCGAAAGAAATGCTTCACTACTCACAACGACTGAGCAATTATATCCGCCATACCATCGCAGATAAAAACACATCCATCTGGATTGCCCAGCGCGAAGGAAGAAGCAAAGACGGAGATGATCGGACCGCGACCGGACTCCTTAAAATGTTCTCGTTAAGCTCAAAGCAAAAGCCTGAAGACGCCCTTGCCGAGCTCAACATTCGTCCTATGTGCGTAAGTTATGAGTTTGATCCATGCGATTTAATGAAGACCAATGAACTCTTACATCGTAAGCACTTTGACTCCTACGCAAAAAAACCGGGTGAGGATTTTCAATCGATGCTAACCGGATTAACCGGGCATAAAGGTCAGATTAATATCTGCGTAGGAAAACCAATGAACCACGCATTTGAAAGCATGCGACTCATCAACAATAAAAACGAAAAATTCCGCATCTTAAGTGAGGCCATCGACGATGAAATGCACCGCATATATCATCTTTGGCCCAACAACTACATAGCTTACGATCTCCTTCTTGGGACACGCGAATACAAAGAACATTACTCCAATATTCAACGCATTGCCTTCGCCAATTACATCCGCGGGCAAATTCTCAAATTGGTGTTTTCTAGAAAAAAACTCGGATTACCTTCCGAAAATCTAAATAGTACAGCCCGAGAGATTTTACTTCAGATGTATGCCAATCCGGTGATTAACATGCGTAATCTCAATCTTGAAACTAGTTTAAGCCAAGGGGTTTCAGACCAACACATATAAGAGCAACAATCGCGTTCGCCTTGTTGAAATGCGTTACCGGCTAGAAATCATCCAACTACGGATAGGGAGCATTGGCTGCTAAAGTGATTTGAAAACAGAGCTTCACTTATCATTTTATATTCATATTTGCATTTCTAAAAAAGCAGATCCATGAGTTGGTTTACCAGAAAAATGCAAGGCATTACCACGAAGTACAAGGAAAAAAAGGATATTCCCGAAGGCTTATGGTATAAATGTCCCGAATGCCGCAATGTACTTACCAGTGAAGAACATGCCGAGCATAACTGGGTTTGCGATAAATGCGGCTATCATGAAAAAATTAGCTCGCTACAGTATTTCAGCATACTGTTCGATGAGAATGAATTCGAGGAAGTAGCTGCACAAATGACAAGTGCTGATCCCCTGGAATTCAAAGACACGAAGTCCTATAGGGACAGAATCAAAACCACGATTGCTAAGACCGGACTGAAAGACGCCATTCGGGTGGGCAGAGGAAAAATAAACGGTGAAGAAGCTGTTATCGCCTGCATGGATTTCGGATTCATTGGTGGGTCTATGGGTTCTGTTGTCGGTGAGAAATTTGCCATAGGAGTTGACGAAGCCGTCAAGCATAAGTGCCCATTCATTTGCATCTCCAAATCAGGCGGAGCTCGCATGATGGAAGCTGGTTTATCGCTCATGCAAATGGCCAAGACTTCTGCTAAGCTTACTCAACTCGCTGATGCTAAACTTCCTTATGTATCTTTCTTAACCGATCCGACGACAGGCGGAGTTACGGCCTCATTTGCCATGCTGGGGGATATCAATATCGCCGAACCGAAAGCTCTGATTGGATTTGCAGGGCCTCGCGTTGTGAAAGAAACCATCGGTAAAGATTTACCCCAAGGCTTCCAAAGTGCTGAGTTCGTTTTGGAACATGGATTCCTCGACTATATCATTGATCGAAAAAATCTAAAGAGCAGATTAAGTTTGTCGCTTAAGTGGTTTAGCAGTAATCACTAACCATCAATCTTCACGATTCGATGTGTTACAGGAGTAACGCCTTGATCTAGTCGGATTACGTAAGTACCCGGAGACCATTCTGTAGTGTCAATAATTGCTCGCTTATAAAGTTGACCTTCGTAAACGATTGCTCCAACAGAATTGAGTACCTGAAATTGTGCATTTTCAACCGCTGATTCCAATACAATTTGATTGGTAAATGGATTCGGGTATGGATCCACGAATGAAATTGCATTTTCCTCAACATTGATACATGTCTCAATAACAATAGAATCCGTTGCCGACGATGTGCAATTAAAGCTATTAGTGTACGTGTAAGTGACAGTGTTAAGTCCAAATTCAGCTGCATTCAGCACAAACCAATTATTGACAACACCGTCGCCGGTAAATACACCTCCTGCAGGGCTTGCTACCCAAGTTGCTCCTTCGCCGTTTGTGCACAGTGTATCGGCATCGAAAGAAAATAAAGCCGAAGGCGTCGGATTGACGGTAATATTGATGACCAGTTCCGTCGTGCAATCACCGTTTGAACCTTCTACCCGGAGTATTCCTGGCACCAATGGGAGATAAGTAATCGTATCGCCCGACAATCCATTATTCCATTCGAATGAATCTGCTCCTGTTGCTATCAATGTTAAGCTATCACCAAAACACACAGGCGCATTGCCGCTTACATCCATAATTGGGTAGTCGTTCACAATGACATCAAACGAAGATGTTCTAGGGCAACCATTTGTGCCAATGGAAGTGACAGTGTACGTGGTGTCATCGGCAGGGTTAACGACTATTGTCGATTGATTGGACCCATCGCCCCACTCAAACAGCAACCCATCTGTCGAAAATTCCAAGAGGGTAGATTCGCCTACACAAATTTCTGATTGTCCGGAAAAGACATTTTGCGGAGCGGGATTAACATCCACAAAATAGGTTGCGGTATCGGCGCAGCCAAAGATATTCTTTCCTATAAGAGTGAAAAGCGAATCAGCCGAGGGCAGAGCATTTAACGTATCGGTTCCTTCTTCCCCATCCCAGAAATAATAATAGGCGCCGGTGGCCACCAATGTTGCTGTATCCAGCTCGCAAATCGTATACTCCCCTGTCAGATAAAGCTCAGGATTGGGATGCGCAGTAACTACCAAAGTATCTTCTGCATAGCAACCATAAATAGTTGATCCAAATAAAATCAAGGTTGTGTCGCCCTCCACAGGAAAAGTAATTTGATTCTGGATGTCCAATCCGTTCCATAGATAAAAATCGGCACCTGTTCCCACAGCTGTTGCAATTCGGTTAATGCAGAATGGAGTTAGAGAATCAACCTGGACATTCGGTACCGGGTATACCGGAATTTCAATATTCTGCACGGCTGTGCATCCTGTAATACCGAGAGAAAACACCTGAAAATTGATTGTATCTGTAGCAATGCCCTGGTACTGGTTTAGTCCGGTTAGTGAAACCGGCTCTCCTGTCGATAAGTCCAACCAATCAATGGCCGAGCTTCCTGAAACAAAAATATTCACTGAATCCTGCTCACACAACCTCTCAGGTGCATCGACTTCTAATTCAGGATATTCATTCACGGTAAACATGATGTCTCGTGTTTTCATACATCCGAATTCATTATAAATCTCTAGTGTGAGTGTCGTGTCGTAATCGAATGTAAACTCGGCATAATCAGTGAAAAATATGTCTCCAAGTATATAGTATGCCGCATTTCCGCCTGTAATAAAAATCTGGAACGGATTGCCCTCGCATACCTCTGTCACTGCTTCATAATCATAGAAAATTGGCTCTCTTACATCCACCGAAAGCTGAATCGTGGTATCACAAACTGCATTCTGCACTATATAAGCGGAAAATATGGTATCCTGATACATGGGCATCGTAAAAAGCGGATTGATGGACCCATCATTCCAGACCAACTCCGTTACACCTGGAACCTCATATGTTGCAGTATCTCCATAACATATGTAAGCGGGACCGGCAATTTGTAAATCCACTCCAAATTGAAATACAGTGATTGTTAACTCAATTGTATTGGGACAACCTGTAAAATCCAGACCGCTCACCAGGTATGTAGTGGTGCTGTCGGGAGAAAATGTAAACGAATTTTGTCGAACACCATCACCAAGCCAATCGTACTCTAAATCATTGGGTGCAAAAAGAGTTGTAGAATCTCCTGCACAAATCGAAGTCGAGCCTCCTTCAATTTCAAGAAACCCTTCTTGCAGAATGAAAAAGTCAACAGTATCCGAACCTAAGCACACATCAGGGTCTGCAGTATAAATTACGTAATGAGGCCCAGAGCCGGCAGCATTGGCATCAAAAAAGCCATCTGCGGTAACAAATTCGCCTGAGTAAGTTCCTATCGGTTGATTTAAAATGGGAAGATAAAATCCATTCTCGCTTGGACATTGAAAATACGAATCCAGCACAACATCAAATTCGCAAGGGCCTTGAGACCATGATATAATGGGAAACACCATGAAAAGAAGTAAAAAAAGCTTAGATTTGAAGTGCATATTTTCGTCTCGCATGTTTTGCCGTAAAAATAAAATTACTTAGGCATTTTCCCACTGATTTAATACGAACAATTTTCAGCGCTAACTTGATATGTCTACCCTCGGAAGAGTCTCCTTTCACACCCTTGGTTGCAAACTGAATTTTTCAGAAACCTCCACCTTAGCTCGTCAGTTTACCGAGGCCGGTTATTCGCGCGTTGAGATGGAAGATGCACCGGATGTTTTGGTCATCAACACATGCAGCGTCACTGAGCAGGCTGACAAAAAATGTCGGAATATCGTGAGCCGCGCTGTGCGGTCTAACCCGAATGTATTCGTTGCTGTAGTGGGATGTTATGCTCAGCTCAAGCCGGATGAAATTTCTAACATACCCGGGGTTAACCTGGTGTTGGGAGCGGGGCAAAAGTTCAATCTTGTCGAGCATGTTCATCAGCAAAAGCTACTTACTGAGCCGGCCATACATGTGGGAGAAATCAAAGATGTGAAGGACTTCATTCCCTCATTCTCCTCCGGCGACCGCACGCGTACATTCTTGAAAGTTCAAGACGGATGTAACTATTTCTGTGCCTTCTGCACCATACCGCTGGCGCGCGGCAGAAGCCGCAGCGCTTCGCTTGAAGAAACCCTCACACATGCTCGAAAAGCCATTGATGCCGGAGCAAAGGAAATCGTTCTCACAGGCGTAAACATCGGCGACTATGGAACACAGCACAACACTTCCCTACTTCAGCTCATTCAAGATCTCGACAAATTGGAGGGAGTCGAACGCTATCGTATTTCTTCCATTGAGCCTAATTTACTTTCCAACGAAATCATTGACTTCGTAGCAAGCTCGCGCAAGTTTATGCCTCACTTCCATATTCCGCTACAAAGCGGATCGGATGAGATTCTACAATTGATGCGCAGGCGATATCGCACCGATCTATACCGCGAACGTGTAGATAGAATCCTGGAAGCAATGCCACACGCGTGCATTGGCATCGACGTCATTACCGGATTCCCGGGCGAATCTGACGAACGGTTTGAAGAAACACGCAAATTCCTCATTGAAATTCCGGCTGCATACCTGCATGTTTTTACTTATAGCGAGCGCGACAACACCACGGCATTGCGCATTCCCAATGTCGTTCCGCAGGATGTTCGCCACCGCCGAACTATTGAGTTAAGAATGCTTTCAGATAAAAAGAAGCGTTCATTTTATGAGCGATTCCATGAATCAGAGCAACAAGTACTTTGGGAAGGATCGGAAGATGAAGGTGCGATGTATGGCTTCAGTGAAAATTACCTGAAGGTTTCTCAACCCTGGAATGCGGATGCTGTCAATCAGATAACACGCGTCAAATTGGGGCCAATCAATGGCGACCTCGTCTTCACCGCAGGTTGATTTTTTAGATATTAAAAGTGGCTTGAATCCATTTATTCGTCACATCCTCTTCGAGCGTGTGAATCTTGACCTTATCACGTGAAAAACCAATTCCGATGTCGAATGAATAGCGGCCAATCCAAAACTCAACGCCTGTTTGCACGAAGGCACCAAAACCAATTCCGGTAGTAGGTGTTGCTGATAAGGCTTGCTGCCCTTGTACGAAGCCCTGTGTAATCAAATCAAACTGACGATCTGCTACCAGCACATAGTTTCGCATCCAACGGGTACCCAACATACTGCCTCCAACCTGCACGAAGAAATTCGACATATCCCCCATCATCCAACCCTGACGGTATCCGAAATTCATATTGAAGCGTTGTTCTTCCCCTGCTACAGTGAGCAATTCAATTCCCTGTGAATTTGGTTCGCCGTTAATGTTTGAGCCAGTAACCTGCATCGTAAACTGACCAACGGCTTTCAACTTCGTTCCATTGACATTTAAAATCAGCGCAGCATATCGATTGAAGTTCCATTTGAGATTCAACCCAACATACATAGCAGGATTGTATCGCATGTTAACTGGGGCATAATCAGGTAGAAAATAATAATTTTCCGTGTCGTACTGATCCAAAATAACATTCAGTGTATTCTGATCATTTTGAAAAGCACCATCCATCCCTATTCTCTCGGGAATAGAATACCAGCGTATTTGTGCTGCCTCATTGAGAAAGCCGTCAAAAGGCCCCGAACCATTGTAAATATTCGCTGTCTTGGCATTTGCAAAATAACTTCCTAGGTTGAGACCGATGCTTAGACCACGAAGCGTATCTTCCTGCTCTTCGTCATCATCGTAGTGGAATTTCTGACTTCCCTGAAGACTCAAAAAATGAAACCGCTGTGCCGAAAGGCTCACATTTGCAGCGATGAAAACCAAACAAAAGAAAAAACGAGTAAGACTTTTCATTTTACATTTTTATTTTGATTCAACAAAGCTACCCACTCTTCTGACTTTTGATGAACAAGTGAACTCAATCGCGTTGTATCATTTATAATCGACATGTAGGTAGCAACGCCCATAGAAGACTTACCAGATTCGCAATGCGACTTAATCTTCGCCAATGCCTGTTGAATCTCATCATTCCATTGCGACACTGCCGATACTGTCAGCAATTCACCTTTTGGGATAGATGGCAATTCGTTTTCCAGAGCTTCTGATTCCACTTTCTTCTTAGCCAGCAATTTCAACTCTGCGATTTCCCTTTTCGCCCGCTCCAACTTCATCACCAAGGCCTCCTCTTCGCTCGTATCATTTGCTTTCAGTGCAAGGCTATTTCGCTGCATTTTCCACCTTCTATTCAGATAAAGCAGAAAGGATATCAAGATAACGATGATGGCAAATCCTGCCATTGCCAAGAGGTGCCACTGCATCGTTTGTTTGCGAGACACTTCTAGCTCGGCAGTAGCTTTCGATTCATCATGTGCATTAACCGACAACAAACTGTCATGACGAGCCAGGAGCTTCTTTTCTGTATCTAACCAAACAGCATATTCGAATGCGTGCATTTTATTCTGAAGAGCATATGCCAGCTCGAAATCCGAATACTCCACAGCGAACTCACGAATAATTGCATATAACTCCCTAATGTAATCATCGGATCGTTCACGCAGCTTGCTGCTTGTCGTGAATTGATTTTTAACAAGCCCAAACATCAGTGCCGATGGATTTTTGAAATACTGCGTCAATGCAGCATCCATCCTAACCAGTTCTCGTTCCTCCAGCGTGAGAGAAATTGAATCACGCATAAGACTATCGTAGGGAATTATCCAACGCAACTTTCGATCTGCCAATGAATCATTCCAATTGCACATCAAATTTACATTTCCCATATGAGGGAGGTTAATACTTCCATACAAAGAACGCAGAGTCTCAAGTGCGTTCATATTTGCTTCCTGAGCAATTGAAAAATTTGAAAAAAGTTGAGCTATTAAAAAGACAAGAATAATTCTGCGCATCACTTTTTGATAAGATTAATTACAAATTCAACCGGTGTATCTCGGTCCGAGAAAATATCGTCAGCACTTCGTTCCACCGAATAATCAGGCATAATTCCCTCCCTGTCATAGCGGAAAGTATCATCGTAATTATATCGAATAGTGGCTATCGAAACCCGCAGTCCGGTTCTTGGTAACACATATGCCGCCGGGTTGCCCCATGTACCTGTGATAGGACCCAAACATTGTTGACCAATCAAAGCGCCGCGATTTCTTTTCTTAAACGCACTTGTAAAATCGACTGCTGCAGAAGCGGTCAAACCATTGATGAGCAAGTAGCAAAACCCTTTGAAAACGGTATGAGTCGGTTGCTTCACAGGATTCTTAAAGTATACGGTGTCAACTTCTCCGAGCGGCAGTTGTGCTAGATGACGAAAGCTCTGAACATCCTCATCGCGTGCATAAAACAAAGCCATAATCAAATCACCAAGCGTTGAATTCATAAATCGGGACCGCGAATTCGATAGTCTGCTATTGCGACCAATTACATTGCTGGGAGTATTGTAGCCCGATGTGTCAATGTAAGAATACACATACTCAACAAGCGAGCTGCTGCCTCCTCCATTATTTCGCAGGTCAATAATCAAATTGGTATAGTTCCCTTCTTTGATCTGGTGAAAACAATCTGCAATTAGCTTCTTGTATCGCCTTGCAGCAGTTGGGGCGAATGTCGTGACCTGCAATATTGCAAGGTTGTCTGCCGAGTCGAGTGTTAGCTGAACAGGAGAAGGCTGGCGAGCGTTCATCCTTTTCATGCGCTCTCTGTGGAATTCCTTTCGTTGATACCCCTTTAATTCGACCTCTAGCGTATCGGTTGAATTGAAATCGACTATTTCAATTTGGTTGATCAATCGAAATGGCACTTTCAACCCTGCACAAATAGTAAGAATAGACACAGCAACTTGCTTCCTCGCATCATCAGCATCGCCTTCAACGCAAGCGTAGTCGTTAGCCCGTTTCAAAAGCTTATCCGCTGGAATTCCATTGATGGAAAGCAACTCACTTCCCGGAGTAATCTTACTTTCCCAATCCTGCGTTACCAACAACTTAATTCCATTGGAAGTTTGCGCCAATTCAAGACCTAGAGGCATATAAAATCCACCGCGCGAAAATTGCAAATCAAGCAACTGCCCGTAGTCGATTGCCGTGTGTGAGTCTCGAAGGGTATTTAAGAGATTGGAAACAATAACCGTGTATTCTGCGAGCGTAGTTCGCTCCTCTATTACATATGTGCTTGCTTCAAAAACTTTGTTGAAATATCGCTCATCACAAAATTCAAATGGACTCGGATGACTTTTGAGCAATTCCTGTTTCAGACTTTCAAGATCAGCAATTAAATCGCTTTTGAAATACAAGGAATCTAGTCGCCCTTGAGAGAAAACTCTCTCACTCAAAACAGAAAGAAATATGACGATAAGAAATCGAATCAAGTTAATCCTGGTTTCGTTTTTTAACCATGGTTAGAATAGTTGCCAGCGCAACTGTTTCGCCTGTCTCATCATACACATCTACCAAAAACTTCACGATACCCTTTGCAATATCTTCCGGTGTTCTCTTCTCTTGATCGACCTTTTCCTTCACGGTAAACCGTACACCTACCGTCATTCCCGGATATACGGGTTTGGTAAAGCGTGCTTCATCAAGGCCATAATTGAGCAACACCGGACCTTTCTTCGGATCTACGAATAAACCGGCGGCTTTCGAAAGCACGAAATATCCGTGTGCCACCCTTCGCTCGAAAATGGTTCCTTCGAGGGAAGTAGCATCCATATGTGCATAGAAATTATCGCCGCTCACATTGGCGAAATTCACAATATCAGCATCCGTAACGGTATGCTTGTGTGTGAACACCGTATGTCCTATTTGCAAATCTTCGAAATGCTGTCTGAATAAATGTGGCTCTGCTTCGGGCTGATGAGCTCCGTATTGATACACATGCGTGATGGCTGTGAGTGTTGTGGGCGAACCCTGAATGGCAGTGCGCTGCAGATAATGCATGACGCCGCGCTTGCCTCCCATCTCCTCACCTCCTCCCGCTCTTCCCGGACCGCCGTGCACCAGCAATGGCATAGGTGATCCGTGGCCGGTACTTTCCGGCGCACTCTCTCGATTGAGCACCAAAATACGTCCGTGATGCGAGGCACTTTCCAGCACAAAATCGCGCGCAATACGATTATCATGCGTGGTAATGCTGCACACCAAAGAGCCCTTTCCCATTTTGGTCAGAGCAATGGCGTCTTCCAGCGTATCATACGGCATGAGCGTCGTGATAGGTCCGAAGGCCTCAACCTCATGCGTGCTTGTTTTATGGAATGGGTCATTGTTGACGAGCAACATCGGAGAAAGAAATGCTCCGCTATCATAGTTCGCATCGATGACATCCATCTTCGATGGATCGCCGTATACCAGCTCAGATTCTTTTCGAAGCAATGCCAACTTCTCCAATACGTCAATGCGCTGCGCTTGTGCCGCAAGCGATCCCATTCGCACCGATTCATTGCGCGGATTTCCGACGACCATTTTGGCGAAGGCCTTACCCAAGGCAATTTGTACGTCTTCGAGATAGGATTCAGGCACAATGACTCTGCGAATAGCCGTGCACTTTTGACCGCACTTAACAGTCACTTCTTTTCTGACTTCCTTGATGAACAAATCGAACTCCTCCGTTCCGGGAGCCGCATCCTTTCCCAACACAGCCGCGTTGAGGGAGTCGGCTTCCATATTGAATGGAACAGATTCATCCAAAATACGCGGATGTGCTTTCAACTTGCGGCCTGTAGATGCACTTCCTGTGAATGTCACCACATCTTGCGACATGACGTGATCGAGCAACCCCTCTACATTTCCGCAAATCAATTGCAATGAACCTTCAGGTAGGATGCCTGAGGCAATGATATCGCGAACTACAATCTCGGTGAGGTATGAAGTAATGGTTGCCGGCTTCACTACTGCAGGCATTCCTGCCAACAAATTCACCGCAATCTTTTCAAGCATTCCCCAAATCGGAAAGTTGAACGCATTGATATGAATAGCAACCCCTTCTTTCGGGACCATGATATGATGGCCGATGAAGGTGCCAAGCTTCGACAACTTTGCAGTATCACCATCCACGTAATAACGCTCATTGGGAAATTGTCTGCGAAGAGATGCATAGGCAAATAAATTCCCTATTCCACCATCAATGTCAATCCAACTATCAACCTTAGTTGCACCTGTTGCATAGCTCAACTCGTAATACGATGCCTTGCGCTCATTGAGATACATAGCCAGCGCCTTGAGCATTCGTCCGCGTTCATGAAAGGTCATCCTTCTTAACAAGGGACTACCCACACTTCTGGCATATTGCAAAATTTCCGCAAATGGCAAACCTTGCGCAGTCGCAATGCCTACCACCTCGCCATTTACTGCATTGAAAAGCTGCTTCTCATTGCCCGAGCCAAACGTCCAATTGCCGAGCACATAGTTTTCGATACGCGTCATATTACTCCTTGAGTTTGTCTGCGAATTTGCAGCAAAATCAAGCTGCTTGACGTGAATCAGAAGTCTTGTTTACCAACAATTGACATATCAACTCAAGAAGCGCGCTTTCTATCCCCTTTTTTGCTTATAGACCGGTCATAACCGGGTTCTCTGTTCTTGCGACTATCCATGTCATCGCGTATTTCAGGACGCGGTTTGTGTGTGATCCGCTGCTGCTTGCTCTGTCTGGTGCCGTTGCCTTTACTCGTTTTCATTTTCTTTTGTTTGCTTCAAATATTGACCGGCTCAATGGTCGACGCTTTAATGAATGTCAGTTCAACCTGTGATTCAGCTCGGGGTCTAAAACGATGATGATGTTCGATTATATTTGTCTATCAATGTATTAAAAATGAAGATTGCAGCTTGCTTAACCCTTTGGGGTATCCTATCATTAAACGCCTACGCGCAAGGCGACAGGCAGATGATATACGACCAATTCAACAAGCTTGTCGGATCATGGGAAGGAACGATGGAATACACGGATGATGCAGACAATAAAACAGTCTTCAGTCTGCCTGCTCGCTGTCAATCAACATTTAACGGGACCAAGTGGGAATACGCTGTGCAATATGATCACGGTCGCGGAGACTTTACCGGAGGCAAAGGAGAATGCACGGTGAATGAAGATGGAACGAAAATGAACTATGACGGTGTGATTTGGGATATTACTTCTGTAGAAGAGCAAGGTGATACGCTTGCCATTATAATCGAGACCAAGGGCAAGGAAAAGCGCAAACCAACTGATCTAAAGCGAGTCATCGGAATAACTCCGGTCGGATTTTTCATCAATGAAGAAGTGCGCACAATCGAAACAGCACCAAATTACATTTTACGCAACCGCCATAACTTTCGCAGACCCGCGCGTTCGAAGGATTAAGTCTTTTTTAATCAGGATTTCTGAAACAGAACGACATTTGACGCGCATTAAAGAAGTCCATGTTTCAATCGATACACCGTAGTTTTCTATCCTATTGTCAAGTCCATCCGTTGCGTGTAATCATGCTTGGAGCCTTTCTCGCTCGGCTGATTGCAGCGTTTTTTGCACCCGGATTTTTAATGGTCGACGATCATTTTTTGACGATGGAACCTGCGGGAAGCTGGGCTAATGGTCTTAATTACAACGACTGGCTTCCCGGCGTTGGCAACAATAAAACTCACCCGGAAGGATTTAGTTTTTTCTACCTCGGATTCTTGTATGCTTTTATTAAGGCATTCAATGCTGTCGGCATTGTACATCCTGCCACACAAATGCTATTGGTGAGAATCATTCATGCTGCCTATTCCATTCTAACCGTTTATTACTCCTACAAAATAGCAGAAAGAGTAAGCACCAAGCGAAATGCAATCGTTGTCGGTCTTTTGATGGCATTCATTGCTGTAATGCCCAATTTTTCTGTCAGAAATCTCGTCGAAGTTGTATGCATGCCGCCTTTGCTCGCTGGCGTTTATATTCTTCTTAAACGAGTGCCATTAAGTAATTTCAAATTAGGTAAAATCAGATTTGAAGCACCTAATTCAAACTCGATTAGCAAATCGGCTTGGCCCTTTATAGCAACCGCCGGATTCATCATGGGGCTCGCCATCGGCATTCGCTATCAAACAGGCCTTTTGGTAGCAGCCACCGGATTGGTCTTACTATTCCATCATAGCTTCAGAGCTTTCGTTCTATTCGGCTCCATGTCATTCTTGGGGTTGTTCTTCACCCAACTCGATGATGTGTTGCTGTGGGGAGGTGAGCCCTTTCAACACTTGAAAGGCTATATGGAATACAACAAGGAAAATGCGCACCAATACCCCGGTTCTCCTTGGACATACTTAAGTCTTATCAGCATATTTATTCTTCCACCGGTTGGAATTTTTATGGCGATCGGCTTCGTTGCTTCATGGAGAAAATTAACGCTCATCGTATTGCCAACAGCTGTATTTATTGCTTTCCATATGGTGTTCCCCAATAAGCAAGAGCGATTCATATTGCCCATACTCCCCTTCTTTGTAATTGCGGGAACTATTGGCTGGAATGCTGTAGCAGAAAAATGGAGAACGTCGAAATGGCTTTCAATAAGCTGGAAAACATTTTGGATAATCAATACGCTATCGATGCTGTTGCTGTGCCTTACTTACACGAAAAAAAGTCGTGTAGAAACAATGATTTACCTCTACGAGGCGGGAGATTGCAGCAACTTTATTCTTGAATACACTCATAAAAAAAGTGGGGCATGGATGCCGACATTCTATAGTAAATGCAAAGCGAGCTATTACTTTTTCGGAAAAGAAGACAACGTTCAGGCGGTAATGCAAGGCATTCCGCAAGCGGCGGTAACTACCATGAATGATATCATGCCGCAATCACTCCCAAACTATATTCTTTTTTACGACGATTTGGAACTTGAAAAACGGGTTAAGCGCATGCAACAATACTATCCCGATCTCGTCTTCCGAAAGACCGTAGAACCGGGATGGTTCGATAAAATGCTCCACATGATTAATCCCAAAAACAGTTTGGAAAAGGTTCATATCTATTCTACTCCAACCGTCGTTGAACCGATTATACCGCAGAACTAATTCATTTCAATACGACGAAATCCAATTTTATTTTGAGAGAAAGCCTCTAGGATAGAATCTGAATTCTCGCTGTGTGCAAGAGCTTTTAGATGAAATTGTATTACCTCTAAGTCTAGATTTTCAATCGACATGAATGTGTAACCAGAGACCAAACCGCGTTCAACCATCACGTAACCGCGTTCCTCAAAATTCCTTCCCGGTCCTTCGATGACATAAGTTGATTCGCGAACCATCATCTGAGCCAAGGCATTTTGAAGTGCGTAATTATGTTCGCTCTTTTGAATGGGAGGCGATGAAACATCAAAAACATCAAGCCCAAGCAAACGCGGGTCAAGCGAAAACTCAGATGAAATTTGGTGCAACCATTTGCGCGCTGCGGATAAGGAAGCAAAAGACTTTACGGAAGATGAAGACTTCACCTGAGACATAGCTAATCGCTGAAAACCGCTCTGATCGACATATTGAATAATGAATGTGCGTGTAATTTTTCTCTTCTGCAATCGATTATGTGCCGGCCAGTACTTTCGGATTTCCATATCTTCCAGCAACAACGCAATTAGTTCGTTTCCTGTCTCTTCATATGCGATGTCGAATACTTCACGCATGAACGATTGCGCCTTCGCACCTTCTGTAAGTGTTGTAAAGTGCTGCTTCACGCGCTTCTTAATGTTATTCGCTTTACCAATGTAAATTGGCTTGCCTTTTTCATTCTTGAGGTAGTAAACACCTGCTTCATCAGGTAAACTGTGATACGTATTTTCCGACAAATTAGGTGGTAAATAAACCGCTCCAGCTTCTTTAGAAAGCATTGATGAAACTACCTCAGGGCTCAATTGCCGTAATGACCTACGCAGTATTTCAGCAGCTATTCTGGCATCACTAAGTGCGCGATGGGCTTGCTCATTGTGCAATCCCATCCAACTACAAATCGAACTCAAGCCATAGGATTTATTCCCGGGAAAGGCCTTGCGTGCAAGACGCACTGTACATAATCGCTGTGCACTCCAACTTCTGCCCAGTGCTGCAAACTCTGCTTTTATAAATGAATAATCGAAATTGACGTTGTGTGCAACGAATATTGCTCCATCAAACAATTCTTGCAAACGATCCGCAACTACATCAAATGTAGGCGCTCCCTTGACCATTTCACTCGTAATTCCCGTGAGCCGTGTGATAAAGAGAGGTATTGGAATACCGGGATTAATGAGACTATGAAACTCTTCCAAAATCGTTTGACCGTCCCAAATTATAACGCCAATTTCGACAATGCTATTACCGGATGGCTGACCTCCTGTCGTTTCAATATCGGTAATTGCGTAGATCATGGCGACGCAAATTCGGACATCTATTCCGAAATAAAACCACTATTAGTAACTTTTACGCATTGTTCAATGCCACAATGACAGCCAAAAGCAGATGGCACTGCGGTTGACAAAGGCGGTCGCCTATTTATATTCGTATCTCAAAATTTATCATGAACAAATTAACTATCTCAGCTCTCATTTTAATTGGGAGCATTGCAATCGGATTCGTCTCCTTTTACTTTTATGCAGCGGGCGTTAGAGACAACGCAGTAAAAAATCAAGAAACTGTTAACGAAGCTTGGGGCAATGTCCAGGGCGCCTATCAGCGCAGAGCCGACCTCATCGGCAACTTGGTAGAAACGGTTCGTGCAGCGGCTGAAAATGAGCGCGAAATCTTAATTGGTGTCACCGAAGCACGCGGAGGCATTCGTCACTATACTGACAGTGTTGGAAATTTAGTAGCAGAGCAAAGTGCCAAAGTCAAAAGCGCAACCACTCCGGCTGAGCTGCAACAGAATGATGTGATGCTGATGAATACCTATCGCGGTTTCAGAGGATTCATGACAGAAAATTATCCAACCATTCAATCGACTCAAAATTTCTCGAACCTACAAACACAACTTGAGGGAACGGAAAATCGGATCAATACTGAAAGGAATCGCTACAATGAGGCGGTGAAGACCTATAATGCTCACATTCGCGGAACATTCAAAAAGATGGGACTTAGCCTGGTCGCTTCAGAAGAAGACAACTTCAAGGTGCGTGAAATGTTCGAAGCAAAAGAAGGAGCCGACGAGGCACCGCAAGTAAAATTCTAGGTGGCATGAGCATAAATACTCTTGAGCTGCATCGGAAGGTGGAAGCCGCAATTACAACAGCAGAGCGAAATACTTCGGCGGAAATTCGTGTGCACCTTGAAGACAAATGTTCGGAGGATCCGCTCGATCGTGCCAGCTTCATTTTTGAAAAACTGGAAATGCATAAAACAGCGGCTCGCAATGGTGTGCTTATTTATGTCGCGTTCAGTGATCGAAAACTTGCCATCATTGGCGATGTTGGCATTCATGTGCATTTGTCGCCCAACACTTGGGAAAACATTAAAAACAGTATGTCGAGCGAATTTGCTCAAGGCAACTTCGAAAAAGGGTTGTGCGGAGCTGTTGAATCGGTTGGGGAACAATTGAAACACTATTTCCCTTTTCAAAGCGAAGATCGCGATGAACTGTCCAATAGCGTATCCACACATTACAATTAAAAAAGGATGCGCTATCACTTGAACCGGCTGATCATATTATTCATACTACTTTTTGCAAGCGCAAACATCACCGCGCAGTTGGCAGGCCAGGAATGTTTTCCAAAAAAAGAAAGCAAACTGGTTTACGATGTGGCTGATTTGCTCACAAGCAAAGAAGAAGCGATAGTTGAGAAAACCTTAGTAGCATTTGCCGACAGTACAAGTAATCAAATTACGGTTGTCATTGTTCCGGATTTATGCGGAATGGAAAAAGCACAATTCGCAATAGAACTCGGAGAATCATGGGGTGTGGGTCAAGCCAAAGAAGACAATGGAATTGTTTTTTTAGTAAAGCCCAAAACTGTCGATTCCAAAGGTGAAATCTTCATCGCTGTAGGACGCGGACTCGAAGGTGCTATACCCGACATCACAACAAAGCAGATAATCGATAACGAATGCATTCCACAGTTCAAGCAAAACAAATACTTCGAAGGAATTTCAGCAGGGACAATGGTGCTTATGCAACTGGCCAGAGGCGAGTACGATTCAGATGCTTATGCATCGAAACATCTGAAGCGCAAAAAAAAAGGAGGTATCGGGATTGCCATAATAGCTCTTCTGATTATCGCGCTGGTAGGATTCGTTAAAGCATCTCAGGCAAAGCGATACGCTCAAACTAATCAGATTGGATTTTGGGCTGCATGGGCTTTGCTCAATGCTGCTTCGCGATCGCACCGCGGGTACTACTCAAACTTCAGTAGTGGTCGCGGAGGTTTTGGTGGAGGCAGCGGATTTGGTGGATTCGGTGGTGGTGGGTTTGGTGGTGGTGGCGCTGGAGGGAGCTGGTAATGCGACAAGTGAAATTGAAAATTGACGCCCCGATGTGCGTTCATAAGAAATAAGAATATGAGTTTCGGAAAATGGATAGGCGGTGCTTTGGGATGGGCCATGGGTGGTCCCATCGGAGGCATCATTGGATTTGCCGTAGGTGCCATGGCTGATGACAAATCATTCACCGGTGTGCGTCAAGGACAGACCTCACAAACACAACCCAACTACACACAATATCGACGACAAACTCAATCAGGAGATTTCGCCTCGGCATTGCTCGTTCTGTCTGCTGCCGTCATGAAAGCCGACAACAGACTTCTGAAATCAGAGCTCGACTTTATACGAGATTTTTACACCAAACAATTCGGCAGCTCTGCAGCCGCTCAGCATATTGGTGTACTCAAGGAGCTTCTTCAAAAAGATATTCCCGTTCGCGAAGTATGCGAACAGATTCGTTATTACATGGAGCACCCGATGCGTCTTCAGCTTTTGTACTACTTGTTTGGAATTGCAAAAGCAGATGGCAACGTCGATAAGGCCGAAATGCAAATCATCGAAACAATCGCACAGTACCTGGGCCTAAACTCAAAAGACTATGAGTCGCTAAAAGCGATGCATTACAAGGATACCGAAAGCGCTTACAAGATTCTGGAAATCTCTGCAGAAGCTACCGACGATGAGATAAAGAAAGCTTACAGAAAAATGGCGATGAAATATCATCCCGATAAAGTGCGCGGCTTGGGTGAGCAACATGAAAAATCGGCCAACGAGAAATTCATCAAGGTACAGGAGGCCTATGAGCAAATCAAAAAGGAGCGCAACCTAAAGTGAGTAAGTTGTTTAAAACACACGTTAGCGCACTACTGATTATATACTCAAACTTCTTTTAATTTGAATTCGTAAGTGAACCACTTACAATTAGTTTTTAGTTTTTCAGTTTAAGCCAAAAAGCCCCGCAAGCGTGCAGGGCTTTTTGGTTTTTAGACAGAGCATTTTCTTTTTAAAGGTAACAGCCGACAACAGCAACATTCAATGCTGAACAATAAACCGGACGTGCCCAATTGCCTTACCTAGTGGTGTTGAGAGCTGCAGCATATAGGCACCATCACCAAGTGAGCTTGTATCTATTGACTTTTCGAACGAACCGAAAACTTTGGAAGCTGTGCGCTGCACAAATCTTCCATTGGCTGCATACACATCAAAGAAAACAACCTCGTTGTTTTCATGCGTTCCGGAAACTTTCAAAACAGCATCGGCAGGATTTGGATAGCAATTAAGAATGGTACCAGTGCCTGAATCGACCGGTTTCAATCCGGCCAACAACTCTCCATTGGCAAATGCATACTGGCCACGTCGCAGTGTATCAATTGTAAAAAAGCCATCTCCGTTCAAAAGCGAACCGATACCCAATGTAAAATCAGGATAAATCTCCCAAGGTTCTTCCGAGTTGCTTCGATAAACAAGCACAGCCTGCTCCTCCGTAGCATTGTATAAATTGTAATCAAGATCTGTTTCTTGTGAACCGTTGTAGTTTACTCTTCCACTGAAAACATCACCAGGATCCCACAAGCCATCTACCAGATAATAATGAGAATCGCTTAGCTGAAAAACACCGGTACCGAGCGGCTGCTGGTCCGGAGCCGCCCAAATATGTTCAATACGAACTAGCGTTGAATCTACCACATTCTCTCGCGAACAGCGAAAATCAACATAGGGTAAAATCGGAAAAAGTGATTGGTCGCTATAGGCCATAAACTCATGATCCATGCGCGCCTGATTGAGTCGATTGTTGCCATTGAGAATGACCATCGACGGAGAAAAACTGCATGGCAGTTGAATATCGGTGTATGGACCGCTAACATCAATCTGATAATTCTCACGCTCATTATCGACCGATACAAACGTTAGATCAAGAGGCACATGCTGATAGTATTGAAAACACTCACGCAATTTCTGCTGAATGTGCACATCCACTAGAAAATGAATGTCACCCTCAGTCGCTGCAAAGGAATCAACGACAAACACACTAAACCCCGGCTGAAAAATCTGATCATCGAAAAAATCATCGAGTTGAACACCCGAAGCGTCCTCGAGATAATCGCGAAACTCCTCCGGTGTGACATCTTCAAAAACGTGATCTTCCTGAACTCCGGTCATTGCTACCCGAAACAACTCATCACCGAGATATGCGCGTAAATTGTGCATTACTGAAGCTCCTTTGTAATAGGTATGAGTACCATAGATCTCCGGGTCGGGCATGGGTGACATCGGATGAAAACCGTTATCATCAATGTGGGCATTCCTCAACACATCGAGATGATTGCGTTTAACCTGATCAATAAAATCTTCTTCACCGTATAGCCATTCTGTAAGTAAATGTCCGCTGTATTCGGCCGGTCCTTCTTTCAACCACATATCATTGTGCACATGGGGTGTTACTACATCGCCCCACCAATGATGTCCCAATTCATGCGCAAGCAAATTATTATTGTTGACTATGGACTCGCCGGTCATGTATTGTGGGTAGGCGATATTCGTCGGTATCTCCAGGGCACCATCCGTGGTTAACACATACCCTACCCTTTCCCATATATAAGGGCCATACCAGTATTGCAAAGCATCGATTGCCGCACCAACATTTACCATTGCACTTTGCATAGCGCCCAAGCTACCGGGTTTCGCCGTCAGACGAACAGGCACATCGCCAAAAACCCCTTCATGCACGTAATCGAAATTGGCATAATCAGCCACTGCAATTGCACTCAAGTGAGTTGGAATGGGTTGATTGAACGCAAATGAGCGAATCACTGTATCGCCCGCTAGTTGTTCCTCTCCTAGAAATGTACCCTGGCAATGCGCTCTAAAACTTCCGGCACTCTTTACATGATATTCATACGTTGCCCTTTCTACAAAGGAGTCAAAACAAGGATACCAAACCCTTCCGAAGTTGGGGGGAATAGTAGTCAAGCCAATTCCAAGATTATAGATATAATTCGCTTCAAAATAAAAACCACCCCAAGTCGGATCCTGGTATGGCTCGCCATGGTAGTACACGGTTACCTCGGTTGTGTCTCCGACAGTCATGACTCCGGGAGAATTGATGAGCAGATTATTACCGTCATACGAATATTCAACCGGTTGTGCCTCCCAGCGCACAGAGTCCACATTGAGATTCAACAAGTCAAAACGGATATAACTCTGATTACTCATCAAAGGAGAAAACTGAATGGTGGTTGCCGCCGAAATACTGCTCCCTGAGTAGTTCGTCACATCAATTTCAATTGTGTATTTGAGTACATCAAACGAATCGCTTCTTGCGATTATCTCATTCATCATTTGCAGTTCCCGCTCGGT
>Ga0315899_10001187_pt1 | contig 30141 bp, 41 predicted proteins | sample LakEriMetagenome_2_FD_203518 | JGI IMG/M metagenome (GOLD analysis project Ga0315899, IMG submission 203518) | Freshwater fungal communities from buoy surface, Lake Erie, Ohio, United States - Buoy 4 MA112 | ecosystem: Environmental > Aquatic > Freshwater > Lake | place: USA: Lake Erie, Ohio... | reverse complement strand
CCACACGGCAATCGTTCCTACCACACAACGTGGTAGAAGGCAATCTTCACAAATTGGTACAAGCGGAAAGGCGAAACGGGGTGGTTCCCACGCGAATACCTTTGTAAAATAGGTACTTCAGTAATAAACACACAGGCTGTACAGGGTTCAAAGGAAGTTGAATGAAAACCAAAAATGCGGTACCAGTGTGTGAAAAAACTTTGGTGCCGTGTTTGAAAATTTTACTGCACGTCAGCACCAAAATCACTCGTTTCCACCTTTGGCCGGGCAGGCAATCTTCGGGAGCCGGCATGCTCGGCGGGGAAGATGGACCCGTGGGGAGCTTCGAGGCGCAGGGGCTCAGCGGCAAGCCCTACGACCCGCCGCGCTTCGCATTCCGCGGGAGCACTGCCGGGGTTGAGTTCAAGACCAAGCATCAAAAGTTTGTTTCGGCGCTCACCGACGATAGATTGCCTGATTACGGCGATGAGGGCCTCGCTGCGCTGGACGCGTACAAGGAGTTTTTGAATGGACTTGACCTGATCAACCAGCACGAACCCATTCAAAGTGGTTCGAAAACCGGCGATCTAAAACGCTGGGAGCGGGCAATTCGCCAGCGCGCAAATGTGCAGACGCAACGCCTTTTTGACGAGAATCTGCGCCAGCGGGTGAGGCGTCCGATGGACACCTCTCCCGCAGAATGTGCACTGAACCAAGCGCCTATCCGCGAGGCTACGCGGGCTTATCTAACACGCAAAGTCGAGACCGACTACACGACTTTGGGCGTGATATCCTATGTCTTCACGTGCTTTGTCTACATCCTCAATCTTGTGACCCAGATCATACAAATCTCGGAGGTCTGTGCCATAGGGTACATCTGTCCACTGGGATCTAGCACAGCAGGATTTCCACTTGTTGCTCCGCCCGTTGCCTATCGCAATCTCACCAGTCTGGCTGTTGCATCCAGTGGGAGCAAGCCGATCCTTAAGCTCGCAGACTCGTGGGTGTCTATAGAACGAGCAGGGTGGGGAGCACGTGTGCACACAACCTGTGGCCAGAAAGATCGTGGCTGTGAAAATCCGGGGTACGAAGTGCAATGGCCGTATATCCAAGGGAGCAATGGCCAAGGACCTTGTAAGCCTTTCGAGACAAACAGCGTATGCTCTGGCGATGACTTAACGAGCTGCGATTTTTCGCAGAAGCGCGAGGTACCTCCATGCTCATGTAGTGTGTGAACAGCGCGAGGTACTTCAAGGGGGGAGTAAGGGTTGGTTTCATTAATATAAACGATATGTATAATAACGATGTCGGTAACGGGATATGCCTATGAAGCTTATGAAGTAAAATGAAGGATGGCGTTCGTTAGAGTGCCTTTTTACTTCATAGATTTCTTACCGACATTATTATACATATCTATACTACTGCAGTGCAAGTTTCCTTTCAAGTATGGTGGGCGATTCTACACGGAGTGCGCAACGGTGGACAGCGCGAACGGACAACCATGGTACATAAACCCCGAACCCTGAATCCTGAACCCTGAAAACCGAACCCTGAAACCTGAACCCTGAACCCTAAACGTCACATGTACTATTGCCCCCAATCCAGGTGTTCACTCACAACTGAGTACGATACCCCTGGCGGAGGAAAGTGGGGCTTTTGCAACCTATGCAAGGGCGAAGGTGAGAGACACTAGCACCCGACTGCCCTGTGGCCATGTAGCTTCAAAGTGAAATTGAACCTGAGATGCTCCGCAGATATTCCGTTCCCAAATGAACTACTCAAGGCCTGCAGACTTGTCAAAGAAGGGTCGCAGGGGTGGACATGGGATCCGTTTCTGGCCAGTTTGCGCGATGAGTATCTGGACTGCGCCAGGATAAGCGGCAAAGTGCCCAAATCTATTCCCATCGCACAGAAGGTCACAGTGGAGGGACAAGAGCTCATCTCGTCAATGCACTTCATCACGGAATATTACGAGGACCTGCACAAGCATACGATCGAGTGTATGCGCGAGAGCCTCAAAAGCCTCCCTATTGATTCTATCGTTAAGTGGCCTACCTTGACCATTGAAGACAAAATCGAGGTGTCATAACGTGAATTCCACTGTAGTCATGTGCATAAATTATCACAGGACGGACATGCGCAGGATGGCGCTTTGACTCATTCTGACGCTGTGTGCATCAATGCGCTCAACATTTTTCACACAGTCGCGGCTTCTTATGCGTGAGTGCATGGATAGACGAACCATCAAGGACTCTATGCGCTGCTCCTGTGACGTGGTATGAGAACATGGTTTTTGTTTATAGCTGATGCATATCACAGGGGTTCAGCCACCCAGCTTTAGAAAGATCACTTATGTGCGCGTGGAAGTCTGCGCGCGTGTACACGAAAACAAACGCACACAAATACACCCCGCAATCACTCCTTCTCCCGCTCTTTCCCTCTCCTCCCCCCCTTTCCCTCCCTTCTATCTTCCTCTCTCACGCGCACTCGCGCGTACGCAGCACACGTTGGTCAATTCAATCAAAACACACTGACCCAATATTCGACTTCAGCGCCATTCATACAGCTGGCTCTTGCCGGTATTCTACGTGAAGGACGAGGGGCCAGGTCATCGCTGTGCAGGAGGTTAGTTGTGTACGAGCGTGCACTGCGTGCACGGACGATTATTTACATGTGACTGCGACTTGCACATATGCGATAGGGAAGGATGCAGGCATGATGTGCTCGCCAAAGTCCTCCGGCGGAAAGGAGGTCAAGGAATCCTGCCGAGGAGGAGCGTGCAGACGCACGTTTGATAATCAGTATTCACTTGCTGTGAGCTCGAGATACGGGTGAGGAAATCTTGAAGCAGACTTCAACGACGTGTTTGCTTGCAAGGTTCCTGTATAGTTGCTCATGTTGAACCTTTCGGCAGCTGCTACTTTCTCCACCCCGGGGCTCAGGTCCCGCTGGATCCTGAATTCCACTCCTGCGGCTTCGCCGCTGTATCCTCCAAGTCAAAGGGGCAGACAGATGATGACACGGCAAAATATCAACACAGTATTGATGTGCACACATCTGGAATAACTCGGCGCACTTTTTTGTTGATCATCTTCCTCCTGAAAGAAGCAAATTTCGTGAGACATGACCACATATGCGCACACAAATTTAGCATGCGCCCGAGCCTACACGTCAAATGCATGCAATATCAAATGCATGCAATATATGCATGTTCCATTGGGGTTGACACGCAAAACGCTGTTTCAGATCACCGCTGGCCTCGTCTTGTTTGTACTTGCCATCCCCCTGATGTTGCTGGGAATTCTTGTGGCGCCGATCATCTACTTGCTTGAAGCTCGGGAGCGGGCGTCAGCCGCAAGGTTCTCCGATAGTAGGCTTTGCAAGTTGAAATATGTGCTGGGCAAAAACTCCGATGTAATTTGCAGCATGTCCCTGGACAGGCACGCACAGTTCATCCAGCTGATCAGCGATGTATTTGAGATGATATATCATCAATTGAGGGTGATAGTGGTCACGTGTATCAACTTTTCGACTTCCTACCGTATGATTCTAATTTTTACATCAGCATACAAACTCCAAGTCAACGCGAGTATCAAAGACATGGAGGTGATTCTGCTTGCTTTCATATGTAATAATGCGTATCGCCTGCTTCCTAAGAGCTTTCCAGATGCCCGGGGCTGGTTGCGTTTATTTACTAATTTGTTGTCATGCACCAGCGAAAAATCACGTCACTGGCCAACACAGTTTTCAGTCTGCTTGTGCTCGTTGTCATGGGCACTCAACCCGATGGTGTGTGTGTCGCGTGCCTGTGTGCGTGTGCTCTTGTGCGAATGTTCTCTGGCCCACGCATGCGTGAAAGCGCGTCCCGTGCCGCCTTCCTTCTGTGGCACATGCTTGACCTCAGTCTGACAGTCCATTTCCCGGCCCGTTGACTTCCGCCTCTCCTCTTCGTAGTCGCTTTGGTGAGTCTTCAAATGCCCGCCGCCCGCGGACCCGAATTGGGCTTGACGAACCGCAGGCCCGGGAGCTTTTACAAAGTTGCGAGTGATGAATGGCTGCATGTGCAGGTGACGTCGCTCTGCTTAACGATGGTGCAGCTGCTACGCCAAATGAATGAAGAGAAACTCAAACTTGAGCAGATTGCCGCGGTATGTTGAACAGAGCGAATGTGCAGGGACTGCCTATCAGCGCATGTGGCGTGAATAAATACGCATTTTGCGATTGTACGTCATCCGACAGGCGTTGCTGCAAGATCGCGTGTGCTCAATCTGTTGAGGACCCCTGTGATGCATAACGATACTCACAAACATGCGAATCATGGCAGCCGCTGAAAGACTTCAACGAGAATCGATTGTCAACGTTTGAAGTAGCGCTTTTGTGGATTAAAGTCATGGAGGACTTTTTGGATAACGACATCAATTTCAACTGGGTATCAGAATTTTTTCGCCAAGTGCCACCTCCCTCTTGCATCCCCCCTTCCGCCTCTGTCCTCCCCCCCCTCATACACGCGAACGCGCGCAAACAACTCACGCAGGTGCAAATTTTCCGGCATTACGAGCCGTTGCGGCCGATTTTCGACAACGAGACGGCTCAGGAGATCCTCAAGAAAGAAGCGGAGCAAGGGCTAATGGGGAATTTGGATCGAACTAAGGACTTTGCTATCCAATGTGGACGCGAATGGGTTCGTTTTGTGCTCACTCGCTCGCTCCGTAGCTCACTCGAACTCACGCGCGCAATCTTGCAAATGTCAGCAGTCACTTTCAATAATTTGGAAGCGTGATTGCTTTTTACATACGTGCACTTGCATGTAGATCTCTATATGAATATCACATCCACATTGATGCGAGATTGCGCGTTGATCTGCCTTGAATGTAATCTGAGATGAATCATGTATCAGTGGGAATCACAACATCAAGGTTCAAGCAGAGACCTCATATACCTGGTCCCAATTGATTCAAAACTTGTCAAGACTTTTGGCCACGACGGTCACGGCACATTAGGTCTACATTCCCACGATATTGTACATTCATACGACGGCGCACGTGTGCGCGTGTGCATTCATGCTGCACGTGTTATTTTCGAATGCATGGGTATATGAATCGGCTTTGATTCGTGTATATGCGATATGCCTGCAATGTGATTGCAGAAGACGAAGGGGAAGAAGCAGGAGGACCAAGGACGATAAAGAGTGCAGTTGCTCAAGACCTTAATGACCCCAAGCCCATCATCCAATTGATTGGTCTGTATTTGTGTCTGTGCGAAGCAACTTGCTCCTCAGTCGTGATTGCATGAACCCAAGCTGGCGCAAACATCCCGGACCACACAAGCTGACGCTTTCTCATTTGCAGGAAATGGCAACAATGGGCCTGGGTGGAAGCTGGACGAATGGACAATGTCGGGTTAGACTTTCTATCAAGTCTCAACCATAAACTCCAATTGCTAAACCGTGTGAGTTTCAGAACATAACAAATACATTCCTGCTGTGCGTGTGCGTACGTGTCGCAGATGAGCAACATGTTGAGAAGCGCAAAGAAGCAGTGCAACGTATCAAGAGCGCATGGTCCGAACGTGCAATTTCTGACTCGGCCCAAACATTCAAAGTCGAAGTGGTGCTCCACTCTCCAGAAAAATTTCCGACCAGGGCTGCAGAGGGCGTGCAAGATGTTGACGAGGAGAGAGAGAGAGAGAGAGAGAGAGAGGAGGAGGATGGACTTGGAGTGGCTTGACGAGGAGGAGGTAGCTTTACAAGGGTAGGTTTATTCAAAGCAAAGCAGTGAACAAGGTGGACGCTGAGCGCGACCGCGCGCGCCCCAGCCCGCAACCTCTGGGAGCACCAGGTGCCCGAGAGACAGCAGGATCCTGGTCATACAAGCTACTGCGCCCACTACGGGGCATATTCCCGAGTTCTGTAATGCATTTTTCTAAACTGGGCGCGGGCGTCTTGTCGCCAAAAAACAACCCGTATCCTCACGGTCGCTCACAGCGTCCACCTCATTCATAGCGTGCGTTGAATAAACCCTCCACCCTCCCCAAAAAGATAACAGAACACCACATCATGGGCGCCTGGCTCCATCACCACCTCATACAGCCCAATGATAGACCTAAGCAGGCTCTAAAAAGGCGGAGGCTATCTTAGGGCCACGTCCCTTGTGTCCGAGCGTCTGCGCGTGGCAAACCACCTAGCAAACCAGCAACGGAGGCAAATGGGTTAGCACCTGAACCCAGTGCTGACTGCGGATCGCCAAAAACTGTGCAGACTGCTGTCCGGCGAAGGCTTATGATGCCTGCGACTGTATTCTACGTTGCTGGGCAAGTACCTGGAGTGGAAGGTTGCCGAGTTTGATGGGCGTGGCTCCATTTTGGTTCCCAGCTAAGAACGCCATAGTGAGCAGGCCCATCTCTAGCTCCAACGTGCTGGCCACCCCCATGCACGTGACTAGCAGACTTTCCCATTCAACAAACTTTCCCATTCAACAAACCTTCCCAACACCTCCCCCCTACCCTGTGGATGCGGATGCACGCTTGCTCATCTAGAGGAGCGGGGCTCAAGTAAAGTAAGGGAGAAAAAGACCTGCCGCAGAGAAACGTGCTGAGAGGCTTGATCTCCACATCGGCATCCCCATCGCCGTTCCAAGCAAACCGCACTGTGACGAGGTTGACACCATCTGTGTTGTCTTGGTCCTGCTTGCCCGCCCAGCCCTGATAATCGATGCTCCCTTTGACTTCTTCAAGATAGTATTGCACCTACACACACACCAACTCTCTCACGCATGCACATGCACACGCACACGCACACATGCACCCGCACAAAGAGAAAACGGAAGAAAACTCGTCGAGAACCATCACTGCAACATTGTGCGAATCAAGATAAAAAAGAAGCTCGCGTCCCGCCATACCCCGTACACGGCAGCCCCGATATAACACAAGAAACAAAGCGCATATATATGGAATTAGCAGATATCCCTCTCGCCCGCCACCCTCCTCCTTCCCTCTATTTACCCCCTCCATCATCCCTTGCCGGCCTGCCCCGCCAAATAAAAAAATAAAACAAATGGAGCAAATATCAGGTCTGCATCTCCTCCCGGCGTTCCCCACCATTTCTGCTGTGGCTTTCTCCCCCTCCGTTCTCCCCTCTCTCTCCTTCTCCTTCTCCTTTTCTCTTTTCTCTCTCCTCTCTCTCCGTTCTCCCCTCCCTCCTTTGCTCGCACTCCCGCTCCCTGTCTCTCTTTTTCGCTTGTGTGTTTGCAGAGGTAAAAAGGACTGTCTCTCTCTCTCTCTTCCTCTCTCTTCTCTCTCCCTCTCTGCCTACCTGCCCCTCTTTCTCCTTTTCCTTTTCTCTTCCCTCTCTTCTCTCTCTCCTACTCTCACTCTCTCTATCCATATGGAAGCCGGTGATCTGCCGCGACTCAGCTCAACCACGAACACGTGTTCGAACCTCACTAATTACTCCCAATTATCATTTTTCACTTAATTTACCCAACTCGACCATTATTAATAGTTCATTATGATTTACCCAATTGTGCAAGCCGGTGATCTTTCCGCGACTTTCCTCACCCACGAACACGTGTTCGAAACCTGAACTATCGTTTGTCTTGAATCGCCGGTACGGTTCAAACCATATTTCATACAGCAGCTGTGCAGCGAGACACGAACACGCAAATACACTCTTGAGTACACCCACTTTGAAGAGTAAGGGCAGACAACACACATGACACGCACACACATACCCACACCCGCTCACACATAGACACACCCGCTCACACATGCAAACAAACACACAAATGTGTGTGTATACACAGACACACACATACTCACAGACACACACATGAGACCACAGTGCACGCCAAGTATAATTTAAATATGAATGTGCACATACGCGCACACACATACACGCGTGCGTGCGGACAAATATATATTATATATATATACATATATTACACACACACACACACACACACATAGTAGGTTGAGGAGGTTGAGGAGGTTGATAATGGTAAGGGTTCGTGAGTAAGTTGATAGGGTTCGTTAGTGGCTTTTGGTTTTTAAAACAAAGTATAAAAAAGAAAAATCTTGTCATCTTTAATAATCCTCTAAAAGTCATTCTGTTTTTTAGTACATTTTTCTTTAGCCCTCTTATTAAGGGAAAGTGTTTTTGCTACTAAAAAGAGGAATGACTTTTAGAGAATCCTAAAAATAAATCCTCCTGCGACGCAGGGATTCAAATATCATCAAAATATTCTAGCGTCTCATTGAAAGTACTAAAATATTTTACACCTAACACCATAGGGCAAGAGGGACAATACATTTTAAATAAGTCATTGTATTATGTGGCATATTATTTACATCTACATAATGGTACGTGTATTCCCTTCTCATAGATTTTTCAATATATCACATCAATTACATTTCTCTTTGCCTATTATATATATGTATATATATCCCGCCTACTGACGCTACTTATACACACAAGCACACACACAAACTCTCTCTCACACACACACACACACACACACACACACGCACACACACACACACACAAACATATACATGACTAGTCTAAAGGGGGGCGGGGGATTGGGTAGGACACAACGTCGCGGAAGTCGGCGATATTCGTGACACTCTTGACTCTTGGGTCTATTCCGTGGGCCATGACATACCTGTTTAGGGTTTAGGGTTTAGGGTTTAATTCGTGACACTCTTGACTCTTGGGTCTATTCCGTGGGCCATGACATACCTGTGCACACATACACGCACTCACGCAAAGCACACATACACGCACTCACGCAAAGGCGTGAGTGCAGTTGTGAGTATGAGGATGGGAAGGGGATGAATTGTGTGTGAGAGTGAGAGGTGGTAACATATAATAGTAATCTTATAAATGGTAAATGTAACCCTAAACCCTAAACCCTAAACCCTAAAAGCTTAAAGCCTAAAAACCTAAACCCTAAAATATTAATCTTGTAAATGGTAAATGTAATATCTTCCGTATTTTCAAGGGTTCGAATTACTCAAAGGCGAAGAGCATGACAGAAGTGTTGCAGAGCGAGTCGAGGTAGGCCCGCATCTCTTTTGTCTCCTTCACATCAACCTTTGGTTTTTTGGAAAAAAAGGTTGATGTAAAGGAGACAAAAGAAAAAGATTACTTTATTTTTTTTAAAAAAAATCTTCGTCAAGAACTTAGAGGGGAAAGAGGGGGGCACCATGGGAAGCGGGTGGGTGGGGCAAGGGGAGGGGCGGGGTGAGATGGGGAGGTCATTTTCAACATCGGGGCAGGTGAATGGATGATGAGGCTCATGACATGAATTAAAACACACACACACACTCTCACACACACACTCACACACACACACACACACACACACACACACACACACACAGTGCTCGACACGCCACACGCCACACACACTCCCTGTCACCCTCCCTCCGCACCCCTCACGCGCTCTCGATGCGAGCAAGCGAAAGAGAACTCTCTCGAAAGAGAACTCTTTCTTGTGCGCCACTTGTGCGCTCGTACCGTTAAACAAAACATAACCCGAAACCCTAAACCCTATACCGTTTCTTGTGCGCCAGTTGTGCGCTCGTAGTTGTCAAGGAGTTGCATGAAGGATTGCGTCGTCTGCATGCTCCAGAAAGGGTGTGACAAGTTCACCGACTTGAAGAGGGACTGGGTGCACCTGCGAATTAAAAAAACATGAAAAAATATAAATTTACCAGATACATACTTATGTGCGTGCGTGTTCGTTAATATAGGACATTTTTTGCAGAGGGTATGGAGGACGAAAAAGCTCACTTGTCGCCATCACTGCGGCCTTTTGCCTGCATATTTAGTTCGAATCCGTCTTTGCCCATTTCGAGGCGGTTGCCCTGCACCAGGTCCATGCAGGTTTAGGGTTAAGGGTGTAGGTTTTCGGGTTTAGGAACAAGAATGAGCGCGAACAAGAAGGAGCGGAACACATCCTGAGCATCGTACAGGTCTCCACGCGGCGTGGGTGTACACTCTGCCATTTGCAAATGACAGGGCCATCTGTGATTGTAAATGGCGGGCCATCTGGGATTCACCTTGTCCAAATCCTCCCACATGTAGGTCACTGCGTCTTGAAACGACATGCTATCGATATTGGCCGGCTGCATTCGGTGATGGAGTCATGCTGCGTGCGAGAGCGGATGGGCACAGCAATGTATTCGGGGTGATAACAAAATAAAAAAACCTTGATAGCAGGGTTGATGCCACCTGCAGAACTTTGGAATAGGCCCCTGCGTATGGGGAAATAAACGATTATGCCCCTGCGCAAGCGCTCTCTTGATGTGACGGGCTCAGAGGACCAAAAGAAGTGTCTCACTGAACTCCAGAATGATACAAACTAGGTCATATGGTGTAAGGCCAAGCCGAGAGACATGGCCACACAAATATTCCGGGAGTACGGTAAGTGCATCTTGGACGGCAAACGTGCGAAACCAAAGCAGGCTGGCGATAATCAAGCAGAGTCCTCGGGGGGCAGACATGTTACCAGGGCCAGAAGTTGGTGGAAGCGGGGGGATGTAGACGCATGCGCTGCTCAAACTAACATGCAATGCTGGGTGCACCAAGACATACTCTTCAAGATGAACAGGTAGAGACAAATATGCGTGAAGCGTGGCTCTTTGCTCTCCAACTATATACCTCCCCCCGTTTTACCGTGAATAGACTTGAAGGGGAAAACGGGCGCACGTCTGCAGACGGGTCTGCATTCGGCGCGAGATTGTTGCCGCTGCTTGCCGCGACAGGATTTGCCCGAACGTCGCCATCGAAAAGTTGCAGTCACGTACCCTCTCTTTGCCGTGTCACGCGCTGACACGGCGTAGTGAGAAATGCTCGAAGGCATCCTTGCCAGCGTCATCTCACGCATTGCTGGCAGATATGTCGACGGTGCGTCCGGGCCCGCCACGCGCCTCTGCTGTGGACAGCGCGTGCGCCCCAACAGTGCGCGTGCGAGCACGCTACTGCTGCGCGCAAACAGGCGTATTTTGGGCATGACGAACCGAACCTCTGCGCAGGTATCGACAAGAAGGCGGCAGAAATGTCAGTGTGGAAAGGGGAGATTCGACTGAAGGTGCGCGCCGCTGCCGCAGGACCTGTTGAATTTGCCGAGCCCGCTAAAGTGTTGTGCGTGGCTGTGCGCCCTAGTGCCCCTGGTCGCAGGATGCGAAAGCGGGCCGTGGAACGTGCTGTGTGCTAGCTGGTCGCTGCTGACTGCACAAAACTCCGCAGAATCTCTCGCTCAAGCCAAGCGCACTCGATGACATGCAACTGCCCATCGACCTGGTGCACGGCAGGTCGAAGTTGCTCATAATGGAAGCCAAAAAAATATGTGCAGACAAAAAACATGCGAGCATGCGCGTGCCTCCCGCTGCGTGCACACATTTGTCTTGCTCTGCCGGCGTGCCGCGCGGTTCTGTGCATGTGGCATGCCTCTCTGCATGTTGACCGCTACCCGTAGTTTAAACAAGTTGAGCACGTGCGCAGTCCGTGGACTAGTTTTCAACTAAATAAAGCTGCAAACTATATGATATATATGTTGCAGCTTGATTCATATTATATGTTGCAGGTTGATTTGTACTACACAATATATTTCTTGTTCTAATCGCGAGTATGTGATTGCACGCTGCGCGCGCGACGCGCGAAACGCGCGCTGACATTATTCTGCATGACCGCACTGACGACTGGATTGACGACGAGATGAGGGCAGTCTGGAAGAATTGCGGGTGGACATACCGTGGAAGAAGCTGCGCTCGAGCCCTGTGGTAGTCAATATCACCGGTCTCCACGCCCTATGCCCTAAGCCCTAAACCCTCAACCCTGAAACCTAAAACCTAGCTCAAAGACAAGGAGCCCGTCTTGGCTCCAACGCTCCTCGCTAGGCAGGCATTATAGGGTGCAGCAGGAACGGGGGCTAAGGAGCTGCGCCGGCATGCGGGAGGAGCAGGCAGTGGGCGCGGGCGAGAGACGAGTCTTGTCTCGTCGTTGGCGTACTTTAAAGACGTCGTGTGAGTTCGTGAGAAAGTCGTGTGCGATGTGCCGAGATTGTGCTGACGGGAGAGGTGGCGGTGCTGGTTCCCTCTCTGCAGGTCTCCACATGGTAGTGCGCCCAAAAAAGCAGAGCAGCATGTCGAAGGAGCGACGTGAGGAAGAGGAACTTGCTCGGAAGCGCGCTGCCGTAGCTCAACTTGATGCCTCTGGTCATCTCCATTGCATCCCCCCTTGCACGGCACCGAAAGGCATAAAGCGTCTGATGCTCCGAGCATTCCGTCCGCCGTGCCGCCCTTACATGCCTCCTTGACGCCCCTTTTAATCTCTGTGACAGGTGGCGCCGAGGAGGAAGAGATGCAGCAACAGGAATCCTTCTCTTCGCGCCTGGTCACCAAGATAGTCGACAACATCCAGCTCCAAGGTTCGTCCTCCCTCCCTCCCGCCCTCCGTCCGTCCCTCCCTCCCTCCCTCCATCCGTCCATCCCTCCCTCCATCCATCCATCCCTCCATCCCTCCATCTCTCTCTCTCTGTCTTGTGCTCTTGTGATCTTCTCCCGCTCCACTCAGGCCTCGGGCTTGCCTGTTGTGTCAGTATGCCTGGCGCTGGCCCACTTTTGCTGCATGGGCCACAGAAAATACGCATTTTCTCTATGTCGGAAGCGAAATTAGCGCTCAAGTTTTTTTTTAACGGCCGTCGCACCAACAGTGAGCAAGGTGCATGTGCGCTACGAAGACGAGGATATGGACTGGCAAGAGCGCATGTCAATAGGCTTGATGGTATCTCTCCTTTCTCCTTCCACCTAAACCCGGACATGTGCGTCTCATCCAACCTCTCTCGAGTGGAGGGGATGTACTGACAGGAGCACTGGGACGGGTGTGGACGTGGTTTCAGATAGGGCGACTGGCAGCAGAGTCGACCGACACCTCTTGGAACCCTTGCTTCGTCCACGACCAAAAGGTCCTTTTCAAATTGTGCAGGTGCGACTACCGCGCCTCGGCGGCTGCGTGCGATGCCCCGCAGCCAACGCGCCCCGCCGCCCAACGCCGCTGCCTCTTGATACTTGCATTCCGCTGCCCCTGCCCTTGGCTCGATTTCTCGTTTCTGTCCGGTTTGTAATGTGGACATGTGGTGTGGGGTGTGCATCTCGGGGGACAGCTTGGAAGGCTTGAGTATCTACGTAAATCCGCACCCCCAGCCGGCCGCATACCCTCCTCCTGAGGCAGAATCTGGAGCTGAAGAGTCTCCAGCCCGCCGCAAAGATACTGCTCGTGCTACTGCCCGCGCATCCACTTCGCAGAGGGGGCTCGTCAGTGTGGAAAAGCAAGTGGAAATGATGGCAGACATGGTTGCGCGCTTTGCCCGCGTTGCTACCCCCCAAGATGCACATTATGTTGACGCTACCTCTCATCCTATCGACTTCGACTCTTCTCTCGAGTCGCTGGATGGTGATGAGGAACAGCCCAGGAGGTATGGATGGAGGCGAGGGGGGCCAAGATTTCTAGTGTGGCCCATTGACGCGTCGCTGCGCCTGAAACTCAGCAAGAGCGCGGTCCGTCACGTCGAGCAAGCCAAGTACGATGCTACCTTGGAGATGAGTGTTGTGAATTTGCGACTGGAAAAGAGGCAGTATCGCCATATCATTCGCACCCTCGACTTGTTCAACAATTTACAGAGAATTGCCCAGTACGCGGAGCTGCGGCCAAAAGACCCGGTCCTGTCGCGTCCCCGCGCCTGGTGGCACTATGCATTCAGCTGCCTAGTCTGGGAGCGACAGCTGCGGCTGGGCCGCTTCGACAAAGCTCGCCTCCTGCGCACCCTTGTGCATTGGACAGAGTATGCTCGCCTGTACCGCACCAAGATGCTCGACAGCACAGGGCCGTCTCTCCCACATAGGGAATCCTTGCGCGAGAGAATAGTGGGGCTCGAAGACAAACTCCCTTTGCCTGCCATCAGCTTCGCCCGCCAGTGTGTCTGGCGGCAATTGAAACGGGAGGCTCGCACGGCGGGGTGTTCGGAGACGACTCTTGCCGCAACGGATGCTCCAGACAAGGTGTCTGCGTCTGCCCCCTCTACACCCGCACGACGTACGGGTGGGTGGTTTTCTGGTTGGACTTGGAGTTCGAGGTCACGAGCGACGGAGATGCAGACTGAGGTTGCAGTTGGTGAGGGTCATGTTGCAGACCAACGGCTGCTGCATGCCCAGCTCATGCGGGAGATGGGTGTCGGGGACGACGACGAGGAAGAAGGTGGGTCAGGCAACAGCGTTCAAGGTATGGCTGAGGGGGAGGAGGAGCTGAATTTTCAGCTGGCCTTCCTGCTACAGGGTGGGTCCTTGACTCTGTTGACAGGTGGCTTGAGAGAAGCAGAGCTACTGCAGTCCCGACCTCTCACAACCATCAGATACCAACGGTTCAAGCTCGACATGACATCCCGTGGTGGCAGTCTGTTGGTCCAGGCAGAGTTGGGGTCTTGCACTGTGCTCGACCGGTGGACGCACAATATAGGATATGGCTTTGAGACGATCATGACGCGCTGTGCTCCGGCCTCTCGCCGCACCGATGTCATCACCCCACCGCATTCACCACATCGCGTGCGCCTGGCTGGCACAGACGCAGGCTCCAGCCACAGGCCTAGCACTCACCTCATGACCCTTGCCACTGTCTCCTCCGCCCTCCCCTCACTCCTCGGAGGTACAAGAGCAGAACCTCTGGGGGAGGGGAGAGCGGAGGAGGCGAGAGAAGAGGAAGGGCCATTGTTGTGTTTCAAGTACGTGACAAATCCACCTGAGCGACAAGGGATCAAGGCGGACTCTCGCTTGGAGCTGCTTTTGGATCGGCTTACTTTTGTCTACAACCCCGCCTGGCTTGGTGTGCTCCTCGACTTCACCAACGTGGGAGAGTCTGAGGGTACGTCTCCCCGCCTCATGTGTCACTTGTGCTCTCATGATCATGCGAGCTGCATGAGCGTGCTTGTCATGTTCGAGGATGGGCGCTAATCTGTATCTGTTTATCTTTTGGAACGGGGGACACACGGGGTTGGACAACAAAGCGCTGGAGCACTTGAAGAGGTCGGCGGCTGAGACCTTTGACGCCGCCAAAAAGGCGTCGGAAGAGAACCTTAAATCAGCCCTAACACAGAAGGTCATGATGGATTTGCATCTCGACCTTCGGGCTCCTGTGATCGTTGTCCCCGAAACTGTCACGCGTGCCCCGCACACTCACATGGAGGAGGGCTTGTCGGATGCTGTCATGGTGGTTCAACCTGGCAACCTGTCGGTGTGGTCTCTGAAAGCTCAACATCTCTCCAAAGTGTCGCGGTTGCTCTGTGGTAAAAATATGCCTTCCTTGCGTTCTCCCCTTCTTGGCTGCCCTTGGTCTCCCTCCCTTTGACTTGTCTGTGTTGCCCAGCATGCATGTGCGTCGAAGTGCACAGCATATTGCGGTGCCTCACGGCGTTTGCGGATTCTGGGCAGCAATGGAGGCCGAAGACTCGGTGGATCAACGCTTTTACAACTCTCTCCTCGTTGAATTGTCGGACGTTTATGTAAGCAAATGTGCAGTGCGATGAGTGACGCAGGATTATGTGCGTGAAAGGGTTCTGCTTGGCTAGGGAAAGTGTGCTGCGATAGTATCGCCCCCCGCTCTCCTGAGGGCATGTGTGTTGACGTGCAAAGGATGATGCCGGCAGGTAATGGTGTGCAGCAAGGGCAACTGCTGGCAGGTTGCGCAGAACGCCGCGGGTTTCCCGAGCGATGCGCTCATCGACGACATTCGCGTATCCATCTGCATCGACAACTCAATTGCTCCGTCCAACCCTCTCCTCACTGTCAGTGCACAATCGCGTCATGCATTCGCATGCGCTACTTGCCGTGTGCCGTGTGCGGCATGCCACATGCTCCCCGTCAGCACATGTTGTGTTGACCGAGCATGCTGCAGAAGGGGATGCATACTGAAATCTGCGGCTTTGGGACAACGGCAGGTAACAAAAATCAAAGTAGCCATGCCCAAGCTGAATCTGAGCTGTTCTCGCCGCAAATATTGCGCCATCCTCCGCATTCTTGCTGCTGTTTCTGCCAGTTCTGCACAAGACGCTTCGTCCGACAGCGCTGGGCAGCCCAAAAGCGAAGCAGCTGCGGCATCGCATCCTCGGCCCACGTCGAGCAGCGAGGCGCAGCAGCAGGAAACTCCTCCACCCAACCAGCGTGGTGCGCAGCAGCGCAGCCAACACTTAAGCGATTGGAGGCTCTTGGATGTGGCGGTGCACATCGCACCAAAGAGCTCCATTTCGCTTATCTTGTGGGATGAGGACGCAGGGGCAGAAGGTTTCGGCGACCATGCGAATCCCGTGCCCATTGCTGAAATGTCGATTCGCAACGTGACAATTTCCTACATTTCGTTTGCGGATGAGTCAAGCACGATAGAAGCTGGAATTGGCGTGATACAAGGTTGTGTTCCTCATCTCTTGTGCCCTCCTCCTGCAGAGAAAATAGAGTGCTTGTGTTGGCACGACGTGTCGAGTAACTTGTGAGATGCGAGCAGCCTGTGACGTAAGGCCGAGCTCGGCAAATGCCTTCCGGAAGCTCATCTCCTCGCCGCAGCATGCCGTCACCTCCGCAGCGCCAGCTAGTGGTGCACGAGGCGTGACATTGCCTAATTCCCGCGTCCTACACCTCAACGTGCGAAGTGACGGAGAGGGCAGTGAGAGTGTGTTATGGCTTGGGCCCTTGCAAGTTGTTATCATTCGCGACGCCCTACTGTCGATGCTCGCCGTTTTCCAGAGTCCGCTTCAGGAGTCAGCAACCGGGCAGCAACATAATCAAGCAAGGTCTGAGAATGCGGGTGGGGCATCTAACAGCACAGGTGGCGCAACAGCTCATGGAAACCGGCCGCTTGAAGAGTCGGCGCAGGATGCGCGTGCGCCCGGGTCTGGAGCTGAAGCGCCTTCAGAGGTTTTTGAAATGCTGCTTGTATGCAAAGCTGAGGCGAAGCGTGCTCCAATTGCGCGCACATTTTGTGCCTTGCGCCTCCAACGTGCTCTTGTGCCTCCACCGCGGCCTGAAAAGTAAAGTGCGGAATGGTGCATTTGTCTGCTGCGTGCTGGCCATGTTTGTATCCCGTTTCCAGGTATGATGAAGTTTAAGTCTAGAGGCACGCGTGAGCAGGCCAAGAAGATGGTGGTGCAGCTGCTGGTTGATCGGCCACGACTGGTCCTAGTGGACGACTGCAATAATGCGAAGAGCAAGGTTGTGGTGCTCCAGACGTGCTTCATGGCCAAACACTCGTATCTTGCAAATGGTGACCAGCAGGGGCACGCACACTTGCAAGGTGCGTGGTGCATGCGGCATGCTGTGTGCTATGTTGTCGATCTTTGCTGCAGCCGTGTGCCCTTGGCGACCTGGAATTCCGCCTTGCGTTGCTCCCACATTTGCAAGCACAGTGGTGGTGGCTGCATCATGCCCCTTTGGCGCTGCCGGATGCTCTGTGGCTCCTGACATGCCATTGCGTCTGGCTTTGGTGTCTGGCTTTTCCCAGATTTCTGCTTGCTCGTGCAGGATGGAGAAGTCCACGGAGGAAATTTTGATGATGGTGGGTGGGAGGCGGGGAGATCGGCAGGAGGCGATAGGGAAGCGCATGCTAGTTGGACAGGGTCTCAGGTTGACAAAGCAGGGACCTCGCACGCGAGCTCTGCAGCCACCAGTGGTCCTCTCACCACCTATATTCTCGAGCCGACTTGGGTGTCAGTGGAGTATGCTATTTCAATTCACGGGCGTGCGCTGGATGCCGAGCTGGCACGTGGCAACGGCGTGACGGCTTCGGCTCTGCAGGCCTTGCCTGCGCCTCGCGCTCCGCAGCCCCTGATCTTTCTCTCTGTTATGACCTCCGACGTCGAGGGTACTTTTTAAAAGTCTCTTGCCTTCACAAGCAGACTTGCATTGAGGTGCTCAATGCTCGCAGCCTATGTCCAGCAGCCTATGTATGGTTTCGTCAACTTGACGCTGCGTTGTGCATGCCCTGCGCAGTGTGTATCAGCTATCAAGAGGCGAATATGCTGCTGAGAATGCTAAGGGATCTCTTCACCCCCTCGTCGCCCGCCTCCTCACGTGATGAGGTACCTTTCACCGCGAGTGCAGGTGCACAGGAGGAACGAGAGCCGTCCGGCAATGGGGAGAAAGAGCCCCACCAAATTGGCCCATCTTCTCAAGTTGATTCCTCTGGTGGGGGCAAGGAGTTTCAAGTGGAGGCACGAACTGAGGTGGCCTCAGTTCGCATCACGGTTGTCAATGATTGCGCAGGATACAATGAGCCGTTTGTTGAGATTTGCCTAAGGAGCTTGAGCGGCCTGCACCTGGTTCGGGAGCCGTCCGTGTCCGCGTCGAGGCGTCAGGGGGTGGACGGAGGCCAGTTAGAAACATGCTCGGTCGTGGCAGCACGCATACAGGTGAGATGTTGCATGTGTGCAAAGTAGCGAGCATCACATACACGTTCATCATGCCTTTTTTTTCTCTTGCGTTTTATGGCCAGACTAATTACGGATGCACTGACTCTTAATCATTTGCTACAAACTTGCTCACAGGGTGTTTCTAACTCTCTCACCCAATCGTCCCACCTGCAGGCGTCGGTGTTTAACCAGCGCATGCTGGAATTCGAGCCCACCCTAGAGGAATGGCCGGTCTCTGTTGAGATAAGCTTCACGCTGTCTGGCCAGAATGGCACCGAAGAAGGCGCACATTTGCCGGTGGGATCGCAGGGCGCTGGGATCGAGGGCGGAGGAAATGCCGAGACGTGGGTGCACTCCATTCATGTGCACTCTCAGCATCTTCTCAACATGAACCTGACAGAGCACCAGATGAACAAAATCTGCACAACTTTGCTTGCCTGGCGGACAGACTTGGATGGTTTGGCGGGAGGGCCAGAGGGACAACCCGCGCCTACAACTGCGTCTCTTGGTGCCCCAGCCATGGCCAAAGGTACAAAACAGGCTACCAAGTACTGCGCGTACCGCATCTCGAATCGATCTGGCCTGCCTTTGCGGATCTCCTCTACCTTGTCGCAAGGGCATACACTCGCAGCCTCTGCTGGCAGCAGCCAGTACGTGGCGCCGATGGATTGCCAAGCTCTGTGCTTCATACAAGACATGTGGCGCAAACATCCAGAAGCGAAGAGCGCTCAAAGGCGCCAAGGTGGCTCGCACCAGCATCAACGGGTGCTCAATTTGTCTGTGGCGCTACTGCAAGAGCTGCCTGCACCTTCTACAATAGGAAGCGCTCCAGTTGTCGCGCATGCAGCAGACGCGGAATGTGGTAGCATGGGCGGGCAGGATGAAGCGCACGTCTTGGCACCGGAGCATGCCCTTGCCTCCTTCCTCCTACCGCTTCTTCTCGATGCCCACCAAGCTGACACAAAGGTGCGCTCGCTATTCACTCGGGGGGCGTGAGAATGCCCCCTGTCTTTCTCTTGCTTCATGGTCGCAGTATGATAGATCTCTTGTAGGCCTCATAGATCTCTCGTAGGCACATGACGATGCACGTATTTGAAACATGGTCGCAGGTGTGGCGGATGCCAGGTGGCGCAGGGGTACTGGCGCAGGTGGAGATAGAGCCAGTGACATGCTGCACACACGTCACCATCCGTAGCCAAGTTACGCTGCAAAACAAGTGCCACCTACCCCTCCAGGTTCTTTTTTCTTTACCTCAGGTCACCTCGTATGTTCAGTGGATGCCAAGGGCGATTGTCAGTCAGTCCAGACATGCGTGATGGCCGATGGGACGACAGTGCTCCCCGTGTTGCGTGCAATGCAATATGCAATTACAACGGGAGGGGATGGGAGAAGTGATGGACGGTATGTGATGCACGTGCAGGTGATGCTGTACCGGGACACAGACCATGTTATCTCTTTTCAAGGCATTCTCCAACCCTATTCTGTCGTGTGTCTACCTCCGCACGTTGCCATAGATGAGGACGAGTACCAGGTCGCCGCCCGTCCTGTGATTATCTACTCGCCAGGCAGCGATGAGGGTTGCCACGAAGGAGAGGAGGTGTTGGAGGACGAGATGCAGCATGCGTGGAGTGCAGCTGCCGCGATCCTTCCTGGCCTTGACAAAGTGCTGGTCAGTCATCGCAAGCGTCCTGCCGACCCTCCGAACATCGAGTTGGACGGGGAGGCAGAGGGTAGCTGGTTTGTTCGCTCGCTTGCCGAGTTTGAACATCTCGGTGTCGCCCCCCGGAAACCCCCTCGCCACCGCCGCCAACCAATTTCAAAAGCGCACAACAATCTCTGGCCTCCATTGCCTCCTCAAACAGACGCAGCGGGCGAAGAGGAGGAAAAAAGGGAGGAGGGTTGCAACGACACGTTTAGCTTAGTGACGTTGAGCTTCGTGGCTGTTCTTGCCGTTCGCAATTTGTTGCCGTCGGATGTGAGGGTGGCCTTTGTGCTGGAAGGCCACGACGCACCACTGCCGTGCCACGTGGTCGCGTCTGGGCAGCTGCTTCCCGTCCACCACTTCGGTTTGTCTGGAAAGGTGTCCGTTGGCCTCGCGATGCCCGGGCTGGAGGAGGCGTCCGAGTTCGTGCCTGTCTTCTCTCCCGATGGCTCGACACCTGAGAACCACGTGACGGTGTACGACGAGCATGGGCTACTCTTGCGTTTGTCTCTGGCTCACGTGCAAAAGGCGCATCAGGTCTTTGAGCTCCACATTTGCGCACCCTACTGGATCATGAACCGCACCACGTTTCCTGTGGAACTGGGCCAGAAGTGGACAGCGTCCAATGTCACCCTGGTCGGAGGGCAAGCCTCTCTCGAGACTCTTGGTCCTCGATCGCCTGATAAGAGTCTCGCAGGAGCAGCGGAAGGCGAGGCTGTAGGTCGCTCACGAGCAATTGCAGACGGCGGAGCGTCAGTCAGACAGATTTTACAGGGTTCCGTGCCACCTATTCCCTTCTCCTTTCATTGGAAGGTTGACGTTGGCGGTAGCAAGGCGACGGTACGGCTGGGGCCTCCATATTCCCGATATAGTGGGCGCGACGGCATGAAAGTGGCATGCGAGTGGAGCAGCGCCTTCTCCCTCGACTCCCTCAGTGCCGACAGGCCTCTCACCCTTTTGGCTGACGGCTTCTCTGTAGACATAGTGGCGAGTGTAAGCATGGGGCCAGGAGCGTTGCGGCAGACGCGCATCGTCTCGCTTCTGCCGCGTTACGTTGTGTACAACAATTTGGCGCGGGCGATACAAGTGTGTCAAGTTGGAGCGGAGGAGGCAAGTACATTGCGGTTGGATGCCGGGGAGATGCAAGTCATCAGATGGCACGACGAAAGCTTCCACAGACGTGTTCGTGTGCGCCTGCTCACGGATGGGTGCACAGGGTTAGAAGAAGAGGATGAATGGGAGTGGAGTGGGCCCGTGTCGGTGGACGCCCTGGGCTACAGGCCCCTCAAGCTTCGCCGCACCAAGGGCCTTCAACATCCGTACTTGCCAAGCACAAACCTCCTGCTCCATGCCGCCATGCAAGGGCCCGTAACATTTGTTAATGTGCACCCAGAAGGAGAGAATGGTGCGCTGGAGGTGTGCAACCAGTCGCGACTCGTGATTGCATGCTTTCGCCAAGCACACGTCTCTCGCAACCTCGAAGAACAGGCCTCCCCCACGTCAGCCGCACCCTACTGCTGGGACTTTCCTGAAGCGGAGCCAATTCTGCAGATGCGCTTTGTCATCGACGGGCACGAGGTAGCAGCACGTGAGTATAACATGGATCGGCTGGGCGCCTTCCCGCCCCTTGCCTGGTCAAGGCCTCCCTCTCCCCTGACTGTGGTGGGCGAAAGCAGAAAGGATTCAAACATGCAGGGTGTGCTAATGGTTTCAATCATTGCTCGCGGCCCTACCAAGATCCTTCTCGTTCAAGACTTGCAAGCCTCCCCAATCCCCCACACCGTCACCAATTTACCGGCCGCATACCGGCCCACCGGGGCACGCGGTACACAGACGTCGGCTGCCAAGTCCGTGCGGGACATACCGCCCGTTGTGACGTCCACATGCCACACTGTGAATCTGGCGGGGCTCGGAATCAGCATTATTGATGGAAGACCCGAGGAGCTTGTCTACATCTCGGTTCTTGGGATCAGAGGCAAGGCTGTAATGTCAGGAGGTGATTATATATGTCTACTAAGCCGGCTTTACCTACCTGTATGTACTTTCTCTGTCCCGGTGCCGTGAGCTTGCTGGCGTTTGTGAACTTTGCTGGAACGCTGATGTCTAATAAATGGCAGCGTGGCACCTGATGGAAATGGCACTGGGCAACTTCCAAGTGGACAATCAGACGTGCATCGGAGCGCCCGTGCTCATCGGTCCCGACACATACCGTTCTTCCTCTTCCGCCCCACCGACTACCGCAGCGGCCGCTCCCCATGGCGAAACCGTGCGAAGTTTTCTGGAGTCTATGCCACCGTCCCCCGTGCGCGTGCGCGCTGTCGGGGCCGAGGAACGTCATGATCAGAGTGCGCAAGCGACGGCGTCGCTGCATGGCGATGCTAAACAAAATCTTGGGGACTACCTTTGTGTGAAAGTGTCCAAGCTGACAGACAACCAAAAGCTAGATTGCTATGACTTGGTGGAGGTGGCACTCGCCGACACATTTGTCGAAGTGGACGAGACTGTCTTGGTTCGCTTGGTTGCTGCGTTCACCGGCATTCTGACTGCCTTGTCCTTGCCGGACTTGAAGGAAGATGACGTGCAGGAAATGGGGCGCATGCTGGACCTCAAGGCGGGTGCTCTGGGAGCGTTGGATTTATCCGTGACAAGCTCAGAGCGCAGCTCGAGCGGTCAGAAGTGGACGTACATAGAGAGCCTTCGGGTTCGAACCATCCGTCTCTATCTGACTATCCGCTCGTCCGAGGACGCCCACGGCCTCCTTAAGAGTCTCGGGCCGCTCTCAAACTTACCCATGTTCGCGTTGGTCGAGGCGTTGAAGGCAATGGTGAGCAATGTTGATAGAGCTCCCATTGTCCTTGACAGCATCTCCTGGGACCGGCCGTTCCTGCCGCCAGAGGAGCTTGTGAGCAGAATGACCAAGCATTACACCAACAATATCCTCTACGGCTTCTACCGCCTGGTGGGCTCGCTGGAGGTGCTCGGAAACCCCATGGGTCTGGTGTCAAACATCTCGCAGGGCGTGACGGGCTTGATGGACCATACGGGTTCGGGTCTCCGCGACATGCGACAGGGACATTTTGGTGCCATGGGCAAAGATCTTGCGCTTGGTGCTGCCTCTCTTGCCGCTGGCACCGTGCAGGGTGTCTTCGGATCCGCCTCATCCTTATCACACGCGATGGTCAAGGGCATGGCGCAGCTTACTTTCGATGGCGACTACAAGCGCGCCCGAGCGCTCATGGACCACGATCGCCCGTCACACTTTGCACAAGGCCTTTTCCAGGGCAGCAAGCGCCTCGGTCGGGGGCTCTTTGAAGGCGTTACGGGCGTGGTGGGTCAGCCCGTCAAGGGGCTGCGGAAGGGTGGAGCTGCAGGAGCCTTAAAGGGGCTTGGCAAAGGCCTCGTTGGCCTCGTCATCAAGCCCGCGGCCGGGTTCGTGGACATGGTTGCCTACACGTCAGAAGGCATCCGCAACACCCCCGGGTACATTTCCAAGAGGTCTTTGGTGCTTCGAGTGCGCCTTCCACGTCTGTGGCCTCCTGGGTCACCCGTTCGCGCCTTTGATGGACGCGCGGCAATGGGAGCGGAGCTATTCGCCAGGCTCTGTGCACAGCAGGGATGGAAGGCAGGGACAATCGAATTACAAAGGAGGGCGTACGCCTCAAGCTCTGCTCAAAACGCGGAACGCAGCCTCAGCATACGGGAGCAAGGCGAGCGCGTTTGTGAGCATGCTGCCTGGAACGATAGCGTCCTTGGGCATGTCGTCATGTTTGTCACCTCCCGTCGCCTGATTGTGTGTGGACAGAAAAAGCGGCTGGCAGGACAGCCGCTGCCGGAGCTTGTGCTCAAGGTGGCCGTGGGACTGGACAAGGTGTGGCAGCTGCAAGTGCACGGCCTAAACCCTAAACCATAAACCATAAACCCTACCCTTCACCATCAACCCTTAACCCTCAAATCTGAATCCTACACCCTACGAACCAGGTGTGGCAGCTGCAAGTGCACGGCCCAGCACTGCGCATCCTGGCACGTGGTGGTGCAGAGAGTGTGTGCCGAGAGGCTTCCTGGCAGAACTGTTTTGGCCGACGCGCCCTTGCCTCTCGACGCGCTCTTGTCGCCGCCGCCGCCATGGGGGCAAGCAAGGGCGACCTCGTTGTTGAGCTAAATGTGCCAGATAGGAGGCTGCGGAGGTGGATAGTCAATACGCTGCACGTGGCCTGTTGTGGTGCAGCGGCGCAGCGTGATGCTGCGCTCCACAGGCCTGCCTGTCAACAGCAAACGGTGATGCACTCAGTAGGGTGGCTGCTCGAGGACGGCGATAATGTTTTGGAGGCAGGAGGACAAGGAGGCGAGGATGTTGCTCTCAATAGAATGACGCTTGCAATCCAGCGTGTAAGTTGTTGCATCTTTTTCCCCTTCCACTTTCTGTAGGCTGCCATGAGCACTAGGTGTTTTGTCATGCACTCTGTGTTGTCTAGTCTCCGCTGCTTCCCCTGACTCTCGCCCCCATCACTGGCGTCTCTGCCTTCGCATCCCGCACCTTTTTCGCAGGCTCTCATTCGCGAAGGGCACATGATATACGTGATAGACATCAGTCTCCCTGCCTTGCCCTCGGGTGGCTTGCGAGCAGAGGGGGGCGCATCAGGAGCTTCTGGGGAGCAAGGCCAGGCTCAGCAATGGACTATTTACAAACGCTACTCTGACTTTGTCAAGCTGCGGAAGATCTTGCTTGCAAACTCAAAGTCGTTTGAGTTGAGTCCGACAGGAAGAAGTGCGAGAGGAGTGAGCATTCCAAACATACCTCCCAAACGCTGGCGCAACTTTACGCCCGAGGTTCTTCTTACGACTGCTATTCCAGCTATGCTATTCGAGAGGGGTGAAAAGTACATTGCAGGCTTCGCGGCGTGGCTGTGGCGTAGGATTGGTCTATTAGAGTTGCATATGCGTGTATTCACACATATATGCATGCTGTGTCTGGCGTTGGAGCTTGGAGCTGTTTCGTTGTGTGCTTCCAAGTTCCAATGTACTGATAGAGATACGGGTAAAAAAGAGAAAATGACCTGATAAGAATTGGCAGGTGGTGCAAGAGCGCATTATTGGTCTGCAGGGCTTCCTGTCACAGGTGTTGCTCGAATTATTGCTCCGTTGGTGTCGCTGGGTTTTCTTGCAAACACAGGGCCGAAACCGAGACACGACCAATGCACCTGCTGCAACAGCCTCCAGGTCACCAAACAACTTGCCCTCACACGTCTTTCTCTTTCTGTGTCATGGGCAGGTAACACAACAGCGCAACGTACCCGCCAACGCTGAGCTGCTCGCTAGATTCCTGATGGCAAAGTCTTCTCATCCTACACTGCAAGACCGCCATGCAGGACGACTTCGCCTCATGTAAAATGTGTCAGAATATGCTGTTGGTCACAGAACAGTTAGCTCGTGAGAATTGAGGATGTCACGGATTGGTAGTAAATTGGAGAATTTGTTCCTTAGGAGAATTTGTTCTTCATTCAGTAAAGTATTCTTGTGACGACATGGTCTAAGCGGCTCACGGGAAGGAAGATACAGCAGCTGGTGCACATTAACCTGGTTGTGAGCCCTGAATGAGGAGTGTCACGAAGTGTATATACAATGGAATGGCACCTGTGCATTTGTTGATATGCAAGATTCCTAAAAGGGCAAAGTTCTCGTGGCTGTTGGCAGCCTTGATCAACCCATGCCACAACGAGAAACCTTTAATGAATTCAATTGCAAGAAGCGGTTGCTAGCCGCACATGAGAAGTGGGGATACTGAGTGAAGGTGGTTGCACCCTCGTTGGGAGAACGGATGGAAACATGGGTATGGACTAAAAGACGACGACGATCAATCATCAATGATGATGACATCAGAGCTGACACAGGTCGGCGCGTGAGACGCCGCGGGCCCGGGCTCGTGTGCGTGCCCTGCGCTGGAGTCGTAGACGATGCGTGCCTGCACTGCCGCTGCCGCCACGCTTCGTTCTTCGCCTCCCCAGCCCCCGCCTGCAGGAGCATGAGACACGGCAGGAGCATGGTGGCCAGCCTCGAGCGCTCCCCATGCAGGCTCATCCAAAGGACCTTGCCCATGCTCTGCAAAGAGCCCGGGGTCTAAGTCGCCCCATTGTGGAACCTCTGTTGTATGTTCGTGCACGCATGCGTGTGTTTGGGTGCGCATACAAGTGATCAGGGAATAATAGTTGTGGGCTGCCATGACATTTGGACAAGCAGCGACGCATGGCATACACGAGGCTAAGGCTAGGTCACTAACACCAACCACATCACCAGAACACCATGCATGGCAAGAGAAGACAAGAGGGGAGGAAGAGGAGGAGGAGGAGGAGGAGGGCAGAGGCGAGACCGAGAGGTAGTGGATCGTTTGCAAAAGCCCATGCAGCCACGCCCCCACCACCACCACCGCCGTCGCTCCCGTAGCCATGTGCGCCGCCACTAGCCCCGTGCTCTAGTGCATCGTCCAGTGCGGGTGCTTTGGGCCGGGACTCAAGGACCTTAGCACAGGCCACGTCATCAAGTCGGGCGGCTGCGACATGCTGCAGTTTCGGCCGCTTGGCTGCCCCTTGCTCCCTGCCCGACACACCTCCTCTCAGCGCTCAACCGCACCACTGGCAGCATCTTATTGCCCATGCGCACTCGACACTCCTTTTCGATTTTGCCCATGGCAGTGCGCCATCTTGCCACTCACACAAGCAACCACCCAAAACGAGCATCCTTCCAACAGCGACACGAGCCGCATACACACGGCACGCACGCATCGGGCAGACCCGTGCGGAGAGAGTGCGGCAGACGCGGCGGGCTTGTCGTCTATTTGTGTGAAAGTGCCGTCCGGCATCATGCGACATTTGTCCGCTTCACTCGACACTCCCGCCAGCACCTGCCCTCCACCCACTCATGTCACACCCCAGCGCTAACTCTACTGTCTAGCCGGCGGATGCTATCAAGACACCGGGGCTAGCTTTCTAGACACAGCACGACGCTAGGAGCTGGAGGAGCCAGCAGCCAGTCACACATCTACACGCATGCTACGTCTTGACTTTTTAGCTTTGAGTTGACCTCCTGGAAGAGGGCATCCACTTGCATCTCCTGGGGCACCTGCTCACACCAGCCATCCTCTCACTCGTCCACATCCCTGTCTCTTCAAATCAGCAGACGGCATGCATGACCAGGGGAAGAGGGAGGCGAGGTATGGGCATGCGACGCTCACCAGGGGCTTGGAACAGCAGGGACATAGCCACGAACTATGCTTGCGCGCGAACTCGAGGAAGGTGTTCAAGTCGAAACACTGCTCTCCATCACCGCGCATACGCTGTCACGGCGAGAGCGAGAGACCGGCAAACAGGACATGATGCAGCCGCAGGAAGGATGTTGATGCGCATGCGACCAGCATGCATGCGCATCATACGCGCATGTATCCTCCTCCCCATATGACACATGTATCCTCCTCCTCATGCGCATGCGACCAGCATGCATGCGCATCATACGCGCATGTATCCTCCTCCTCATATGACACATGTATCCTCCTCCTCATGCGCATGCGACCAGCATGCATGCGCATCATACGCGCACCATACGCGCACTCGACGTTGGTTTAGGGACTCTAAAGGGTTTGGGGCAGCAACAGCATGAGATAGCATCACATACCACTACAAGCGTTACACAGAATCACAGCGGACTCCATGGGTTTCACTCCGAATATACACGCGCTTGACCCAACGGCAAGAGAACGAGCGGCAGGAGGGCGAGGCAAGGGGGACCTGGAGGTGACGGCAATGGATACCGCGCGCAGGCAACTTGATGCGCATGTAGCTCAACGGACCTGCGCCGCCACAGGCATCTGTCATCATTCGTCTTTACACGTTGTAGGTCTCTTTTGACACGTGCCTCTACGCTGGCTGCCTCCTCGCCACTGCCCAAACCATGCCTAAAACCTAAACCTCACACCCTACACCCTAAACCCTGTCGACCTAGGCACAGCATAACCCCTGAATCCTACACCCTACACCATGTCATCCTGCCTTCACCCCTTGACCCCTCCGCTTCCACACTCCTAGCCACGTGACCTCACTCGTCATTTATTTTCGAGTTAATTTTTATATATACTTTTTTTGTAGCTTTGTAATAGTTTCTTACAACAGAACTTAAGTGGAATTTGTGTTATTTTGGTCCAGTGGCATCACGCGTTTTCGCTTGGTTGCTGCGTAAAGATGGCCTGAAACCTTAACCCTAAACCCCAAACCATTAAACCCTCTTTTCGCTTGGTTGCTGCGTAAAGATGGCCTAAACCCTAAACCCTAAACCCTAAACCATTAAACCCCTTTTCCGCTTGGTTGCTGCGTCGGTCAGCCTATGACCTTTTGCTCCCGCATACCTCCCGCTTATACCACACCACATCTTGCCCCTCTTACCGTGCTACTACCTTTATCTCTGACTCATTTTGCATGGGCTTTGCATGGAACTTTGTGTGTGTGTGGGGGAGGGGGGGGGCATGTGTGTAGGAGCGTGCAAGCGGAAACGCACATCGCAGAGTGAGCTCAAGATCTGTACACGCGCACTCATCAGAGGCGTCGCCCAGCAAGTCCTTGACCAACGCCTTGCCCTGCGAAGAAGAATAGACAAAGACACACCCACGGGGGGAGAGACACAGGGCAGGGAGCGCATGAGGCAGCACTTATGGTATATGTGGGTTGAAGGGTCGGGGTTTGGGGTTTAGGGTTTAGGAAATGTGGGTTCAAGGTTCGGGGTTTAGAATCTATCAGGCCATCAGGTAGCGCGTATGGTGTAGGGTTTTCAGGTTGAGGCCATCCATGAGGGAGTGCCGGAGCACGCGCATGCATTTGCGTGCTCCTCGGTCTTGTCTGCGACGGAAAAGGACGCCAGCCAGAAAAGGAGAGAGAGAGAGGGAAGGGGAGGGGGGGCGGGTAGAAACAAAGACAGAAGCCAGGCAAAGGGGACAAAAGCGGTGGAGGTGGAGGGGGCGCGGGCGCGGCACAAGAGCAGAAGCAACCAGGCGAGACGCAAACACGCTGGAGCAGCTGATCAAGGCCGGGCGAGCAAGCGACGCCTGTGCAAAATCACACGCGGCAATTTGTGCAAAGGAGGAGGGCGGACCGCCGAGGGCTCCGAAGGGCTCAGCGCTATGATCTCTGACCGCACTTGCTCCACCGAGCGACTCACTACCAACTGGGCGCAGACTGTGAGGTTCTCATTGTTCATGACTTGCACCTGCTCTCGAGCCACACGCAGCTTTCGTCAGCATCCCTCCCTTCCTCTCGCTCGCTTTCCCTCTCTCCCCCCCAACCCCCTCCCTCCCTCCCTCCCTCCTTCCCTCCCTCCCTCCCTCCCTCTCTCTCTCTCTCTCTCTCTCACTCCATACCACTCAGAGCGAGGCGTGGCGCAAGGCTATGGCTAGCCCATACGCCACGAGGGTTTAGGCTTTAGGGTTTAGGGTTTCGGTGTATTGCTGAACTTTTGTCGCCATGCGCGACCTGGCGCGCAGGTCGGCCTGCAAGCAAAGCATGCTACTGCTAGCTTGAGTAAGTAAGTTACATCAAAGTTTTTGTTTTTGCTTCGGAAAAACTCTTTGTAAATTACTACAGCTTCGCCCAGTGTGTCACACTGGGCGCTACCTCCAACCCCTCAGTTCTGAAAGTTACGTGGTAGATTCAAGTTGATTCATTGCGGTGTAGAGGTTACTAAATGAGTACCAATAAACAACACACACTCTCTCTCTCTGGTAGATTCAAGGTGATTCATGCATTCTCGAAATAACAATTCTTGAATCAACGAAGATTCGATCAATACATTAATTAATTAATATGATTAAATATTAAACACTCTGGAGCACCGCCATGAACGCAGGAGATGCAAAAGATGGCCTAAACCCTCAACCCTAAACCCCAACCCCTAAACCATTAAACCCTACGGAGCACCGCCAGGAACGCAGCAGGAGATGCAAAAGATGGCTTGGAGTTTCGGTTCAGGGTTCAGGGTTTA
>Ga0315899_10001185_pt1 | contig 30172 bp, 24 predicted proteins | sample LakEriMetagenome_2_FD_203518 | JGI IMG/M metagenome (GOLD analysis project Ga0315899, IMG submission 203518) | Freshwater fungal communities from buoy surface, Lake Erie, Ohio, United States - Buoy 4 MA112 | ecosystem: Environmental > Aquatic > Freshwater > Lake | place: USA: Lake Erie, Ohio... | reverse complement strand
CCAGTGGCGCATCTGCTTCCGCTTCGTCGACGGTGATGCGTACGACGTCGAGTTCTGCGACTACCACTAGCCCGAGCGATCCGATGAGCGTCCCCAACTCCCGCCCGCTGGAGCGCCGCCCGATTCACCCCGGCGAGATCCTCCGCGAAGATTTCCTGCCCGAGTACGACCTCTCGGTCACGGCCTTGGCCGAGGCCGCGGGCGTCTCGCGGCAGTCCATGAACGAACTCCTGCGTGAGCGGCGGGCCGTCAGTCCCGAGATGGCCCTGCGCCTTGGCAAGCTCTTCGGGAACACGCCAGAGTTCTGGCTGAACCTGCAGCGCAACGTCGACCTCTGGGATGCCGCTCGCGGTCTGAAGCGGGAGATCGCGCACATCCAACCCCTCCGCGTCGCATAACGATGCTTGCTGCAGGCGGGCGGTCCTCGGAAGCGCGCTGCGCGCGCATTCTGTTGGAGCACCCGCTGCAGAATCCCGCGTTCGGCGGACTGGATCGGACGGCGGCGGAGCGCCCATCGTCGCGCTGGCTGACCGGCACTGACATTGACCACCTCAGGAGAGCTCGATGTCGCGAAGATGGGAGTACAAGTTGATCAGCACGAACGACGTGCCGGGCGGTAGCTGGCTGGGCATGAAGGAGCGGGAGGCCGTGGAGGCCTATTTGAACCAACTCGGCACCGAAGGATGGGAGATTGTCGGCATCGACTTCACCGACGCGACTCAGAGCCCGAACTTCTTCCAGGCGCTCGCACGAAGGGAGCGGTAGCGCGTTCGGAGACCGGATGCGCCTCGCCGCCGAACGAGTGCTTGCAGCTGACAGGGCGGCCCGAAGTCCCGACGCAGTGCCGAGGCCCGATCGGGCCGCCCTGCTGCTGAAGCCAAGGCGTTAGCACGGCATTCAGCCTGAGTTTAACGCTGGCCTCATGATCGACTCATCGATCGTTAATGCTACATCCATTGCCGCGTTGGCTCGAATCGCGAATCCTATGCGAAATCTCTGCTCGGAGTTCACGATGAGATCGCGCTCCTTACTTGCTCTTCTGTCGGCGGGCCTAGCGTTGCCACACGTGGCTGGCGCGCATTCCCGCCAAGCCGTCGGGACCGGTTGCTTAGGCCGCTCGCTTGATCCAGCCGGGCCGCCTTCACCCTCAATCGCGCAGTTGCAGGCGTGGACAGCTCAGTACTACCCGGATCTCGCGGCGAAGGCAAAGGCGCCGGCTCGCCTCGTCGTTGGCTTCATCATTGATGAGCAGTGCCGCGTTCTGAGGCACTCTGTCGGGTTCCTCCCCGAGGAGTACTCGGACGACATCGTGCTCTCACTCTTCCCCGACGCGACGCGCGCCCGCATGCCGGCAGGGGTCGGGGATGCCGTCCCGATGGATGTCCGGGGGCGAACGATGCGCGAGCGGACCCGTCTCGTGGCCGCCCGGCTGATGCAAGCGTCCTCGCGATCGTCAACGCGAGAGTAGGGACGATTCCTCGCGGATTTGCGCTACCGATGGTTGCTGCTGACGGGGCAACCAGCGTGCAGTCCGGGCCTCGGCACTTGCCGGTCGCCCCGCAGCAGAGCCACACATTATGCAGGATTCTGGCAGGCGCAGTTACCGGAGGAAGACGCTGATCGCGCCGATTATCTCATCTTCACGCGCGCGCCCAAGTCATCACGGCGTTCTGCAGCGCGTCCTCGCGCTGTTTGCACTGCTCGCGGGCTTCGCGGGCAGTGCGGCGCACGCGCAGACGGTGCGCGGGATCGTCACCAGAGCCGGCGCGCCGATTCCCGGGGTCGTCGTCCAGTTGCTGGACAGCACCGACGCGCCGTCCGGCGCGAGTATTTCCGACGAGCGCGGTGTCTATCGCATCATCGCGCCACGAGCCGGCACGTTTCGCGTGCTCGCGCGCCGCATCGGGTTTGCGCCGCATCGCACGCCCACGTTCGTACTGGCGACGGGCATCGTGCGCGATGTCCCCATCGAACTCTCAAGTCTCGCCGTCGTGCTCGATACGATTCGCATTCGCGCGGCCACGTGTGTCGCGCTGTCGCGAACCGACTCGCCGGTCGCGGCGGTGTGGGAGCAGACCAAGACCGCGCTGCTCGCCACCGATGCCACCACGTCGTCGCGGCCGCTATCGACAATGCTCATGCGCTATCAGCGGATCGATCGCGCTGGCACGGTCACCGTGCGTACCGTTGACGTTCAGGACGCCGACTCCGGCAGCGCGCCGTGGTACGCCCCGGCACCGCGCGAGATGCGCGACAAAGGCTACGCGCGCTGGCTCACACCAACCACCATGCAGTTCTGGGCGCCCAGTCTCGAGGTCCTTGGCTCGAGCGAGTTCTCGGCCGAGCACTGCGCGCGACTCGACGATGCTAGCGATCCCTCGTTGGTCGTGCTGGCGTTCGAGCCACGCCGCAAGCGCCGGAAGATCATCGACATCACCGGCCGTATCGCCGTAGACCGTCACACCGCTGAACTGCGCGAACTGTCGTTCCGTTACACCAATGTCGACTCGGCCGCCGTGAACGCCAGCGCCGGTGGGCGCATGCAGTTCGCGCGCGCACGCGACGGTTCCTGGCTGGTCACCGAGTGGTTCATCCGCGTCCCGGTCGTCGATAGCTCGCCGCGTCGGCCGGATCGGGAAGCCCGCGCGATTGTGTACGCTGAGCAAGTGGGTGGGCGTGTCTTCAACGCGCGGCGCGGCGATGACACGGTGTTTGTACAACCGTTTCCAACGCTGAGTGGTGTGCTGCGCGATTCCGTAACGGCTCGGCCTGTGCCCAACGCGCAACTCCTTCTGCGTGAGTCTTGGCGCGTTGCAGTCACCGATAGTGTGGGCGCGTTTACGATCGGTGCCGTGCGCCCTGGCATTCACACGTTGCAGATCAACACGAGTTCGCTCGATTCGCTCGGGGTCGCGAGCGTCAAGCGTCTGCTCGTGGCCGATTCGCTGTCGGCCTCGCGACTGACCGTTCCATCGCTACGACAGGCACTGGCCGGCATGTGCGTGCGCGAGGCGACGTTCCCGACATCGGGCGTACCGTCGCTCATTCACGGAGTGGTCACCGCCCGCGCGACGGACTCTCTCGGGCGGGAGACCGCGAAGGTGAACACCACGAGTGCGAGCGATTCGCAGCCGACGTTTGTTCGTGCCGTATGGATGGATCCGTACACCGGTATGCCGATGCGATTCTCGACGCCAGCGGAGCCGAGCGGACAGTATCGGCTGTGTGGGTTGCCTCCCGACATTCCGTTGGATTTGTACGCCGAGCGCGGCGCGCGGACGTCGACGCCCGTGCGCGTGCAGCTCAATGGCACGAGTCCGTACGGTGTGCAGCATCATGACGTACAACCGCGCAGTGCCAGTGAAGGCGCCCTGCGCGGCGTGGTGCGCGACGGACAACAGCGTCTTGTGTCTGGGGCGTTGGTGTCGATCGATTCGCTGCTGCGGCGCTCCGTCACCGAGATTTCGGGTGCGTGGCGAATGCCGCGCGTGAGTGCCGAGCGTGTGGTGCTGAGTGTGCGGCGCGTTGGGTTCGCGCCGCTGGATACCGCGATCACGCTTGCGGCGGGTGCCGATTCAACGCTCAATCTGGTGCTCACGGCGCTCCCGCGACTTGGCGCCGCGCCGCGTTCAACCGATGGTCGTGCCGCGAACAGCAGTGTCGCGGACGATAGCGCCGCCGCGGCGGTTCAGTGGGCCGCGTTCGAGGCGCGTCGAAAGGGCCCCGGTCAATTCATGTTGCGCGATCGGTTGGAGCGCGCGGAGGGCAAGCCGCTCGGCGATCTGCTGCGCACGCTGCGAGATGCCACGATCACGCCGGCCATTGCACTCAGTGGCGCCGTGCCTTCTGGCGACGTCTCGAGCGCGGTGCTACAGGGCGCGGTGCTACAGGGCGCAGTGCTACGTAGCGGCGCGATCACGTTTCGCTGTCCGTCGGCGGTGTTTCTCGATTCGCGTCCACTGTATTTCGGCCTCGGCGATCCGATCGATCTCAATCTGTTCGCGCCCGAGCAGTTCGAGTCGCTGGAGTGGTACGCCAACGATCGCGAGATCCCGCCGGTGTTTCGCGGGCTCGCGACGTGCGGACTGTTGGTACTGCACGCGCGTCGATAGCGATACGCGATAGTCGCACCCGCGACCCGCGTGTTACGCGTCACTGTCGTCGGCGTAGCTCTCGAGGTACCCGCAGCGCGGACAACGGTAGGTGCGCACATGTCGCGTGGCGCGACCCTTGGAGTGGATGCCAACCCAGAACGACTTCGCCACGTCGCTCTCCACCCATTCCTGCTCCTGACGTGCGTTGCCGTGCCCGTGGTCCACGATGAAGCCCGGTTCCCGCAGGTGCTTCGGAGCATCGCGCTGGCCTACTTGGAAACCATGTATCGTCTTTCACGGGTAAGGTCCCGCTCTTGCTCTCCAACTGTTTCTTGCCATACCAGTCACTCTTGAAAGTCTACCTGGCCGAGCGCGTCGCCGTCGAGCGCGATGCGGCGACACGTCCGTCTCGTCGCGCGAGTGCATAACGATCGTTGCTGTTGGCAGCGCTTTGCGGTATGCGCGCTTTGCGCGCACTTCAATGTGAGTGCTGCAACAGAACCGGGCGTTCTACCGCCCGGGGTACGCTGAGTGCGGGGACGCAAGCGGTGTCCACACCAAGCGACCTTTACAGGTAAGTATGAACTTACCCAATGTGGGCCATGCCGTGTGACACCCCCGCAATCACCCCATCCGGTACCCGGTCGCCCGCCGACCTGGTGTTCGCCGCTCTCGGCGATGCCACCCGCCGGGCACTCATCGCGCAGCTCACCGACCAGCGCGAGGTGCGCGTCACCGACCTCGCGGCGCGCTTCGACATGACCCGCCCCGCCATCTCGCAGCAGCTGCGGGTGTTGCGGGAAGCCGGCCTCGTGCAGGAAACGCGGCGCGGCCGCGAGCGCCTGCACCGGTTGCACCCTGCCGGCTTTCAGCTGCTGAGCGCGTGGCTGCACCGCTACGACCACTTCTAGGACACGGCCCTCGGCCGCCTGGGCGATGTGCTCGACGCCGAGGCACAGCGGGAGAGGGAGGGCAATCGTGGGTAAGCTCTGGCTCCCGCCCATCACCAAAGCCGTCGTGTACGAACATCCGCCCGCCCGGGTATGGCGCGCGCTCACCGACCCCGAGCTGCTCGCCGGCTGGCTCATGCGCCCCGTGGGCTTCGCGCCGGTGGTGGGGACACCCTTCGAGTTCCGCGCCGACCCGGCCCCCGCCTGCGACGGCTTCAATGTCCTGATCGCGCGCGCCGTGCTGGGGCTGGGGTGGCGCCGACTGCTCGTCCGTCAGCTGCGCCGTGCGCTCGAGTCACTGGCGACCCACCCCTGACCACGGCAGCACCAACACCGCTCTCCCTTCCAGCCATGGCGCTCTCTCCTCGTGAAATGCAGGCGGCCATTGTCCGCAACCTGCCGGAACGCACCGGACGCACCCTCGAGGCGTGGGTGCGTGAAGTCCGCGCCCATGGGCCCACCTTGGCCGACCGCTCGCTGCGCGCCGCGCGCACCGCGTGGCTCAAGCAGCATCACGGGCTCGGACACATTCAGGCCCAGGTGATCGCCGCGCATGAACTGGATGCGGGTGGCGCCTATGAAGATCCGACCGGTCTCTTCGCCTCGCTCTTTCCCGACGGCACCCCGGCGCGCACGGCGGGCGATACTCTGGTGGGACTGGCGCTTCCGCCGCACGCGATCGGTGAGCTCGCTCCGCACACCGTGCCGGCGCGTGCACGGCGCGGACTGGGCGGCTCGTCGCGAATCACCCACGAGCTCGTGCTCCGTGACGCGCGTGATGTGGACGCCCTCATGCCCTGGATCGCCAGAGCCCATCACGCCGCGCGCGCGACCTAGGGCTTTCCCTGATCGCCCCTGCTGCCGGTGGTCGCGAGCGAGATGAGCCGGGACACCACCAGCGCGATGTAGAGCACCCCCGTGAATGACGCGAGCATGACCAGCGCGCGCGCCATGGGCGTCACCGGCAGGATGTCGCTGAGCCCCACGCTCGAGAGCACGGCCACGCTGCAGTACAGCAACTCGGTCCAGCTGCGCGGTGCCGGTGTGCCATCGGGATGCGCACTGTAGCCGAAGGCACCGGGCTGCAAGGCCTGACACACGACGAAGCTGTACGCGAAGGCCCAGGCCAACAGCGTGAAGGTGGCGCCGGCGGCGAACAGATCGTCGGTGGCCACGCGGGTATCCTGCAACATGTAGGCAATGAGACTGCCCGCCGCATACAGGTAGAACGCCGCGTACAGCGCCGCCGACGTCGTGGCAATGGCCGGGTTCGGGGTGAACACGCCCACGATCGTGAGGACCACGATCGGCACGGCCAGGGCGACACCGATCCAGGTGAGCCAGGGGCCACTGCGTACCACGCGCAGCGCGAAGCCCAGCACCAGCACGCCGAAGAGGGCGAAGAGCGCACGCCCGCGCGGCGAGCTTTCCATGAGCGCATAGAGTACCACCCCCAGTAGCTGTACCCCAACCAGGGCCGCCGAGGGCGTTCTTCGAAGGAAGGCAAGCAGGCTCACGGTGCACGCGCCTCGGGTGCGAGAATGATCGAGTGGAGGCCGGATGGTGACAAAAGCGGGCAATCAACCGCCGGTCAAGGCGGTCCTTCAGGGGCCACGCTCACCGGGCACGGAGCGCCAAGGGTCCCCGCGAGGCGATCGCCGTCCCGTTGCTCACAGTGATCAGCGACCGCCACCGACGCTATGGACGATACACGGGAACCGCCGTGCGCTGTCCCGGCTCGTGACGCAGGCTCTCCACCAGGGCGGTCCCATACGCACGGCGTAGACACCGGCCTTGGGCGTGGCCGGGGCCTGCACCAGCGTTGCCACGTCGCCTGCCGCAAACAGACCGTCGGTGCCCACGACACGCAGGGCCGCGTCAACCGCCAGGTACCCGTCGCGGGTGACCGGCAGGCCAGCCGTCGCCAGCCAGACCGGCGCGGCGGCGCCCGTTCCGCCGCGACCTTGGCGGCGTGCGAGATGATTGACACGGTCACGCCGGTCCCCGCCAAGCGCGTGCGCATACTGAGGGCGAGCTCCACTCCCGCGATGCCCGCGCCCACCACCACCACGTGACCTGCCCCACAGTGCGTCAGCGCATCCACACGTTCGGCAAAGGCGAGCACCTACTCCAGCGGCTTCACGAGCCGCACCACCTCACCCACGCCGGGCGTGGCCCCTCTGGCCACCACCGACCCAACGGCAAGGGAGCAGAGGTCGAAGGGCACGGTGTCACCATCCGTGAGCCGGTACGCGCCGCCGTATCCACGGCGCACACGTCCTGCGCCATCCACCGTCCGCCGACCGACACGACCTGCGCGGGCACAGCGAACGCAAGCGCATCGAGCGCACACCACCCCCCAACCACCCGGGGAGCATGCCGCTGTAGAGATGACGGTTCCGCACCGTGTACGCCACGAGGTCGATGTCGCCGAGTCGCTCGGCACGGGGGCGTCGCGGCGGGGCCGCCCACGTACACCCGTTCAGCGCCAACGTGTGGGAGTCTGAGCAGCTGAGTTGGGCGTTATCGCCACGCAGGTGGGGGGTGCGGCCCACCGGACCTTTACTCGATGCTCCCAACATGGCACAATGATCGCCAGCCCTTGGGTCACTCACCGCCGATGAGCGCATTGCGCTCATCAGCCATCTCTGACAACAACGAGCCAAATGGCGTTACCCACCTTCGAGCAAACCGTCGACGCCCTGCTCTCCGAAAGCCCGCGCGAGGAGCCCTCGTGGCTGAGCAGCGGCGACGAGGCCCGGCTGCACCTCGCGGTCTCCTGCGCCGCGGAGCGGTTCGCCAACGAGGGGCGGTTCAGCGAGCTGGCGCACGCGGCCGTCGCCCGATACCGGACGCAGCAGAAGACGGGGACCGCCATCTCCTCGATCGTGCCGTTGCTGTTGGCCTTCCGCCACGGGCGTCCGCCGCTCGAGGCCGTGCACGAGCTGTTCCAGCCCCTGATTCGTGCAGTGGTGCAGCACTACTGGGAGGTCACCCCCCAGGCGCTGCGCACGCAAGCACTCGACGATCTGCAGCGGGGACTGCGCCCCTTCCTCGAAGGGGTGCTCCAGGACTTCGTTCCCACGCTGTCCGACGAGGCGCTCCAGGGTGCACTCGCCGCAACCATTTCCACGGCGGAGGTTTCGGCGGGTACACCGGGTGAGCTCAAGTCGGTGTACGGTGCCTCCAGCTACCTGACGTCCACCCAGGGCCTTGCTCCCGGGGCGCCGGCCGCCCTGCTTCCGCACCGGGAGCGGTTTCTGGCGATGCGGTGGGAGGAGGCCAAGCGGATGGCCCAGGCGGAGGCGAACCGCACCGACATGTTCACCGTGAGCCGGTTCGTCGACGCCGCGAACGACGCGGCGCTGCACTGTTTCCTTGCGGATGCCACGGCGCAGGCCCTGCTCGAGCTCGGCCTCAGCCGGGTGGGAGCGTTGGTGCTTGCCCAGCCGTGCCGCGGTGTTGAAGCGGTGGGTGAGCTCGGGCGCTTCCACCGGCAGCTGTGCGCGGGCGGGGCCGACGACCTGGCCGCACAGTTGGTCATCGAGGCGGCGCTGATCGGTTGCGATCGCATGGCGCAGGTGCGGCGCGAGCTCGACGTCGCCGAGCAGGTGCGGACGTTCGCCTACCACCTGCTCGCCGAGTACGAACGGCAGGGCGATGCGCACGCGCCTGGCGGCATCGCCAGCGACGTGCGCGCCTGGACAGGGCCGCAGCGGCTGCATCTGGCCATCGGGCGGCGCGCCCCGTACACCGGGGAGACCGACCGGCGGCGCATGACACCTGAGCTGTTCTGGGAACTCATCGATGCCACCCGGCCCGCGAGCCACGACCCCGCACGCCACGTGCGCGCACTGCACGAGCGCCTGGTGCGCCTGGCGCCCCGGCAGATCGTGGCGTTCGACAAGCTGTTGCGGGAGCAGCTGGCGCGCGCCTTCCACTGGGATGTGTGGGCACTTGCCTACCTGACGATGGAGGGCTGCGGCGACGACGCGTTCGAGTACTTCCGTGCCTGGCTCGTGCTGGCCGGGGAGGCGGAGTTCACCCGTGCGATCAACGACCCGGCCGGCTTCGCCGCCTCACGCGCCCTGCCGCTGGAGGCGCAGTGCGAGTCGTTGCTCTACGTCGCCGAGGACGCCTACGCGGAGCGCTGCAGCGAGGTCTATCCCGCCGTGCGGGCCAAGGGTCGGCGTACGCCGGTCGGCACGGCGTGGCGCGAGGAGACGCTGGAGACAAGCCATGGCGAGCTCGCTGCCGCCGTTCGCCGCGGGAGGGCATCGACACTCGTGATGAAGCAAGAGCCTCCGCAACCCTGAGATCCCGCTCCGCGCACGGCACGCAGCAGCAGAGCATTGGAGATCCGTACGGTCATCGCCTCCAGACAGAAGCACCGGTGGACCTGCGATGTCTCCGGCTGATCCGATCGGAGGTGGTGACGGCGTCCCAGGTGGAGCCACCGGTGGGGCTGGGGATGTCGAGCGGATCGCGCGGCGGCGGAACACCATGAAGCCCCCTTCATGGAGTGCCGTTGCCCACGGTGAAGACCGGTGTCGAAAGGGCTGAACGCCGTTGCCGGCAGCTCCAGGCCCGAAGGTGGCAGCAACAGGATAGGGAATGCGATTGGGGTCGGTCGCGTATACGACGCGATCACCGAGGGGCGTGCACCGACTGGCGGGCGGCGGCGCGCCCGCCGACTCGTTCGTGCGCCTCAAGGGCCGTGGGCACGGCGGTCGCCGTGGGACTCGCGATGTGCCAGACGCGCCACGTCGCCCCCGGCAGCCGCCCAGCGCATGAACCGCTCAAGGAGGCCAGGTCGTGCTCGGCGCCACTGCGACCAGCCCACCGCCCACACGAACATCGACACACCAATCGTGATGGCCACCTCGGGCGACCACTGCTGGCGGAACCCGGCGGCGTAGAGCGTCATCAGCAGCCCGATGTGCAGCAGATACCAGGTGAGCGCGCGCCGTCCGGCGGCGACTAGCGGTTCCACGAGGCCGCGCGGGAGATGCGGGACCAGCGCGACGACGCTACCCAGCAGGAGCGACGTGGTGCCGACCGCCGAGAGCAGGAAGAGTGGCAGCGGCGGCAGCGATGTGGTGCCGACGAGGCCTTCCCGCGTCAACGCATCGAACTGCGGTGCGTGCTGCTGCAGCAGCTGGTTCAGCGCGCTTGACGTCAGCACCGACGCGAGCGTGAGCGCACTCCCGGCGACCAGCAGCCGACGCCAGAGGCGTGCATCCTGCAGATCCTGCTCGGCCAGTACGGTGCCCATGATGAAGAAGGCAAGCCACGGCACTACGGGGCGGAAGCCGTCGTAGAGCAGGTTCCGCACGAAGCCGGCCGGGGTCCAGACGCCCACGTAGGTCAGCGTCTCGAGTTGCCAGTGCTGCGTCCAGTCGATGACGGTCATCAGCAACGGGAAGGCGATGCCGAGCGCGATGCTGGTCACGACGCGTGTACGCGTGGAGAGGCGGAGAAGCCAGGGGGCGAGCAGCAGGGCCACACCGTACACGCGCAGGATGTCGCCGGGCCAGATCATGAGATTCGCCACGCCCATCACCCAGAGCACCAGCGCCCGGCGATGGAGCACGCGCATGCCCTGGGGGTGATCGTACCGCGCGGCGAGTCGGGCGACGCCGAACCCGGCCAGCGTGACGAAGGTGGCGGCGGCGCGCCCGTCACACCACCAGAGCACGAAGCCGCTGGCGCCTTGTGTGGGCACGGCCGTGGCGAGGACGAGCACCGCGTGAATCACGAACATGCCGAGAATCGCGACGGCGCGGGCGACGTCGATCGACTCGTCGCGTGCGGAGTGGACGGAAGGTCTCATCGTGCCGCCGGTGACGCGGGGGTGGTGCCGAAGCCACGGCGGAAGGTGTCGCGCACGAGCTCGGGCGCATCGAGGCGTGCGATTTCGCCGGCGGCGACGGCGGTCCACGCGGCGTAGAGCAGCGCTTCAAGCGCGCGGAAGCGCCACGCCGCGGGAAGGTCGTTCCGCAGCACCCCCGCGGCAGCGGCCGCATCGAGCAGCTGCCGGATCGACGCATTCACCGCCGCTTCAGCGGCGGCGAGATCGGGATCGTCGATCAGCTCGCCGGTGACGAGGAGGAAGTGGAGGCGATCGCCGAAGGGGACGAGGATGTTGATGAGGGCATCGAGGGCCTCGGCGGGCTTGCGCTGGCCGAGTGCGGCGGCGTCGAGGGCGGCGGCCAGAGCGGCAATGCCTTCGAGGGCGGCGGTCCGTATGAGGGCCGCGCGTGACGGGAAGTGGCGATGCAGCGTGGCGCGTCCAACGCCGGCGCGCTGTGCGACGACATCGAGGGTGGCGGAGGGGTCGGCGGCCCAGACGGTGGCGGCGGCCTCGACGATTCGGTCCCTGGCGCTGATATGTATCCTTGTCATATGAGACAAAACTATATCATCTGATACATCTGTCAACCATTCGGCGATCAGTGGACCGCGAGGAGGCCCCCGCGCCGTAGCAGGCTCGTGAATTGCTGGCATGCTCACCCGACCGAGCCCGGTTCTCGTGGTCCGTCGCGGTCTCACGTCGACCTCCGTCTCATGCACATCCGCAGTCGATGCCTCGCCGCCGTCGTCCTGCTCTGCTTCGCGACGATTTCCGTTGTTGCGCAGGAGCAGCAGGCGTACCAAGTGGGAAGGCAGGAAGGGACGGTGTTGTCGGCAGAGGATGCGACGTTGCTGACGCAGTTCCTCAACCGGTGGCTCAAGCCGTAGTCCGCCAGTGCGGCCGCGGCGCTCCTCGCACGAATCTCACGCTGTACGGCCAATGGTCATGGGATGTGGACGCGCGCGGCCGCAATGACGCGTACTCTCGCGTGCGCCTGCGGGCGCGCGACCTCGCCGCTCGTGCGGGAGCGGCAGCTTCGCGTCGGGGATGCCGCGGTGGTACGCCGAGACCGGCGGCCGCGTGGATCCGCCGCGCACGCGGGGGCCTGCGCAGGTGGTGTACCATTCGGGCAGCTGGGGCCAGTGGTTGCTCGTGTATCCCGAGACCCGCACGGTGGTGGTGCGCTACGCAAGCTGGGCGCATCCCGGTCGACGGTCGGAGGAGGACGCCGGTGGCTGGAATTCGCTCTACGCGGACCTGTACCGGCAGATCGGGCGCGCGACGCGGTGAGCGGACGGACGTACGGGAGAGGAATCTCAATCGGGGCGGGGCGCTGTGCTGTGGAGCGGACGGCGCCATCGCCGACCTCGCCAGCGCCTCGTGGCGGGCGTCGGAACGCTGAGCTACTCAGGCGATACTGGCCGTTCTACCGCCGCAGCGGCTCCACCACACGGTCCCACCCGTACACCGGCGCTCCACGCCGCCTTGTGCCCCACTACGATTGCCGATCGACTGGAGGACATGGCGGATAGCGCGGGCGTGCTCGTGCTCGGCAGTCCGCCACCGGCGGAACCGGAGGACGGGAGAACCACGTCCACTGGCGGGTGGTGGCTGCTGTTCCGTTCAGCATCGCGTGAGCAGCGCCTCGATATTTCACTCCATGTCGAGTCTGCGAAGATGGTTCGCGTTGATGACGCGTACAACTCTCCGAGCGCCGTTGACGCGATAACCGAACACTGGATGGACAGCGACGCCGTGGCTCGCATTACCGAGCCGATATACGTGGCATGGCGTACTACCGATACACCGCCGCTGCGGGATTTCGTCATGAAGCTTACCCAAAGGGAGCAGGCTCCTCTCTGGCGGGTCAATTACCTGTGCGTCCAATCCGGGATGATGCGGCGGGAACTCCAGCTCACCCTGCACGCCACCACGGGCGAGGTGATCGGCGTGGTCTCCTCTGACTGAGTGCCGCAGCCCCTCAGCCGATCACGTGCCGCAATCGTTCACGGTCCATCTGATGAATCCAATGCACATGCGCACCCCAGCGCCGTCGCGCATTGCGGCCGAATGGCACACCTTGATCGGAGTGAATGTCCACGAACGTCCGGTGACGCCACTCCGAACCGAGGAGCGTGTGAACAAGACAACATGTGATCCGCCGCTGATCGACTGGGTCCCCCCGCAACCCCGTCCGGGAATGGCCGGATGGTTGGACCGCTTCGTGGGGCCAGGTGCAACCGCCGGGGAGTTGTCGTGCCAAATTGGTGCGGCGTTCGCTGCCGCTGTTGCCGTCCCGGCCTACGCGTTCGTGGCAGGGCTCAATTGGTCGTCATGGCAGCTCGCCGTGTCCGGCCTGCTCGCGATGGACCTTGTTGGCGGGGTGGTCACCAATGCGACGGCCGCGGCGCAACGGTGGTATCACCGACGCGGACAAGGGGCAAGGCAGCACTTGGCATTTGCCGCGGCTCACATCATTCAACTTCTGCTGGTCGGGTGGTTCTTCCGAGGTGGAGACTGGGTCTTCGTGGGAGTCTTCTACGCACACCTCATGCTCGCGGTGACGGTGGTGTGTCTCTCCCCGTTGTACCTCCAGCGTCCGATCGCGATGATGTTCGTGGTTGGTGCCGTCCTTCTCGATCAGTTCGTGTTTCCCTCCGTGCCGGCCATGGCGTGGTTTGTTCCGGTCTTCTTTGTCAAACTGTTGATCAGTCACCTGCTGAAAGAGGCGCCGTATTCGGATCGGCAGCAACCACGCTGTGCAGTGGTTGCTGACCAAACGCTGAACCCGAGCGGGAAAGACGGTCGGGATTGCTGAACGGGGCCCAGGCGAGACTCCAGGCACGCCGCCGCCCGACACGCCATGCGGGGGAGGTCGGTGATCGCGTCACGTGCGCGATGGAGAGTCGACCCCCCCCCTGAACGTTCCTCTCCCGAACTCCTGCTCCGGGTCGAGAACGCCCTACTTGCGGCGGCGACGCTTCACCGCGACGACGCCGAATAGACCCGCCCCCATCAGCGCGAACGTGGTCGGCTCCGGCACGGTGCCCTGGACCTGGCTGGCATCGGCAACCGTGAGGTCGTCGAAGGCGAACACGTCGGCATCCGTAGGCAGGCCGGTCAGGGTGAAATCCACGCGATCAATGGTGTTGCTGCCGTAGAGCACGCCCCAGTAACGCAGGCCACCGTTCAGCTCCGGCACGAACGTCCCCGGCGCCGCCACCTGTGGCTGGACAACCAGCGACGTGAGCAAGGTGCCACCGCTGAAGAGATCGATCCCGACCGAACCACCGATGTCGCCGAAATCAATGCCATAGAAGCCGAAACCGGCGACCAGCTGGCTGAAGAGAATGGAGAAGTTGGCAACACCCGATGCTCTGGCCTGATAGTACCGGTTGCCGCTCATGGCGTACCGGCCGAACGGGATGATGTCGACGGGATCCTCCGCCTCGGTGTTGCCCTCGCCGGTGAGCGTGGCGACGCCGGCGAAGCCGAAGTCGAGGGCGAGCGGTGCACCCAGGCCGGGCGCGAAGCTCTCGAAGTTCTGCGTGCCGACGTTATTGGTGAGGTTGCTGAAGAAGGCGTTGCGGGCGGTGAGCGCCGCACCCTGCGGCGCGATCTTCTGCGCGCACATGTTGGGGCCGTTCACGACGCAGCCGGGGTTCTGCGTGAACCCGGTGTAGACGGTTTGCGCGCCGAGCGGCGCGGCGAGGAGCAGGAGGGCGGAAAGTGCGACGAGCGAGCGCATGAGAGCTCCATCGTGAGGGGGGACTGCCGTCGGTCCGAATTGCGTGCGTTCGACACGTTGCAAAACCCGTTCCACACGGGTCGGCTCCACGGAGGTGCCGTTGGACGCCCGTCTCGAGTGTTCCGCAATCGGGCAAAGGTCGTGCCCGTGGGAGGGTACCGCGCGCGTGTCGCGGCGAAGGCAGCATGCGAGCGATGGAGCGGGCTGGCACCGTGGATTCTCCTGCTATCTCCATGGCGTGCAAGCACCAGCAGGTTTGGCGCCGCCGCCGCGGTGCCCATGCCGGCGGAGGGGTCGCATGCCGGGAACCGGGCCTCGTCCGTCCCGCTGATCGAGAAGCGGCAGGCGGACTTTCCGGCGCTGTCTTCGATCCAAGTGCTGACTGAGTGTCGGGCGGCCGGCGGCACGGGGGGGCTACTCGCAGTTCACGGCCGTGGTACGGCAGGTGCGCCCTCGAGAGGCGCCCGCGCCGAAGGTGCGGTTCGAGAACGAGCCCGGTGTGCAGCCGCGGTTCGATCGGCTCAAGCGCATTCCACGCGACGAGCAGACCACGCTGCAGCCCCTTGCCGCCCGCCCGTATCGCTCGCTCCAGCCCAGGCCGCCCGCGCGGCGCACCAGGGGGGGCGACACCGGTGAGTATGCAGCGTCGTCGACTCACGTGTTCCGCAAACGGGCAATGGTCGTGCCCGTGGGAGGGTACCGCGCGCGCCGGTACCGGGAGGTCATCCCGGTCGGCACCGCTGGGCGCTCCTCCTCAACTTTTGTGGCCGCGATGCCGAGTACTCGTAAGGATGTCCAATAGGTGACGGGCTCTCGCACACGACCATGTTGACCATTGAACGCGCCTTCGACCGGACGACTGCGCCGGCCGTTGCCGAGACGGGACCGCCGGACGCCAGAATCGCCGACATTGCCAGCTGGCTTGGGCAGTTCTCGCGCGTCCTGAGGACATGCCGCCTCTACGACGTGCGCAACCGCAATGCCGTCAAGTTCCGTGAAGAACTGGGCACCGCCATGGTGGCTCTGCTCGCAGACCACGGGGCATTCCGGCTGGAGTTCTCCGCGCGCCAGATTCACTGTGACGGGCAACCGGTGATGGTCTCGCTGCCCGGCGAAGGCAACTTCGTCATGCCCTTCTACCGCGACGGCCTCCGCACACTGACGTTCCACCCGGATGCCGCGGCCTGGGAACTGGATGTGATCGTGGACGTGCTCCTGCGCGTGACCAGTCGCGCCGACACCGGCAGCGAAGACCTGGTTACGCTGCTCTGGGCAGCGGACCTGCCGCACATCGACATGAGCTACGTAGACGCCGAGACCGATGCGGATCTGGGCGACGAGCACGACGACCGCTTCCTGGGCGGGCCCGTGCCGGCGAGCAGTCAGCTGTTGCCGTGGCCCGGCAGCGGCGGGGGCTCTCGCGGAGATGGCAAGGCCACGGATGGCCAAGGCCGCCAGGGGCGAACGGGGGACGGCGCCGCGGCCACGGCGGCCGCTGCTTCCGCCGATGTGACCGCTTCGCCTTCGGCAAAGTCCGAGGTCGAGCAGCCGGACGCGACGACGTCCTTGGACCGCTTGCGCAGCGACGACTGGCTTGCGGGCGAGCCCGCGCACGAGCTCGAAGTGCGCTATCTGGCGCTGGAAGCGACCTGCCGCACTGACCTCGACCAGTTCGCATCGGCCCTGCAACAGGAACGTGGCTGCACCCCTGTCCAGGCCGCGTTCGGGCTGGTGCGCGATGCCATGCGCTCCACCCTGCTGGAGGTCGACCGTGTCGACCTCATCGACCTGCTGGAACGGGCGCTGCATGACGCGATCGCCGCGGCGGGCTGGCCGGACGCCCGGGAGGCAATCGACTGCCTGACCGAGCTGACCCAGGGCCGCTGGGACGCGGCGCTGCTGATCGACCGGCTGGTGCACCCCGACTCGCTGGTGACCGGTGCGCTCGTGCGCGACCTCGACGAGGGGACCGTTGCCGACCTCACGGCGTTCGTGGAGTTCGCGCGCACACTCGGGCCGGTTGCCATTGGATGGCTCATGCGCCTCGTTGCCCTCGCCAGCCACGAGCGCACCCGACGGGCGCTGATGCGGGCGCTGACCGAATTCTGCGAGGGCCATCCTGAGCTCCTGGCACCCTGGCTGACCGACGAACGCTGGCACGTGGTACGCAACGCCGTCTGCATCCTGGGTGCTACGGCGGGCGGGGCGCCCCCTGCGCTGTTGCGCCCGTTGGTGCACCACCCGGAACCGAGCGTGCGGAAAGAGGTGATCGCGGCGCTGGAGCACACCGAAATCGAAACGGTCCGCCCGCTGCTGCTGGCGCTGATCGAGGACTCCGAGGCGTCCATCCGTCGCGCGGTCCTCCATCGCCTGGGCTCGGCGCGCAACCCGGAAGTGAGCGCGGCGATGATCGCGATCGTGCTCGACCCCGACTTCCGCCGCCGGCCAGTCGAGGAGGTGCGCGCCGTGACGATGGCGCTGGGCGGCTGCGCGGGTGATGAGGCGCTTCCCCACCTCGAGTCGCAGCTCTACGCCCCTCGGTGGTTCAGCATGGGGGCGGGACCGCACTGCCAGATGATCGCGCGCTGCATCAGGCGCATCGGCACACCGGCGGCGCTGGCGATGCTGGAACGCGGCGCGCGCTCGCGCGTCGCGGCCACGCGCGACGCCTGCCGGCTGGTGCTCAGGGGCGCCGGACATGCGTGAGCGCGAGGACAAGCGGGGCGACGAGCACACCGCCGAGGGCGACAACCTGCCCATCTGCACGCTCGGCGGCGTCCTGATCTCCCGCCTGAACGGCCTGCTCCGCGGCATGCGCCTCTACGGCGCCAGCAACCGGGCGCTGCTCGCGCAGCAGCAGGAACTGCTCGACGCGGTCAAGGCCATGCAGGCCGACGAGGTCTCGCTGCTTGGCATGGGGGAGTACTTCTACGTCAACGGCGTACGGCTGCGCCCGGATGCGTCGTCCGTGCCGGTCTTCCGCGCCCTGCTCGCCGAGTTCGAAGTGCGTCGCATGGGCGGGCTGCGATTCTCGGCGCACTTGGGAATGGCGGAGCTGGAGTCGTTTCTGCGGGTTCTGCTCAGGGAGCGGCACGAGAACGCGACAGCCGTGCTGAAAGCGGAAACCGCGAGCGCGGGGGCCTCCCACATCTGCGCGATCCAGCCGCGTGATGTGCGCGCGCAGACGTCCACCGAGGGCGAGGGGCCAGAGGACCACGACCGGGGCCAGGCCCGTATGCTCTTCAGCCGTGCCGTGCGTGGAGCACGCATCCTGTACCAGCGCACGCGGCGCACAGGCAAGCCGGCGCTGCAGCAGGCGCGCCGAGTGGTGCAGCCGATCGTGGATCGGCTGCTCCGGAACGCGGACTCGCTTGTCGGCCTCACGGCGCTGAAACGACACGACGAGTACACGTATGCCCACTGCGTCAACGTGAGCATCCTCTCCATCCGTATGGGACAGTTGCTCGGGCTTTCACGCCCGGAGCTGGCCGGCATCGGCGTGGCGGCGCTACTGCACGACACGGGCAAGCTCATGGTGCCGACGGAGGTGCTGGGCAAGCCGGGCCCGCTGGACGCGGAGGAGTGGGCGGTCATTCGCCGGCACCCGATGGAGGGGCTGCGCATCATCAGCCGTACTCCGGGCCTCTCCGAGCTGATGCTGAGTGCGATGCGGGTGGCCTTCGAGCACCACAGGAATGTGAACCAGACGGGGTACCCGCAGGTACGGGATGGCCGGGCGATGGGGACCTTCTCGCGCATTGTCGCGGTGGCGGATGTCTTCGACGCCCTGACCGCACACCGCACCTACCGTGAGCGTCCTCTGACCGCCCATGAGGCGCTGCGCCTGTTGCTCGGGCGGGAGTGCGAGCAGTTCGACCGCGCCGCACTCTGGGCGCTGGTCAACGCGGTCGGGCTCTACCCGGCCGGTACCCTGCTGCGCACGGCATCCGGCCGGGTGCTGCTGAGCGTCTCCCCGAATGCGCGGGATCCCCGCCGCCCCGTGTGCCGCGAGCTGGCGACCGCGCCGAGGGACGAGGCGGCCCCGAATGCCCCCGACTTCATCCTTGACGCGCACGAGCGTGTGGCCCACGTCCTCCCGCCCGAAGACGTCGACGTGGACGTTGAGGGCCAGCTGGCGGCCTGACCGGTTGTCTCGCGCGGACGACCGGTCTGGTGCCAAGGAATCAGCGGAGGCGGGACTGCACTTCGTTGATGAGGTCCTTGTACTGCAGCAGCACGCGGTCCCACTCGCGGAACAGTTCGTCGTCCTTGACCGTGGCCCGACCGTCATCGGACTTCTCGCTCGCCAGCTTGATCGTGTACTTGAGCGGGTTGGCATCGGCCAGCTTCACGATCACACGCGTGCGAATGACCTTGTCACTGAAGCGCCGCACGTTCCATCCCGTGCGCAAGTAGCCCGTTTCCTTGTCGGTCACCTCGAGCACGTCGAAGCTGTTGGTCACGATCTGGCTGATCGTCTTCCACGCATCGTCGGCCGTGCGCTGGTTGCCCACCTCGATCGTGAAGTTCACGTTGGCCTGATCGCTGGCCATCGACAGATCCCACGCTTCGTCACGCCCCAGCTTGACCAGATCCTCGAACGGGATGGGCTGCGCGTTGTCCTGATTGCAGTACTCGCGGCGCTGCGTCGAGAAGGCTGGCGCCTCGAGACGCACCTCGGTGCAGGTCCCGGTACGAATGGCCACGTTGAACTGCCCCGTGCTGACCTTGCGACCGCCCACGAAGATGTCCGCCGTCGCCGGTTCGGCGGTGAGGGCCACCATGCGATCCCGCAGTTCGATCTTGTCGGTGAGCGGCAGCGCTGCAAAGGCCGCCCCTTCGCAGTACTGCTTCTCGACGGGCAGGTAGCCGGGGCGCACCACGCGCACCGCAGTGCACTGCCCGGGGGGGATCGCGATTTCCGCGGCATTCTCACCGATCGGCTTTCCGGCCACCTCGATGGTCGTGCCTGCCGGTGCCACGGTGAGCAGCACGGCGCGGTCGGTGAGCTGGAAACGCTCGATCGCCGGCGGCTGCGTGCCGTCGAGGTTCTCGTAGCGCTTCACGATGCGGCGGAAGCCCGGCTTCGTGATCTCGAGGGTACGCGCCTTGTCCCGTTCCACCTCGAGCACGAACGACCGGCTCGGTTGCACGACCCCGTCCACGCGGCTTTCGGCATCGAACGGGTCCACGTTGATCTGGAAACGCCACGCGGTCAGCGCGAGCCGCAGCTCGCCGCTCTGTGCATCCGCCGTCGTGAGGACGCGCGAGACGGGGCGGTAGCCGTCGGCGTTGAGCGTGATGCGCGTCCCCTCCTTTTTCAGCGTCACCGTGGCTTGCCCTCTCCCCAGCAGCGAGTCGCCTCGCGGCGTGGTGCCGTACACTCTCGTCGTGGACGGGGTGACGGTGAGCAGCACCGTCTTGGGCTTGCACGCCCCCATGACAGCAACCAGCGACAGCATGCCGGGGACGAGGACGCCGTGACGGAAGGCCGGGGCGAAACGGGAATTGGCGCACATGGAAAACGGCAACCTTGTCGGGATGAGGCGGAGGAGGAGTGGACGGATGGCCGATGCCAGGCCGACCAGGTCGGAGCGGCAAGCACGGCGCACCGCGTGGCACCGGTCAGGCGACGCGGCGATCGGGCGAACCAGACCCATCGCGTGCTCCCCATATCGGCGGGAGAGGCATCTCAATCGGGGTCCGTCGACGAGTCGTCGAGGTTACCGCACAAACGCCGAGCTCGCCAGCCCCGCGTGGTGGGCGGCGGCGTGCTGTTGATCGTGCGCGGGCCTGGTGATGGCCGCCGGCCCGTCCGCGGTGGCGCACGCCCAACAGAGCTTGCGGTTGCCGCGTGGACCAACCACCATCGTACCGGGACGCGTCCCACGGTTCGCCCGCAACAATCACCGGGGTTCGGCACCCCAGAACGAGAGAGGCCATGCGACGGACCTTCGCCGCCCTGTTCCTGTGCCTGCTGACCGGTGCCTGTGCGCCGGGGGCCTCGAGCCGTGAGGCGGTCTCGTCTCCCGCGGCGGTGGTCGCGCAGCTGTACCACGACTACGCGTGGGAAATCGTCCTCGAGGATGCACACGGTTGGTCCACACTGCTGGACGAGCCGCGGGACGTGCTCACGAAGTACTTCGATGACCCCCTGGTCGATCTGCTGGAGCAGGATCGACGGTGTCGGGAACGCACCAGGGCAATCTGTACGCTCGACGGATCACCGATCTGGTACTCGAATGATCCGGACGCCAGGCGGCTGACCATCGCCGGGGGGGCCGACTCGACGGAGATCGCGGTCTCCTTCGCACGGTCCCAGCCCCCACCGGATGGCGAGATCATCACGCTGACCTATCGGATGGCCAGGACGCCACGCGGCTGGCGGGTGCATGATGTTCGCTTTCCCGAGGGTGGCTCGCTCGTGGCGCTTCTGAGCGCCCAGTGACCCGTCGCGACCCGGTCACCCACCGCCGCCTCGCGTCGGGTCTGTTCCGAGGCCGGCATCACCCCGCAGCGCCTGCTCGAAACCGGGGTCCTGCAGGGCCGAGCGCCACGACGGGTCGAGGCGCACCCACGCGGGGTTGGCCAGATAGTGCCGTTCCCTCGCGTCCCTGAGCAGCGCGAACGCCAGCGCGCGGTCGCCCGCGGCGAGCGCAGCGCGCGCGGCGGTGTACACGGTATAGCTGCTGATCAGCGAGGCGCGCGCCTGGGGGTTGGCGTTCACGAGCGTCATCGCGGCCTGCACGGCCTTCACCGCCTCGGCCGAGCGCCCGGCGTGTGCGAGCATGAGCCCGAGCAGCGCCTGCCGCTGCGCATCACCCGGTACGGCCGCCACCTCGGCGGCGCGCAGCGGCCACGCGGAATCGGCCGCGGCGCGCGCCCCGGCGCTGTCACCGCGCCACGCGCGCTGCGTGGCGTGCACGGTGAGCCAGCTCGAGGCCCCGCCGCCGAAGGCTTCGCGCGTGAGCGCCAGCAAGTCGCGTTCGTCGTCGCCGGTGAGCACCCAGCCCATGTCCCAGTAGTTGCCGAACTGCGCAAGGACGCGGTCGCGCGGGGCGTCACGGAACGCCGCCGAGACGGCGGTGCGCGCCGCCGCGAGATCGCCGCGCGCCAGCTCGACCATCACGCGCAGCTGGTGCAGCTGGAGATTGGTGGGCGAGAGCGCGAGCCCTGCCACGGCCGCCTCGCGCGCCTCGTCCAGCCGGGCCACGCGCAGCAGGATGCGCGAGCGCGTCTGCAGGACACGGGCGTTGCGCGGATCGAGCGCCCGGGCGGTATTCGAGAAGGCAAGTGCTTCGTCGAAGATCCCGAGATCAGAGGCGATGTTCGACAGATCGCTGGCGACGTTCACGTCCTGCGGCGCGGCGCGCCGGGCCTGCTCGAGCGACTCGCGGGCCTTCAGGAGATCGGGCTCGACGGTGCGGTAGTACGAGCCCATGGCGCGGTGGCCGTCCACGCCCTGGGGATCGAGCTGCAGGGCGCGCTTCGCCGCCTCCTTGGCGCCGACACGCAGCGAATCGACCGGAAGCGTGTTGGCGTAGAGGAAGCCATTCACGCGCGACAGGGCGCCCCACGCTTCCACCATGCCGCTGTCGAGCGCCAGCGCGGCGATGTACAGCGGCCGGGCGCGCTGCAGCGACGTGAAGTCGGTCCTGCCGCCGGCATCCCACGCGGCTTCGGCGCGCAGGTATGCATCGTAGGCGTCGGGATTGCGCGTGACGGCGCGCGCGAGCCGGGTACGGCCGGCGGGGTCGAGGGCCACCCGCATCGCATCGGCCACTTTGGCGGCGATCTCGCCCTGGACCGTGAAGACGTCGGCGACGTCGGCGTTGAAGGGCTGTTCCCACCGATTCTTCGCCGCCCCGTCGTCGCCGATCTCCACCAGGGCGGGGCTCACCTGCACACGCTTGGAGCCGTTGGGGCCCGGCGCGAAGCGTACGGTGCCGGTGAGCAGATAGCGGGCGCCGAGCTCGCCGGCGATCTCCTTTGGTGATTTCGTCGAGCCGGCGTACAGCCGCGAACTCGCGCGCGCGATGACCTCGACGCGTCCCACGGCGGTCAGCTTGCCGCGAATGGCGTCGGTCATGCCGTCGGCGAAGTACGCGTCGGCGGAGTCCCCGAGGTTCTCGAAGGCGAGGACGGCCAGCCGTCCGGCCGGGGCCCCGTCGCCGTTGCCGGCGGAGCGGGCGCTGTACCACGAGGCGGCCCCGAGCACGAGCGCCAGGGCGGCGCCGACGACGAGGCGCGTGCTCCGGCGAGCCGTCGTGGTGCTCACGGACGACGGCGCGGTGATCGCCCCGACGGCCCCCGCGCTCATGGCCGCATCGAGCTGCTCGATGACGTCACTGGCGGAGGCGGGACGCAGCTCGGGCTCCTTGGCGAGGCAGCGCATGACGAGCGCGGACACGGCAGGCGGTACCCCGGACGCGAGCGTCTCGAGGGCAGGCGGCGTCACGGAGAGGTGCGCCGCGATGAGCTGCTGCACGGTCTGTCGATCGGCGAAGGGATGCCGACCGGCGAGTAGTTCGTAGGCCAGCACTCCCCACGCGTAGAGGTCGGCGCGATGATCGACGTGATCGCCGGCGGCCTGCTCGGGCGCCATGTACGCCGGGGTGCCGAGCGACTGCCCGGCGCGGGTGAGCGCTGCGGCGCTGCGGCCATCGGCCGGAGCGCGAGTGGCGGTGCGGGCGGCGCTCACGGCCTTCGCGATACCGAAGTCGGTGACGACGGCGGTGCGCCCCGCGAGCAGAATGTTCTCGGGCTTGATGTCGCGATGGATGACGCCCCGACCGTGTGCGTACTCGAGGGCCATGGCGACCTCCCGCAGAATCCGCAGGGCGTCCGCCCGGGGCAGAACGCCCTCGGCGAGCCGCGCCCGCAGCGACTCGCCCTCGATGAAGGGCATGGTGTACCACGGAAGCATGTCCCCACCGCCCGCGGTGAGCACCGGGACGATGTGTGGGTCCTGCAGCGTGGCCGCCATCGCGATCTCGCGCGCGAAGCGCTCGGACGAGAGCCCCTCGGCCAGCTCGGGGGCCAGGACCTTCACGACCACGCGACGGTTGAGGGCGGTCTCCTGCGCGAGGAAGACGCGGGACATGCCCCCGCCTCCGAGCTCGCGCTCGATGGTGAAGGCGTGGCCAAGGCTCTCGCGCAGGCGGTCGTTGAAGTTGCTCATGAGGAACCCGTCGTTACGGCGCCCCGCCTCCCGGAGAGGCGACCGGGGGGTAGCCGCTCACGCGGAGGCGCGGCAACAGCGCGCTGCCATCGGGTGCGTTGAGCTCCTGGAGTTGCAGCGACAGCGTAATGCCGATCGGTTGCCGGGCCCGGATCGCCGCGAGCAGCAGCGGGGTGACCCGCGTGCTGTCGGCGAGCACGCCGGCGAAGCGGATGCGCCCGGCTTCGAGCGGATTCTCCTTGCGGGTGCCGCCCGCGATCGGCAGCACCGCGCGGACCGTCACCTGGGCGCTGTCGTAGCGCAGCTCTCCCAGGTAGCTCGCCATGGGCGCGACGTCCGCGCGCACGGCGGCGCAGACGGCGATGATGGCGGAGTCTGCCACGGCCGTCTGGTACACCTGCGTCCATACCTCGCCAGGCACGAGCGGGGCGGGGGCGTCACACCAGCGCTTCGGCGTCGAGCGCCCCGAGACACATCCCACCACGCCCAGAAGGGCGCATGCGAATGCTGCCCGCCTCACGGGGTCGACCGCCGCACTGGCACCCGTTCGACGCGCGTCAGCGCCCGCTGATCCTCGAACGCGACACTTACCAGATCGACGAGCACGAGCGTGAGCGTGGCCAGCGCCCCGGGGCGCTTGACGACGAATGGCACCTCGAAGAGCAGCTCGCCCTGGAGTCCGTCGGGCACCACACTCGCTACGCGAACCTCCCCGGCGCGCACCAGATGTACGGCGCGCAGTCCCTCGGGCACCAGCACCCCCTCGGGGGTGCCGCCGGCGCTCGCCGCGGCGGGCGTGGCGGCGGCGGGTGTGACCGCGGTCGCGAGGGCTGCTTGCCGTGCGGCGCGGGCGCGAACGACCGCGAGCGCCAGGGTATCGTGGCCGAGGCGGGCGGCGGCCCGTGCGGGGAAGGACTTGCGAGAGGGCGTGAGCGGCCGGCGCGCCATGGTGCCCGTGCCGGCCTGATCGGCGGTCGCCATCAGTGCGACGGGGGCGGGCACCGTTGCGGAGGCCACGGCGGTCCGCAGGCCAAAGCCATTGGCATCGACGCCCGCATTCACGGTTGGGGCGAGTGCGAGCAGGGCGGTGTCGTAGGCCAGACGCACGCTGAAGGCACCGACGGGGGCGACCTGTGCGCCGCGGAGCAGTCGCCCGCGGATCGTGACGGTGGTCCCCGCCTGCGGTGTCAGGTCGCTGCCTTCGAGCAGCAGCACTGACTGGCGAGGCTGCGGGGCCAGATTCCCGGCTGCGGCCAGCGAGTGATCGATGCATGCGGTGGTAGCGAGCAGCGTCGCCGCCAGGCCACCCATGGCCACGCGGGAGCAACGGGTTCCGGGCATCAGCGAATGACCAAGGGATAGGTGAGGGCCGTGAGGCGGCCGGTCAGATCGGTGAAGGTGGCGCTGTTCAACTCGGTCGCTGTCAACACCAGCGAACCCGTGCGACCGGTGGCTGTGCTGGCACGGAACGTAAGCCGCAACAGTTCGACCCGGCCACCGAACCCGGTCGCATCGGCGAACGTGATCGCGATGCGCCCGGTGGCAGCCTGCGCGTCGCTGACCGTGACATTCACTCCCGCGGAACCCGCCGACCGGCTCACGAACGTCAGCTGTGCGGGATCGAACGAGACCGTGATTGCCGCCGACCCGACGCGTTCCGTCGACGTCCGCAGATCGACGAGGATGGGCACGGTGAAGGTTTCGTCGGGACGAATGTCGAAGCGGGTCAGATCGGTCTGCAGAGTGATGCCGTTGGCGCCCACGACGACGGCGAGCACGGAGTCCGGTGTGGCGCTGCCGACGGACGCGGTCACGATTGACTGTCCCCGCCGGAGCCCCGTGAGCACGTTGCCGCTGGTGCCGATCACACTCGTATTTCGAGCGGCGAACTGAATGGCGGCGTTGGGCACGGTCACGCCATTCGCATCGCGGGCCGTACCGGTAAGGGCGGCCGTGGCCCCGGAATCGAGGAACACGAAGCGTGGCGAGGTGAGGGTGACCACGGCGGGCGGTCCAATGGGCACCGTGGTGGTGGCCGTGAAGCTGACTGGTGTGAGCGACCCCGACGACACCACGAGCGTGTTGATGGCCGCGGTTGGTCCACTGACCCAGCGCGTGGCTGCCGATCCATCGGATGTGCTGTTGGCGATCGCCGGCGACACGGAGCCACCGCCGCCCGAGATGGCGAAGACCACCGCGACCCCCGCCACCCCCCGTCCGTTGGCATCCACCACGCGCACGCGCATGGAATCACCGAGCACGGCACCGGCGGCCACCGGTGCGGGATCCGCGCTGATCCGCTGAATGCTGGTTGGCACCGGCGGCGGCGGCGGTCCAGGCGGTGCGGCAGGGGCGGCGGTGCCGCCGCCGCCCCCGCACGCCACCAGCATGGGAAGCGCCGAGAGGGCAAGGCGGCACGCCACGCGGCGCCGCGGTGAACGGATGGACCGGATCACTGGCGAGTCCCCACGCAGGCGGGAGCGGTTGGAAGGCCGACCGCGAAGCTCAGGATGAGCTGGGCATCGAGGGCCTGCAGGGAGCCGCTGCAATTGGCGTCCCCGTTGGGCATCGGCTTGAAGGCGGACGGAATGGCGAGCCCCACGAGGCTGGCCAGTACGGCCTGCGCGTCGAGTGCAGACACGCGGCCATCTTCATTGACATCCCCGCGCAGCACGGGCGGCGTGCCTGGCACGATCCCGCCCGGTCGGGTCACGAGCGCCGGCGCCAGATTCGCGAGCGTTGTCGATACGAGTTCCGTGAACGTGGGGAAGAGCAGCGCCCGTTGCGGGGTAGTTCCCAGCAACCGGACGAAGAACCGTGCGAGCGGAACAACCCCGGTCGCACCAGTCACGTTGACGGCAGCGAGGCGAATCTGGCCCGCCTGGGGAGTGCTGACCACCGGCGTATTGAATCCGGTCGGCACCGCGCGCACCGAGTCGACGGCAAGGATGGCCGGATCGAATTGGATGGTGGCGGCATACGCCCCGAGGCGGACCGTATTCCCGAGCGCCGTCAGGTCGACGCGAAGGTCGAGCGATCCGCGTCCACCGGCCAGCAGCGCCAGCGAATCCGGCGAGAAGCTGGCGGTTGGCGTCCCACCGGGTGTCGCGCTCTCGGTCAGGAAGGCGATGTTCATCCCCGCGTACGTGCTGAACCCGGCCACGAGCAGGTGGTAGGTGCCGGGGATGGGATTGTCGATGATGCAGCTTTCGTCATTCGTGTCGCCGATCGACATGCACACCGACGTGGTGTCGCCCCAGTCTCGCGGTGCCGTGCCACGACCGACGAACAGATCCGCATCACCGGAACCGCCGGTGGACCGCACCACGAGCCGACTGAGGCCGACCGGGACGGTGAAGGCGAAATAGGCATAGGTATCCTCGCCACCGGCCAGCGCCGTGAGCGGTGTCGCGATGGGGACACTGCGCGAAAAGATCGGCACCACGATCGTGGGCTCGCGCACCGTCACGGTGCAGGCACCGGTCCCCGCGCAGCTGTCGTTCAGCCAGCCGCCGAACGCTGAACCTGCGTTGGCGGTGGCGGTCAGCGACACGGAGGCGCCGGCCGTGATGGCGGCGGAACAGGCGCCGTTCGCCGCCAGATTCTGCACCGCGCAGTTGATGCCGCCGCTGCTGGCCGTGATCGTGCCACCGACATTGCTGGGGAGATCAGCCCACCCCTGGATGCTGAGCGGCTGCACGAACGTACTCGCGCCGCCGACGACAGTGGCGCGCAACGTGACGCCGCTGTACGACGAGGTACCGAAAATGCCGATGAACCACGTGCCACTGGCCGGGTTCGTGATGCTGCACAACTCGGAGGTGCTGGCGTTCACTGACACGCAGCTGCCGGGGGTCCCGACCAGCGCTTCGCTTGGCATCTGCTCGCGGACGACCAGGATGTCGGGGTCACCGATACCATTGGACAGCGATACCTCGAGACGGCTCGCCCCTGCCGGGACCTGCACGGCGAGGACGAAGCGCGAGCCGGTCGTGCCGCTCCCATTGGTGATGGTGGTGCCGGAGGGCACCAGGCGCGCGAAGATGGCGCCAACGCTGCGCGACTGCTGCATGTTCAGCGAGCAGCTGGTGGCGCGTCCCGAGCAGGCGCCTGTCCATTGCACGAATGTGGTCCCGGGCGCCGGGGTGGCGACGAGTGTCAACGGGTTCGAGTTGGGCAAGGTGGCCGCGCACGTGCCGCCGGGCGCCCCTTCGGACACGGTGCAGTTGAGCGGCGTGCCCACGGCCGTCACCGTACCCACCCCCGTGGATCCGGGTGACGTCGTGTTGGCGATACTCACCGACACCGCCGAGGTGGTGACGGTGCCCGGTCCATTGAACGAGACCTGATAGCCGGTGCTGGTTGCCGCATTGATGGTGACCGTGAACGACTCGCCGGCCGGTCGAAAGGTCGTGCCTGGCGCGAAGGCGGCGAGTTCGGGATCGGTCGTTCCGGCGGGAAACTGCAGCTGCGCCGGGCCGGGCGCGCTTCCGCCCGCGCTGACGGTCGGATTGACCTGATGAATGACGACGCCCTCGCGGGGAATGGCGTCTTCGAAGAAGCCCGCGCGGCGGCGCGCCTCGAGCACATAGAAGATGCCTGGCCGCGCACTGGGAATCTGGGCCATCAGGAACCCGTTGGCCGATGGCAGCGCCGAGCGCTCGAGGGTAAACGTGGCACCGCCGGGCGAGCCCGGCACCCATTTGCGCGCGCTCGGCACGAACCCGAGGACGTCCTTGTGAAACGCAATGGTGTGCGTGCCGAAAGACCACCCGTCGGAAAGCGTGCGCGTCCGTGACCGGCTCATGACGTCGTACGGCGACACGTACGCCAGTCCGTTGGCACCGCTGTGTCGAAGGCCGAAGGTATGGCCGAACTCATGCGCCCACGTGCCCGCCTGACGGGTGGACCAATCCATCATGTAGGAGGTCCGATAGCCGCGCGTCGTCCCGTCGCGCGTCATGGTGATCGGACTCAGGTACGCATACGAACTGGAGATGCCCCGATTGAAATGCATCGAGATCCCGGCGAAGCCGGGAAAGAACACGTCGGCGTCGGCGACTCCGGCGCACTCGTCGCGCAGCGCCAGGTCGCGCGCGAACTCGTTGCTGAAGCGCGTGGCCCAGTCGGCCCCGTAGTAGAAGTCGAACGATCGCGCCAGTGTGTACCAGCCGAACACCCGCGTCCCGGCCAGCCGGATGGTGCCGTTCGACACCTCGTTCCAGTACGCTTCCGCGCCCGGAAAGACCGCGCCGACCGACCGTTCGACGTCGGCGACGCTGCCGGGTACGGTAGATCGATCGGAGAAGCGACAGAGCAGAACGGCGATATTCTGCGTGGCCGACACCACCGGGACCGTCAGCGACGCGGCGGTCCCGTCGAGCAGGTCCAGCCGGTTGACGCGCACGGCCGTTTCGAGTCCGGGTCCGGCGGCGGACGGCACGCGCGTGTCGACGCCCTCCAGGCGCAGTCGTCGCCCCTGGTACTTTCGTTCGTCCGTGAAGACCGAGGCGACCATGGCACTCATGTCCACGCGCACACTCGACCCGTCGTCCTGCAGCAGGAAGTGCGCGGTGACGCTCGAGTCGCGCTCCTCCCGGGGATCGGTCACGAGCGACACCAACCGACCGGTGTGCGTTTTCGTGGGCTGGGCGGTTGCCCGGGCCGGCGCGAGCAGCGCTGCGGCAAACAGAAGCGCGACGGGAATGCGGGCGATGTGGGCCGCGCGCGGCATCCGGAACAGCGTGAGCGTCCGACGTACGGTCGGACTACGCTTTGCGGGCATGGGAAAACGCCGTCAGAAGAGGGAGGGCTCCCGGGCACGGTGACACGGCATTGCGGCAATCGCGGGAGGAAAGAGCGGGCAATATCGGTCTGCGTGGTGCGAGTCGCAAGCCGGAAGGTTACGCGTGCCCGGACAGTGACGGACTTCGCGGGGCGCGCGGTGGTCTCTGCTACCGCGGCAACGCGTACGCCACGATCTCCGACGCCTGCCCGCCTGCGGTCGTCGCGAACACCACGTACTGCCGCCCGTCGTGCATGTACGTCATGGGAATGCCCGTCTGCGTGCCGCTCGGAATATCGAGTCGCGCAACGCGCGCACCCGTGCGCTTGTCGAGCACCCAGAGGTTGCTGCTGCCGTTCGTGCCTTCGCCGGCGAAGAGCAGCGTGCGCGTGACCAGCAGGCCGGCGCGCGACGCGCGGCCGGTATTGGGAATGCTGGCCGGCGGCAGCTTGAGTCGCTCGGCGACATACGCCGGCGTGTCGCCGTTGGGCACCATCCACGCGTGGGCGCCCGTCGTGAGGTCGATCGCGGTGATGCGCCCCCAGGGCGGCTTCACGAAC
>Ga0315899_10001184_pt1 | contig 30176 bp, 30 predicted proteins | sample LakEriMetagenome_2_FD_203518 | JGI IMG/M metagenome (GOLD analysis project Ga0315899, IMG submission 203518) | Freshwater fungal communities from buoy surface, Lake Erie, Ohio, United States - Buoy 4 MA112 | ecosystem: Environmental > Aquatic > Freshwater > Lake | place: USA: Lake Erie, Ohio... | reverse complement strand
AGGGGATCATCAGAACGCCGAACCAACCCACGTAGAGGCGGTTGTCGGTGCTGGTGACCCACTCGCAAAACTGGTTCCACGCAGAAGCGCCTTGGCGCTGCTGGATGGTGGTGGTCATGAGTACGGATGGGGCGCCCGAAGGCGGTATGGATGACCGGATTGCTCCGGTTCAGACAACGTAACGGAATTTTGCGGCGTCAGGGCACTCACGGCGCCCCTGGCCCATCAGGCCTGGCGATGCTTCTGATCAGGACGCCTGATCGCCCCTGCGCCGCAGGGGTTTCAGCGGTGGTGCCACAGCCGCGGCTTCAGCCACAGCGACAGGTAGACCAGAGCCACCAGCGCCGGTACCTCGATCAGCGGACCGATCACCCCGGCCACCGCCTGCTGGGAGGTCACCCCCCAGACCCCGATGCTGACGGCGATCGCCAGCTCGAAGTTGTTGCCCGCCGCTGTGAACGCCACCGCCGCAGCACGGGGGTAGTCGAGGCCGGCTCTGCGGCAGAGGCCCAGGGCCAGGCTCCACATGATCAGGAAATAGAGCAGCAGCGGTAACGCCACCCGCGCCACCATCCACGGATGGGCACTGATCGCCTCGCCCTGTAGGGCGAACATCACCACGATCGTGAACAGCAGTCCATAGAGCGCCCAGGGGCTCAGCCGCGGTAGGAAGCGCGTCTCGTACCAGCGCCTTCCCTTGACCCGCACCCCCAGCCAACGGCTGAGGGCACCGGCCAGCAGGGGAATGCCTAGAAAGATCAGTACCGCCCTGCTGATCTCCCAGACCGAGAACTGCACGGCCTGGGAGTCGAGCCCCAGCCAGGCCGGCAGGATCTGCAGGTAGAAGCTGCCGAGCAGTGCATAGGCCAGGATCTGGAAGATCGAGTTGATCGCTACCAGCAGCGCTGCCGCTTCCCGATCACCACAGGCCAGATCGTTCCAGATCAGCACCATGGCGATGCAGCGCGCCAGGCCGATCACGATCAGACCGGTGCGGAAGCCGGGCGCATCGGCCAGGAACAACCAGGCCAGCACGAACATCAGCAGGGGCCCGATCAGCCAGTTGAGCAGCAGGGACAGGCTCAGCAGGCGTCGATCGCGGCCCACTTGGGCGATCTCGCCATAGTGCACCTTGGCGAGCACCGGATACATCATCAGCAGTAGGCCCAGGGCGATCGGCAACGAGGTCTGGCCGACCTTCACGCCATCGAGCAGGACCTGAACGGCCGGGAACCAGCGCCCAATCAGCAGGCCGCCGACCATGGCCAGCAGGATCCACAGGGGTAGCAGCCGATCCAGCCAGGACAGCCTGCCGATCGGGGCCGGATCCAGCGACGCTGCTCCGCTGGGAGCGGCGGGGCGATCGGCCATGGCCTCGGGGCGTGGGGTCCGGGGACGTCCTAGCGCCAGCTGGGCCCGCTCGCCGGCATGGTGCTGGCTGCCGGTAATTTGCACGCCTTGTTGTGGTGTCCGGCGTCCATGCAGAGCCTGTTGCTGGATCTGGTCACGATCTTCGCCCTGTCGGTGGCCGCTGCGGTGATCTGCCATCGCCTGCGCCTGCCTTCGGCGATCGGGCTGCTGCTGGCCGGCGTGATCGCCGGCCCGCATGCGCTCCAGCTGGTGCGCAATGCCCACGAGATCGAGCTGTTGGCGGAGATCGGCGTGGTGTTGCTGCTGTTCGTGATCGGGCTGGAGATCTCGATCGCTGATCTGGAGCGCCTGAAGCGGTTCTTCGCCATCGGCGGCAGCGGCCAGTTCTTCGGCACGGCGGCGGTTGTGGCGCTGCTGTTACCGCTCACCGGCCTGGTACCGCAGCAGAGCCTCTATCTGGGTTTCGTGGTGGCCCTGTCCAGTACGGCGATCGTGCTGCGCGCCCTGCAGGAGCGCGGTGAACTGGAGACCCCGCACGGCCGCTCCATCCTCTCGACCCTGATCTACCAGGACATCGGCGTGGTGCCGGTGATGCTCACCGCACCGCTGCTGGCCGGGATGGCGGGCCTGGCCGACCGTGGCGGCGGCAGTGGCCTCACCGATCTGGGCGCACTGCTGCTGAAGGTGCTTCTGGTGGCGGCCTTCGGCTACAGCGCCTACCGATGGATCGTGCCCTGGGTGCTGGAGCGCATCACCCGCACCCGCAGTTCCGAGGCCTTTCTGCTGGGGGTGTTCATGCTCTGCGTGGGCATCGCGGTGCTTACCCAGTCGCTCGGACTTTCCCTGGCGCTGGGGGCCTTCCTGGCGGGCTTCATCCTTTCGGAATCGGATTACTCCCATCAGGCGGTGGCGGTGATGCTGCCGTTCCGGGATGTGCTGATGAGCCTGTTCTTCATCTCGATCGGCATGCTGCTCGATCTGAAGGTGCTGGCAGGCAATCTCGGCCCGATGCTGCTGCTCACGGCCGCAGTGCTGCTGATCAAGCCGCTGATCGCCGGTTGCGCCTCCCTGGCCGTGGGACTGCCTCTGCGCCAGGCCGTGCTCGCCGGCATGGCCCTGGCCCAAGTGGGTGAGTTCTCGCTGGTGGCCACCAAGGCGGGGGTCAGCGCCGGTCTGCTGCCTGAGGAAGTGTTTCAGAGCGTGCTGGTGGTGGCGGTGCTGAGCATGCTGGCCACACCGCTGCTGATCCAGGTCGCCCCGAAGCTGGCGGAGCAGCTCGCCGCCACACCGCTCGGTCGCTGGAGCGATCGCCGCAGCCGGCCGGTGCTCGCTGAGGCGGCAGCCCAGGAGGCGCCAAGCGTGCTGATCGTGGGATTCGGGGTCACGGGTCGCAACCTGGCAGGCAGCTGCCAGCGCTGCGATGTGCCCTATGCCGTGGTGGAGCTCAACGCAGCCCTGGTGCGGCAGGCCCGTAGCGAAAGCATCCCGATCCACTACGGCGACGCCAGCCAGCCGGCGATCCTTGAGCTGGTGCGGGCCGATCAGGCCCGGGCGATCGTGGTGGTGATCGACGATCCCGGCGGCGCCCGCCGCGTGGTTGAACTCGCGCGGCGCCTGGCACCGGATGCCTTCATCCTGGTGCGCACGCGCTATCTGCGGGAGGTGGAGCCCCTCACCCAGCTCGGGGCCGATGAGGTGATCGCCGATGAGCTGGAGGTGTCGATCGAGGTCTTCTCACGCGTGCTGGCCCGGATGCTGGTGCCACGGGAGCGGATCAAGGCATTGATCGGCGATGTGCGCGGCGAATGGCGCCGCATGGCCCGCACCCTGGCGCCGGAGGCGACCAGGGTGCACGACCTGCGGGTGGTGCTGCCCGATCTCGCCACCCACAGCATCCCCCTGGGCGAGACCAATCCCTGGGTGGGCCAGACCATCGCCTCCAGCGGCCTGCGCGATGACCATGGCGTGACCGTACTGGCTGTGCACCGCTCCGGCATGACCCTGGCCAACCCCCGCGGTGACCTGCAGCTTCAGGCCGGCGATGTGCTGTTTGTGATCGGCCCGGAGCAATGGGATCCCCAACTCACCTGAGCGGGGGTATCGCCGACGCGGCGCTCGCTTCACGGTTCGGGAGAGCTCCTCACCGCCTGGCTGTTCTCATGGCGCGCACGCGGGCTGCATTCCTCACACCGCAGCCCACCCCATTCACCACTCTTGGGGCTCGCCATGCAGCTCAACAAGGTGAGCCTCGCCCTCGCTGAGCTCGAGGGGGACGTCGTCCGCATCTAGGCCTGCCGAACGGGAAGCCCCAAGGAGGAACCAGCCTCCATCGTGACCAGCTGATTGGAGCCAGGCGAGCCGGTCTTGCTGGCCCTGAATGCGCCGCTGGGTTGGCCCTGTGCGATCGGGGCGGCACTCGCCGGCCCATGCCCTGTTTCGGCGCCAGGTGGGCGCGACAGGAGGGCTTGATCTGGGCCGTCACGTTCGGGCAGGTTGCACCGTTGAATCAGCTGGCGATCCGCTTGTGCTGTCCTGGCCTGGTGGTGTCGCCTGCCTCAGAAGACAGCACTCGTTGAGATCTCGCCCCTGGCGATTCGGCTCAGCAGCGCCTGATGGTCGAGCTGCGCTTGATCGGCATGGCCCAGCGCCTGTTCCAGCACGGTGCCAGCGAAGGCTCTGGACGATCCGATTGCTTCACAGATCGCCCCTCGATCGCCGCTACGGGCATGGGCCTTAGCCAACGTCCAGGCGCAGAGCTGGCCGTACTCCGTGAGTCCCTCAGCATCGAGGAGCGACACATCCACGGAGAGTTTCCAATCGCGGAACTGACGCCAGTAGTAATGATCGCCAGCCAATGTGCTCGTCCAGCCCAGGAAGGGATCACTGGCGGTTTGCATCAACCGCTGCCCCTGCACGACCCGCTGCCCCTGATGCTCAGGACCAGGCAGGTTCAGGTAGGGAGCCAACACCGAGGCTTGCGCTTCTTTGCTCTGCAACACCAACACCTCCTCGCCGCGTTGATCCACCCAGAGGCCAATCGCACAGCGCGTACCCACCGAACCAACGCCAACCGCCTTGAGCGCCGAATCGAAAAGGCGAAAGTGAGAAAACAATACCTGCAAATCAGGGCGAATACTGGATGCATAGAGCTGACACATCTTCTGCTGCCACTCATCCAGCGACATGTTGTGATCCAGCCATTTGCCCTGAAACTCGGAGAACCTGAAGATCAGCGGCGGATCGTGGCGGATGCGCAGCTCGCCTGAACGATCCTTTTCGCAGAGCTTGCTCACGGCCTGGCGACTGTTGCGCTGCCGCGCTCGGGCCGCCAGGGACTGAACATGGCGTTTCAGGGTTTTGCTCTCAGCTTCCTCAATCAAACGCTCAAGATCGAGCTGCATCACCCACATCTCCAACACCGGCTTGGCCGCAAATTGGGCCATGGCCTTGGCATAGGTGCGAACCGTGCGGCGGCACACCTTCTCCTGCTGCTTCACGCTGAGATTCAGGTCACGGGCCGCGAGAACCATGCTCGCCGCCAGCCGCTGCACATCCCACTCGAAGGGGCCGGGATGGGTTTCGTCGAAATCGTTGAGATCAAACAGCAGCTGCCGCTCCGGTGAGGCGTAGAAGCCGAAGTTCAACAGATGGGCATCACCACAGAGCTGCACCATCACCCCGGAGTGGGGGCGGCGGGCCAGGTCGGCCGCCATCACAACTGCCGTACCCCGATAAAAGGTGAACGCACTCACCGCCATGCGGCTGTGGCGCACCGGCAGGAGCCAATCCAGCCTGCCCTGCTCCTGGGCGAGCATCAGATCGATCGGATCCGGGCGATCCACCAACACCGGCGGTTGCATCGAGGCGCGGCTCCAGGTCAACCCTCAGCTTGGAGATCACACTGCAGAGGAACAAGCCATCGTTATCGGGTGTGACCTGTCAGGTTCAGCGCAGCTCGAACAGCAGCAGGTCTGCCCCATCGGCCCCTGCGGTGAAACGGTTCAGGTTGCCGGCGCGGAAGCCGAATCCATCGCCGCGCTGCAAAGCCAGGCCATCCGCTGAGCCGGCTCCATCGATCAGTTGCAGCCAGCCCTGGCTGCCGTTGCTCAGATCCAGGTTGAGGCTTCCGTCCGCAGCGGGCCTCGCGCGCCACAACCGCACGGCCCGGGCGATCGCCATGGCGCCGTGCGCGCCCTGAGGATCGAGCAGCGGCGTCCAGTTCTGCCCGATCGTGAAGGGCTTCTGCTCGTAGGCGGGAGGCAGATCCTTGGCCTGTGGTTCGATCCAGATCTGCAGCAGCCGGCAGGGCTGGCTGCCCTCGTTGATTTCGCTGTGCACCACCCCTGTGCCCGCACTCATCCGTTGCACCTCACCGCATCGCAGCACCGCGTGATGGCCCAGGGAATCGCGATGGTTGATCTGGCCCTCCACCATCACCGTCACGATCTCCATGTCCCGATGCGGGTGCATGCCGAAGCCACGGCCTGCCGCAATCGTGTCGTCGTTGATCACCCGCAGGGGCCCGTAGCCCATCCAGGCCGGGTCGTGGTGGCCCGCGAAGCTGAAGCTGTGGCGGCTGTCGAGCCAGTCGCTGTGGCTGTGGAAGCGTTCGGCCGCGGGTCGCAGCAGCAGGTCCGGGTTGCCGGGCTCCGCCTGGACGTGGATCTTGCCTGCAGTCATGGCTGTGCTGGGGGGTGGTGTCCCATGCTGGGATCGCCGCGAAATGTCTGGATTCAGCAATAGGATCCCATGATTCGTACAGCAGTCTGCGTCCTTGCGGATTGACGGATCTGCAGTTACGTTGCTTTGACGTTACCGGCAAGCATTGTCGAACATCCAGCGCCTGCAGATCTGGGTCTCAACCTACTTCTTTGAATCGGCGTCCGGAGATGATAATGGCACCGCTCAGGGAAAGGTTCGTCTCAGTCGCTCTGGCCAGGTTGCCTTCGGGCTGCTGATCATGGCATTCGCTGGTATGGCCTACGCCAATGCCTGGTTGCAGACGGGTAGTCAGGCCAGCCGCTGGCAGGTCTGCGGCCAGTTGCGCATGGGTAGCACTCTGCAAGCGGACTATAAGCAGACGCTCTGGATGGTGGATTCCCTTGCTGCTGCCACCCAGCCGCAGAAGTATCGCCTGAAGCAGCAGCTTCGCGAGCTCGTCGTCCGGTTGGATGGCATGTGCGAGGTGGTTATCTTCTATCGCAGTCAGGAGTCTGCGCTGCTGACCGTCATCGTGATTTCCCTCAGTCTTTTGTCCTACGCCATTGCGATTGGCTTGCCGCAGGGGCTCGCCAATGTTCAGAACAGAACGCTGCAGGTTGCGATCGGAACCAGTGGTTTTCTCGGCATGATATCGGTCGCTTTCATTCGGCTTGGTCAGCAGGATGTCAACATCAAGGTCAATCATTCCAATTACAGAGCCAACCATGCGCTGCTCGTTGATCTGCAGACCTCCCTCGCCAATCAGCAGCTCACGGCTGGTCAGTCTCAACCCCTGAACCTTGTTTCATCCGTTGCGGTGGCCGCGCTGATTCGCAGTGTTGATTCGCGGTTGGCCTTATCGCCTGTCTTCTCGTTTGATCTGGATCAAAATGCCGCCATGCAGATGTACGAGCGTCTGACCGACGGCGACGCCGGCAAGCGTGAGCCCGAGCGGCCCGGTGAGCCAGCATCGCCTGAGGCTGCTCCGGCCCCGGCAGCCACGGAGCGGGCTGCACCACCCGGGCCCTGATCAGCTCAGGTACCAGCGCAGCAGGGCCAGCAGCTGTCCGGCCGGTCCGTGCCCCGTCAGCCACTCGCCGATCAAGGCGGCGGCGAAGCCCAGCATCGCCACCCGACCATTGAGGCGTTCAACGCCGGCGAGTGCCGTGGTGTTCCAGGGGCGGCGCGTGGTCAGACCCTCGCCGAAGCGCTCCAGCGGTTCGTATTGATAGGTCGGCTCCGCCATGGTGATCCTGCTTGCTCGGCCGAGCCTATGCAGTGGCGGGGTGCCGTTGGGCCCGCTGCGCGGCGCCGCGCAGCTCCGGTTCCGTACTCACCACATCCATTCCTCCGGTGAGCGGATCCCGTTCTGCTGCCGCACCTGCTCGAGCCGTTGCTGCTGCCGCACGGCTTCCTCCTCGCGGCTGAGCCACGGGCGGATGCGATTGCTGGCCCGGGAGGCATCCAGCGCCGAGGGCAGACGCGTCAGCGTCCAGGTGCTGCCGTTGTGCTCAATGGTGTCGGCCATGGCGGCGTGGCACGAGTGGGCAGATGCGCCCCATCCCCTGGAGCTGCCCTGAACCTAGGGCCGCACTGGGCAGGGCGCCGGCTCTGCTACGACGGCTGCTTGCTGCGGCACTGCCGGCATGACCCACGCCCTGCCGCTGCTGGTTTGGTTGCCCGTTTTGCCGGCCGCCGCTGCCGCCGCCGGTCTGTTGATCCTGCTGGTGGCCCTCGATCGGGTGATCGCCCCGGCCCCGCGCCTGGCTGATCTGCCCGCCGCTGCCCCGGCAGCGGCAGAGGTGCCGGATTCGCTGACGGTGGTGGTACCGGCCTACAACGAAGCCGCGAACATCGCCGCCTGCCTCACCAGCCTGCTGGCCAGCGAGCCGCCCTGCGCCAATTGGCGTGTGCTGCTGGTGGACGACGACTCGAGCGACGCCACAACGGCCGTGGCTCTGGCGGCGGCCCAGGCCAGTGCCGCCCCCGCCCGTTTCAACCTGCTGGCGGCCGGTCCGCGGCCCAGCGGCGAGCGCTGGGTGGGCAAGAACTGGGCCTGCAGCCGCGCGATGGAGCACGTCGACAGCGACTGGGTGCTGTTCGTCGATGCCGACGTGCAACTGCGTCCGGCCACCCTGCGACGTGCCCTGGCGCAGGCCCGGTGCGAGGCGGCCGACCTGCTCAGCCTGGCGCCCCGGCTGCGCTGCGGCTGCCTGGCCGAGTGGATGGTGCAGCCGATCATCGCCAGCCTGCTCGGCCTCGGTTTTCCGATCACCGCCGCCAACGATCCCGCCAGCCCTGTGGCCTTCGCCGCCGGGCCGTTCATGCTGTTCCGTCGCCGCAGCTATGAGGCGATCGGTGGCCATGCCGCCCTGGCGGCGGAGGTGGTGGAGGATCTGGCCCTGGCCCGGCGCATCAAGGCCGCCGGCCATCGCCTGCGCTACCTGCTCGGCATCGATGCCGTGGATCTGCGCATGTACGCTGATTTCGCGGCCCTGTGGGAGGGCTGGAGCAAGAACTGGCTCCTGGGCCTCGATGGCAGTGTGCCCCGGGCCCTGGCGGCTGCGGCGCTGGTGGTGCTGCTGTTCACGGCGCCCTGGCTTCTGGCACCGGCGGCGCTGATCGCGCTGCTGCTGCATCCACCCCTGCTGCCCCTGGCGCCCCTGGCCTGGACCGTGGCGCTGGCCCTGCTGGCGATCGCGCTGCAGCTGGTCCTGCGGCTCTGGAGCCGGGTGCAGTTCCAGCTGCCGCTGCGCCACTGGTGGCTGATGGGCGTCGGTGGCCTGATCATCGGCGCGATCGGGCCCACCTCGGTGTGGCGCACCCTCAGCGGCCGGGGCTGGACCTGGAAGGGCCGACCGCTGGCCTGAGCCGCCCGTCACGACCGCCACTGACCGTGCCGCCGCTGACTTACAACAAGGGCAGCGATGGATCGGTGCGTGCTGCGGCTGAGTGAACTGAAGCTGCCGCTCGATCACGACGCGGCCGACCTCACGGCGGCGATCTGCCGCCGCCTCAGGCTGTCGCCGGAGCAGCTGCTCAGCCAGCAGCTGGTGAAGCGCAGCATCGATGCGCGCCGCCGTGATGCGATCCAGTTCAGCTACAGCGTGGAGATCGGCCTGGATCCAGCCCTGGAGCAGCAGCTGCTGCAGCGCTTCCGCCGCGATTCCCACCTCCAGAGCGCCAGCGATGGCCGTTACGCCCTGGTCACCGAGGCGCCGGCCGGCATCGCCGCCGGCTCGATTCCACGCCCGGTGGTGGTGGGGGCGGGGCCCTGCGGTTACTTTTGCGCCCTGCTGCTGGCGCAGATGGGGTTCCGGCCGCTGCTGCTTGAGCGCGGCAAGGCGGTCAAGCAGCGCACCGCCGACACCTTCGGCTTCTGGCGCCGCCAGCGTCCGTTCAACCCGGAATCCAATGCCCAGTTCGGCGAAGGCGGGGCCGGCACCTTCTCCGATGGCAAGCTCTACAGCCAGGTGCGCGATCCGCGCCATCTCGGCCGCAAGGTGCTGGAGGAGCTGGTGGCCGCCGGTGCCAATCCCGAGATCCTGGTGCTGCATCGCCCCCACATCGGCACCTTCAAGCTGGCCACGGTGGTGCGGGGGCTGCGTTCCCAGATCGAGCGGCTCGGTGGCGAGATCCGTTTCGAGGCGCGTGTGGAGCGCCTGGAGCTCGACCCGCACAGCCGCGCCGTGCGGGCGCTGCATCTCGCCGATGGTGAACGCATTGCCGCCGAGCAGGTGGTGCTGGCTGTCGGGCACAGCGCCCGCGACACGTTCGCGATGCTGCATCGGCTGGGCGTTGCGATGGAGCGCAAACCCTTTTCGGTGGGCTTCCGGATCGAGCATCCCCAGCCGCTGATCGATGCCGCCCGCTGGGGTGCCTGCGCCGGCCATCCCCAGCTGGGGGCGGCGGAGTACAAGCTGGTGCATCACTGCAGCAACGGCCGCTGCGTCTACAGCTTCTGCATGTGTCCCGGTGGCCTGGTGGTGGGAGCCACCTCCGAACCGGGCCGGGTGGTGACCAATGGCATGAGCCAGCACTCCCGCAATGAGCGCAATGCCAACAGCGGTATCGTTGTGAACATTGACCCGGCAGATGTTGAGCCTTACGGAGCTTTCCCGGGTGATCCGCTCGCCGGTGTAGCCTTCCAGCGGTTCTGGGAATCGCGTGCCTTTGAGCTCGGCGGCGGTACCTACGCAGCACCGGCTCAGCGGCTGGATGATTTTCTGGCAGGTCGGCCAAGTACGCAGCTGGGCAGCGTTGAACCTTCGTACGCACCTGGGATCAGGCTCACCGATCTGAGTGAGGCTCTGCCCGCAGAGGTGATCGCGGCGCTGCGGGAAGCATTGCCGCAGTTTGAGCGCAGCATCCCCGGCTATGCGATGGCCGATGCGCTGCTCACCGGCGTGGAGACGCGCACCTCATCGCCGCTTCGCCTGCCCCGCCACTGCGATGCAGACGAAGCAGCGCTCGAGAGCCTCAACACACCGGGTCTCTATCCCGCCGGTGAGGGCGCCGGCTACGCCGGCGGCATCCTCTCGGCGGGAATCGATGGCATCCGCGTTGCGGAGGCCGTGGCCCTCACTCTTCGTCGTCGCTGGAGCCCAGGGGTGCCAGGCGAATCTGCTTGCGCCCCAGCTTGATCTCGAACTCGTCGCCGGGCTTGAGGTCGAGCAGGGCGGTGTAGGCCTTGCCCACCATCAGGTTGCCGTTGAACTGCACCTTGGTGGAGAAGCTCAGTTTGCGGCCGCCCTTGCCTACCTTGGAGGGGCTGCCGCCGAACTCGACGCCCTTGGCGTTGAGCAGTGCTTCGTAGAAGGCCGTGAAGTTCAGGCGTTCCGTGCCGTCCTTCTTGGTGGACACGTAGCCGCAGGCGCGCACGATGTCGGATTTGCTGGCATCGCCAAGTTCCTTGACTTTGGCCAGGAGGTCGGCTCCGGTGAGCATCAGAACAACACTTATGCAACATCTGCATTGTCACACCTTGCCGGCTGATTGGCAAGGCACGTACAGCGTTTGAGCGGTGGCATGGCAGGCAGTGTGATCTGGTTTCGCCGTGACCTCCGCCTCTCGGACCATGAGGCACTGCTGGAAGGTTGCCGCCGCGGCGTCGTGCTACCGCTGTTCATTCTGGATCCGGCCTTGCTGTTTCATCCAGAAACTGCGAGCGCGCGCGTGGCATTTCTGCTGCTGAGCCTGCGCGCCCTTGATGACGATCTGCGCCGTCGTGGTGGTCGCTTGTTGGTGCGTTGCGGTGATCCGGTCGTGGAGCTGCTGGCCGTGGTCAGATCCGCCGCTGCCGATCGTGTGATCGCCCACACTGACAGTGAGCGCCTGGTGGGCCGCTGGCGCGACGCCGCCATCAATCGTCGCCTCGCCGCTGAATCGATCCCGATAAAGTGGATTGAACCCGCCGGGGCCAGCGATGAGCTGATCAGCTATCCAGCCTGGAGCCGACGCTGGCACGCCGCCATGGCGGTTGCACCGGCCGCTGCACCGGCGCGCATCGCCGTGCCGCCGCCATCGGAGCGTCTGCCGGATCTGCCGATTCCGTCGCTGCAGCAGCTGGGCCTGCCCGCGGATGGCAAACCCCTGCCTGCAGCCGGCACCGAGGCTGCCCTGGCGCGGCTGGAGGCGTTCTGCACCGGCCAGGCCTCGCGCCGCTACTACTGGGAGCTCAGTTATCCAGCGGCCCGGGTCAGCAGCGGCCTGAGTCCCTATCTCAAGTTCGGGGTGATCAGCCCGCGTCAGTGTCTGCAGCGGCTCGTGTGCCTGGCGCAGGAGGAGCGGGCCCGCCAACGCAGTGCCGTGCAGTTGATCAGTCGCCTGCGCTGGGGCGCTGGCATGCATCAGCGCTTCCGCTATCTGCCGCAGCTGGAGCAGAGCTCGCTCTGGAGCCCCTTTGATGACGGTGCGGCCGCGCCCCTGGCGGACAGGCCCACCGATGGATTCGAGGCCGAGTTGTACAGCGCCTGGCAACAGGGGCGTACCGGCTTCCCGATCGTGGATGCGGCGGCACGCTGCCTGGCGGCCGAGGGGGGCTGGCTCGAGCTCAATTTCCGCAGCCGGGCGATCTATGCCAGCTTCCTAGCCAATCTCGGCGGCATCGACTGGCGCTGGGGTGCCCTGCATTTCATGCGCCATCTGCTCGATGGCGATTGCCCGATCGATCACTACCAGTGGGCGATGCAGGCGGGGGTCACCGCCGCTGGCAGTGGCAGCTGGACGCGCATCTATCACCCGGGTCAGGTGGCGGTGGATCGCTGTGATCCCCAGGGGCTGTTCATCCGCCGCTGGCTGCCGGAGCTGGCCGGCCTCACCAATGATCAGCTCGGGGCGCCGCCGCCGATGGCGGCCTACCCACGGCCGATCCTTGACTACGACAGCGCCCGCCTGAGACGGCTGGCGATCCTGGAACGACGTCGGGGCCAGATCACCGATCCGTGTCTGGCGATGGCGCGCCTGCCACCGCACCTGCCGGCGATGTTCCCGGCAGCCCTTGATCTCGATCGGCTCGATCCGCCGCAGTGGCAGGCGCTGCTGAGCTGGTTCCAGCCCGGTCGCCGGGCTGCCGGCGACGGGGCGCAGCCCTCCCAGCGCCGCCGTGGGTCCCGCCGGGCCGTGACCCCGGGGCAGCTCAGCCTGGATCTGTGAGCGATGGCAATCGGAGCGGCCGCCCCTGCTTCGCCGTTCAGTCGGGCTGCTGGGCGACGATGCCGCTCCACTGCACCGCCTTCACCTGGTCGCGGCGCCAGGAGTGGAACAGCAGCGGTTCGGCCACGGTGCAGAGCGGGCAGGTGCTGATGCGATCGCCGGCCACGCCGGCCAGCTCCAGCTGGCGGCGGCTGGCGGCGCGGATGTCGAGCCGGTGCCGGCCCGGCTCAGGATCGGCCGCCAGGGCGCCGCAGGCCGCCAGGTCGGTCAGGCTGCCGGGCAGGGCGGCGGCCACCTGTTCCGCCACGGCAGTGTCCACCTGGTAGTTGGCTCCGCTCACCGCCGGTCCGAGCGCCACCAGCAGCTGATCGCGGCGGCAGCCGACGGCTTCCAGCTGGGTGATCGCTTCGAGCAGGATTCCGCCTGCCACGCCGCGCCAGCCGGCATGGCAGGCGGCGACGCGTCCGCTCTCCGGATCGGCCAGCAGCACGGGCGTGCAGTCGGCACCGCACACCCACAGGCTCTGGCCGCCGCGGTCACTCACCAGGCCATCGGCCTCGGGCCAGGGTTCCCCGACCGCTGCGCTCGCCGGCAGCACCCGGGCGCTGTGCACCTGCCGTGGCCGGTGCACGCTGATGCCGGCGCTGATGCTGCCGGCCAGTTGATCGGGGCCGCGGCCCTGCCACTGGCGCGTGAAGAAGCCGTGCTCAAAGGCTGCCAGCAGATCGGCCTGGAGGTAGTAGCCGCCATAGCAGCCCACCCAGGTCCAGCCGTCCAGGGCGTTGAAGCCGGCGTCCGGTCGGTCGAAGGGGGGATCGACGGCCTCAGCCATGGTGGTGCCGCCGGCTCGCTCGCTCAGGCATCGGGCAGATCGCGCAGGATCCAGAAGCCATCAAAGCCCGGTTGGTCCTCACTGCTCTGCACGGCGATGAACTGGATGCCGGCGGCCTGGCTGCGGGCGGCCCGGAATGCCGTCGCGGCGGCGGCGGCCTCCTCGGCCTCCAGGTTGCCCAGCAGCCAGCGGTCCTCCATGCCGGCTTCCAGCACCAGCTGGTTGCCGTCCACCTCCAGCCGCACCGGCTCCAGGCCCGCCAGCCAGCCGGCGATGGCCAGCGACCGGCCAGCGCTGAACAGGCGCAGCCCGCTCACCATCACCGTGTCGTCGAGCTCTGCCGGCAGGGGCACCAGGCCGGCGAAGCTCACATCCCAGTCGGCCGCTTCGCGCAGCGCGCCGAGCGGCAGCGAGGCCCAGCTCCAGCGATCGCCGCGGGCCGCCTCCGGCAAGGGCACCGCCACGGGCTGGATCGGTTGGGGCGGCGGTGCCAGCGGTCCGGCCATGAAGCCCTCCTCGTGGGGATAGACCGTGGCCATCCGCTCCTGCAGCCACTCCACCAGGGCGTAGCAGCGCCGGCTCGGTACCACCTCCAGGCTGAGCGGTTCGGCGGCGCGCTGCACCATCGTGCGCATCGAGCCCCGCCAGCAGCGCAGTCGCCGCGGTGGCGCGAAGCCCTGCTCGTTCGCTGCAGCGAGAGCTTGCTCCAGCGACTGTCGCAACCAGGCGGAGTTGACGCTGCCGGCCGGGCAGTTCAAAGCCCAGCGAAAGGCGGCCCCCTCAGCAGGGGTGCTGCAGATCAGCAGTTCCCAGCGCTTCTTGCCATCGGGCTCAAGGATCGGCCGCGAGTAGTAGTCCAGTTCCCAGTCGGCCTGGATGGGCCCCGCCACCGGCGGGGCTGCCTCGATGGCCTGGCTCATCCGGCGGTCTGTTCCTGCTGGCGCAGAACGTTACGCGCCCGGTTGGCCCGATCGACGGCTTCCGCCATCACTTTGTCGCGCTCCACCAGCAATTCACCCGGGGGACCCTCCAGCAGGGCTGTGTTCAGGGCGATGCGGCCGCGGCCGGGATCGAGTTCGGTCACGATCGCCTTGACGCGATCGCCCTGGTCGAACACCTCGCGAAGGTCGCGCAGCTGGCCGCCGGTGATCGCCGACTGGTGCAGCAGGCCGCTGATGCCCCCCAGATCGATGAACAGGCCGTAGGGCTTCACCGCCGCCACCTGACCCTCCACCAGCTGTCCCACCTCCAGGTTCTGGAACAGGGTCGCCGTGGCCGCCTTCTTCTCGGATAGCACCAGCTTGCGGGTGTCGGGGTTCACCTCCAGGAAGGCGGCGCCGAGGGTCTTGCCCACCAGCGCCTCATGGTTCTCGCCCTCCTGCAGCTGCGAGCGGGGAATGAAGCCGCGCAGGCCCTCCAGATCGCAGGTGACACCGCCGCGGTTGAAGCCGTTCACCTTCACCTGCACCACCTTGCCCTCCTTCTCCAGGGCGCGCACCTTCTCCCAGCTGTGGCGCAGGGCCAGGGCGCGGGCGCTGACGGTGACCATGCCGTCGGCGTTCTGCTCGCGGGTGACCAGCACCTCCACCTGCGTGCCCCGTGGGAAGCGCTCCTTGAGGTTGGTGATCACCCCCAGGCCGCATTCCTTCTTGGGCATGAAGCCCGGCGCCTTGCCGCCGATGTCCACATACACGCCATCGCTCTCGATGCCCACCACCGTGCCGGTGGCCACCTCGCCGGTGGTGCCGACGAATTCCTGTTCATCGAGGGCGGCCAGGAAGGCATCGGCGTCGAAATCGAAGTCGTCGACGGTGCGCGCGGGCGCGGTGGCGCGTTCGGGCTGCGGCGCGGCCCTGCGGGCGCTGCCGCTGGCGCCACCGCGCCGCCCTTGGCGCTCGTCCGGACCGAGCAGGTCGGCCATGCTCATGCCCTCGAAGCCGCTCATGTCGAACAGGTCGGCATCGCTGCGGTTAGGCGCGGCGGCCGCCGGTCGCGTCGGGGCCTGCGGCGCCACGGCACCTTCGCCACGGCCGACGCGGGCGGCATTTTCGAGGGCGGCTGCGCGTTCGATGGCGGCATCGGCTGCGGCGCGTGCCTCGGCGGCCTCGCGCTCCAGCCGCTGCTGCTCATCCTTTCTGTTCAGCTGCAGCACCTGGGGTGGTTTGCGCACCGGCGGGGCGGCCGCCGGCCGCAGTGCCGCCGGTGGCAGCGGCCGGCTGGTGGCCGGCGGCACCGCGGCCTGTGCCTGGGTCTCGGAACCGGCCGGGGGCTGGGGGGGCTGAGGTGTGCCGGAACCGGCCATGACCAGGTGATAACGCACAGCAGCACACTGTAGGGATCGCCCCTGGATGCAGCGATGGCGCCAACGCCCCCAGACCGCCCCGCCGCGCCATCCCGCCGGCTGGATCAGCTCAGCTGGCCCGAGGTCCAGCGGCTGGCCCGAACCCCCGGCAGCACCGTCGTGTGGCCGTTCGGTGCCTGCGAGCAGCACGGACCGCAGCTGCCACTGGGTACCGATGCCCTGTTCGCCGACACGGTGCTCGATGCCGTGCTGGCACGGCTGGGGCCGGAGCGGCCGATCTGGCGCCTGCCTGTGCAGAGCTTCGGCTTCTCGCCCGAGCATCAGGCGTTTCCCGGCACCCTGACGCTGCCGGCCGAACTGCTGATCGGCCAGCTGGTCTGCCTGGGCGGTCAGCTGGCGGCGCTCGGTTTCGAGCGGCTGCTGCTGTTCAACGGCCATGGTGGCCAGATCGCCCTGCTGCAGGTGGCCGCGCGCCAGCTGCGGGCGGCCCATCCGGCCATGGCCGTGTTGCCGTGCTTTCTCTGGAGCGGCGCCCGGGGCCTGGGGGAGCTGCTGCCGGAGCCTGAGCTCAGCGAGGGGTTGCACGCCGGTCTGGCGGAAACGAGCCTGATGCTGCATCTGGCGCCCGGGCTGGTGGGGAGCGATCGCCCCGTGGATGGACTGCTGCCGGCACCGCCACCGCCTGGCTGGAGCCTGGAGGGCGCCCTGCCCGAAGCCTGGCTGACGGCCGATCTCTCCAGCAGCGGTGTCGTCGGCGATGCCCGCGGGGCATCGGCAGCCCTCGGGGAGGCCCTGTTCGAGCGACTGGTGAGCGGCTGGCAGACGCTGCTGAACGATCTGCTCAGCAGCGACTGGCCGCCCCGTTGAGTGGGCATTTGCCGCAGATCCACAGCTGCGGCGGCTGAGGCTGGTTACAGTCGCTGCCAACGCATTCTGATTCCTGCAGCCATGACCACCGTCGAAGCGGCAGCAGCAACCTCAGCAGCGGCCATGGGCCTGTCCACCGATGGGGCTGAGGTCACCGGGCTGCCCGACTTCAGCAGCGCCACCTACAAGGACGCCTATAGCCGCATCAACGCGATCGTGATCGAGGGCGAGCAGGAAGCGCACGACAACTACATCGCCATCGGCACCCTGATCCCGGAGCAGGTCGACGAGCTCACCAAGCTCGCCCGCATGGAGCTCAAGCACATGAAGGGTTTTACCGCCTGTGCCAACAACCTCGGCGTCGTGGCGGACATGCCCTTCGCCAAGACCTTCTTCGCGCCCCTTCACGACAACTTCCAGAAGGCCCTGGCCGAGGGCAAGGTGACCACCTGCCTGCTGATCCAGGCAATCCTGATCGAGGCGTTCGCGATCTCCGCCTACCACATCTACATTCCGGTCGCCGATCCCTTTGCCCGCAAGATCACCGAAGGTGTGGTCAAGGACGAATACACCCATCTCAACTACGGCCAGGAGTGGTTGAAGGCCAACCTCGACACCGTGCGTGACGAGCTCGAGCAGGCCAACCGCGACAACCTGCCCCTGGTTCGCAAGATGCTGGAGCAGGTCGCTGGCGACGCCGCCGTGCTGCAGATGGACAAGGAGGACCTGATGGCTGATTTCCTCAGCTCCTACCAGGAGGCCCTGATCGAGATCGGTTTCACGGGCCGCGAGATCGCCCGTATGGCCGCTGCCGCCCTCGTGGGCTGAGGCAGGCTGTAGCGTCCGTCACACCCTCGCTGCGCCTGCATGTTCGGCCTGATCGGACACTCCACCAGCTTTGAGGACGCGCGCGTCAAGGCGCGCGAGCTCGGTTACGACGAGTACGCCGACGGCGACCTCGACATGTGGTGTGCGGCTCCGCCCCAGCTGGTGGAGCGCGTCACCGTGACCAGCCGCACAGGCAGGCAGATTCAGGGTGCCTACATCGATTCGGTGTTCGTGCCCGAGATGCTGCGGCGTTTCAAGACGGCCAAGCGCAAGGTGCTCAAGGCCATGGAGCTGGCCCAGAAGAGCGGCATCACGATCACCGCCCTGGGGGGCTTCACCTCGATCATCTTCGAGGACATGAACCTGCTCAAGGAGGAGCGGGTCAGTGCCGTGGAGCTCGACTGGCAGCGTTTCACCACCGGCAACACCCACACCGCCTGGGTGATCTGCCAGCAGGTGGAGACCAATGCCCCCGCTCTCGGCATCGATCTCGCCAGCGCCAGGGTGGCCATTGTGGGCGCCAGCGGGGACATCGGCAGCGCGGTGTGTCGCTATCTGCAGCGCCGTGGTGTCGGTGAGCTGCTTCTGGTGGCGCGGCGGCCCCAGCCCCTGATCGAACTGCAGGAGAGCCTGGGCGAAGGCCGCATCCTCAGCCTGGAGGAGGCCTTGCCTGAGGCGGATGTGGTGGTCTGGGTCGCGAGCCTGCCGCAGAGCCTGGAGATCAACACTGCCACCCTGAAGAAGCCCTGTCTGATGATCGACGGCGGTTATCCCAAGAACCTCGACAGCAAGGCTGCCGCCGAGGGGGTGCACGTGCTCAAGGGCGGCATCGTCGAGTTCTGGCAGGACATCGGCTGGCAGATGATGGAAGTGGCGGAAATGGCCAGACCGCAGCGCCAGATGTTCGCCTGCTTCGCCGAGGCGATGCTGCTCGACTTCGAGGAGATCCACACCAATTTCAGCTGGGGTCGCAACAACATCACCCTCGAGGCCATGGACCTGATCGGGGCAGCCTCCCTGCGGCATGGTTTCCGCGCACTTGCCCTCAGCGATCAGGCCACTCCAGCCATGGCCGCCCCCGCCTGATGGCCTGATCAGCGCACTGCGCTCCCATCCCGTTCTGCTCTCCCGTTCGCACACCATGGCCCGTCGCCCCCTGCTGGATTTCGAGAAGCCGCTGGTGGAGCTCGAGGAGCAGATCGAGCAGATCCGCCAGCTGGCGAAGGATTCGGAAGTGGATGTGAGCCAGCAGCTGCTGCAGCTGGAAACCCTCGCGGCACGTCGCCGCGAGGAGATCTTCAGCCACCTCACCCCGGCCCAGAAGATTCAGGTGGCGCGCCATCCGCAGCGCCCCAGCACCCTCGATTACATCCAGGTGCTCACCGATGAATTCATCGAGTTGCACGGTGATCGTCGCGGCAGTGATGACCAGGCCCTGGTGGGGGGTGTCGGCCGGATCGGTGATCAGGGCGTGGTGCTGCTGGGCCATCAGAAGGGCCGCGACACCAAGGAGAACGTGGCCCGCAACTTCGGCATGGCCTCCCCCGGCGGCTATCGCAAGGCGATGCGCCTGATGGAGCATGCCGATCGCTTCCGCCTGCCGATCCTCAGCTTCATCGACACACCGGGGGCCTACGCCGGCCTGCTGGCGGAGGAGCAGGGACAGGGCGAGGCGATCGCTGTCAACCTGCGCGAGATGTTCCGGCTGCGGGTGCCGATCATCGCCACCGTGATCGGCGAGGGGGGCTCCGGTGGTGCCCTCGGCATCGGCGTCGCCGATCGTCTGCTGATGTTCCAGCACAGCGTCTACACCGTGGCCAGCCCTGAGGCCTGCGCCTCGATCCTCTGGCGCGATGCCGGCAAGGCGTCGGTGGCGGCCGAAGCCCTGAAGATCACGGCGTCTGATCTGCTCAAGCTCGGTATCATCGATGTGGTGATCCCCGAACCTTCCGGCGGCAATCACTGGGCGCCGCGCCAGGCGGCCGAGAACCTCCGCGCCGCGCTGCTGGAGCAGCTCGGGATCCTGCAGGCTCTGGGCGAGCAGGAGCTGATGGATCAGCGCTACGCCAAGTTCCGGCGCATGGGCCGGTTTCTCGAGGCCGGCACCCAGGACGCCGGCGTCAGCTCTTAAGGTTCTCTTTCAGTTCGCGGCTGCCCTTCCGGCCGTCGCTCCCGTTTGACCTCTGCCTCCTCCCCTGCGGCCCCCGTCGCTCTGATCACCGGTGCTTCCAGGGGCATCGGCGCCGCTGCGGCCCGTCTGTTCGCCGCTGCCGGCTACGACCTGCTGCTGGTGGCCCGCTCCAGTCCCGATCTCGACGCCCTGGCAGATGATCTGCGTGGTACGGGGCGCCGGGTCGAGCTCGCCTGCATCGATCTGGCCGATCCTGCGGCCGTGGCGCCAGGCCTGCAGCTGCTGCTGGGGCTGGGACTCCTGCCGGAGGTGGTGATCAACAACGCCGGTGCCGCCTATACCGGTTCCCTGGCGGCGATGCCGCTTGAGCGCTGGCAGTGGCTGTTTCAGCTCAACCTCACCAGCGTCTTTCAGGTCTGTCAGGCCGTGCTGCCGGTCCTGCGCCAGCGCGGTGGCGGCCTGATCATCAACGTCAGCAGCCACGCGGCCCGCAACGCCTTCCCCGACTGGGGTGCCTACTGCGCCAGCAAGGCGGCCCTCGCCAGTTTCAGCCGCTGCCTGGCCGAGGAGGAGCGCGAGCACGGGGTGCGCGTCTCCACCCTCACCCTGGGTGCGGTGAATACGCCCCTCTGGGACAGCGAGACCGTCCACAGTTCCTTTGATCGGCGTGCCATGCTTTCCCCCGAGCGAGCGGCCGAGGCGTTGTTGTCTCTGGCCCAGCAGCCGTCCTCCCAGACCGTGGAGGACGTCACCCTCATGCCCGCCGCCGGCAGGCTCTGATTCCACCCACCCAGCCGCGCTCAAGCCAGCGTGAATACGATATGACCTCCACCCTTCCCTCAAGTATTTCCGGCCAGCTCGCTCCTGTGAGCCTGCGAATCCGTGAGCGTCTTGAAGCGGCCGCTGTGCCGTTTCTGGCCAACGACAACATCGCTGATCACCTGCTGCCCGGTGAGCTGGATCAGCTGGAGATTGAGGTGGCCGGCAAGGTGCGCGAACTGCTGCGCAGTCTGGTGATCGATATCGACAACGATCACAACACCGAAGAGACGGCAGAGCGCGTGGCGCGGATGTATCTGCATGAGGTGTTCAAGGGGCGTTATCACGAGCAGCCCAAGATCGCAAGCTTCCCGAATGTGAAGAAGCTCGATGAGATCTACACGGTCGGTCCGATCACGGTCCGCTCCGCCTGTTCGCACCACCTGGTGCCGATCCTCGGCAGTTGCTGGATCGGCATCAAGCCCGGTGATCGGGTGATCGGTCTGTCCAAGTTCTCGCGTGTGGCGGACTGGGTGTTCTCCCGCCCCCACATTCAGGAGGAGGCTGTGATGATCCTGGCTGATGAGATCGAACGCCTCTGTGAGCCGCAGGGTCTGGCGATCCTGGTCAAGGCTCAGCACTACTGCATGAAGTGGCGTGGTGTGAAGGAGCCCCAGACCAGCATGGTGAACTCCGTGGTCCGCGGTGACTTCCGCCACGACGCCAGCCTCAAGGCAGAGTTCTTCGAGCTGGTGAAGCAGCAGGAATCCCTGCTGGTGCGCTGACTGCGCTGATATCCCGCTGGTCCAGCTGCCTCAGCTGGTTCAGCCCTGAGCTGAGTCTCAGGGCTGGATCGGCCCGATCGGTTGTGAGGCCACGCGCTTCACAACGCCGTTCTGGTTGACCACGGTCACCACCATCAGGTTCTGGCCGATGTCCACCGGTGCCGGTACGTAGGTGGTGCCAGTGGCCCCCTCGATCAGCACCCAGCTGCGCTGGCCCGGTCGCAGGCGGTACCAGTGGTAGTTCGCGCTCGGCAGCGCCGCCTGGGCATCGGCCACTGCCGTGGCCGTGAGCACGGCTCCCACGGCGGCGTCACCGGCGAGCACCAGCTGCTGCAGGCCATCGATGCGCTGCTGAACCACTCCTTCGAGCTGGATGTCCGTGGAGAGCTGCTGCTGCAACTGCTGAATCTGCTGTTGGGGGCTTTCCGTGACTCCAGGCACGCACTGCAGGCTTGCGCCCACCAGTTGGCAACCCACCAGATCCTGGGCACGGGCGGTGGCGCCGGCGCTCAGGGCCAGCAGGGTGCCGCCCAGCAGCCAGCAGGCGGCCCGTCGACGCATCGACGGTGCCGGCAGAGGCGCGGAGAGGCTCATCGGGATCGGCTCAGTTGCGCTGATCCTGGCGGACGGCTGCCACGGCGGCCACCAGGTCCGCCACCTGCTTCAGGTTCTTGTCACCAGGTGCCCGCTCCACGCCGCTGGAGGCATCCAGTCCGCACGGCGGATTCCCCGCCAGCGCCGCCAGGGCCGGCGCGACCCGATCCGCCCGGATTCCGCCCGCCAGCCACCAGGGCAGGCTGGGCTGAAAGCCCTCCAGCCATTCCACGGGGATGCGATGGCCCGTCCCGCCGAGCTGATCGGCCACCCAGGCATCCAGCAGCAGTGCATCCACCACCCCGGCGTACGCGTCCGCCCGCTTCAGGTCCTGGGCGCTGCGGATACGCAGCGCCTTCCACAGCCCCAGATCTGCACCGAGCTCCGCCCGCAGCTGGCGGCAGCGCTCCGGGCTTTCCGATCCATGCAGCTGCAGCACCTGATGGCCGTGGCCGCTGCCCAGCACCGGCAGGTCGTCGTCGCTGGGATCAGCCACCACCAGAACGCCCAGGCAGTCGGCTCGGGCGGCGGCCATCGCCGCGTAGAGCGCAGGACGGGCAGCGGGCTCCAGCCAGCGCGGTGAATGGGGCACGGCGATCACGCCGATCGCCTCCACCCCCAGGGCTGCCGTGGCGGCCGCCTGCTGCGGGCAGCGCAGCCCGCACACCTTCAGCCATGGTCGTGGGGCCTGCGGTGCTGGCAGAGCGGTGGCGGCGGGCATGCACCACGTCCTGATCGTTCCGTCCTTTCTAGGATTGACGCGCAGGGCACAGCGAGCCGGGGGACAGGGGTGTGGGCGATGGCTGGCAGGTGCTTTCGATCCGTGGCATCCCACTGCGCATCCACCCCAGCTGGTTCGTGATCCTGGTGCTGGCCACCCTGGGCTTTCAGCAGCAGTACAGCCAGGAGCTGGCCCGTCAGGGCACCCAGGCGGAGCTCTGGGGCCTGGGGTTCCTGACGGCGTTGCTGCTGTTCGTTTCGGTGCTGCTGCACGAGCTGGGCCACTCGATGGTGGCGATCGCCCAGGGGGTGAAGGTGCGCAGCATCACCCTCTTCCTGCTGGGCGGTGTGGCCAGCGTCGAGCGGGAATGCAGCACCGCCATCGGCGCACTGCTGGTGGCGGCCGCCGGGCCGCTGGTGAGCCTGCTGCTGGCGGCCCTGCTGCTGGCGGGCAGCCATGGTGTGTCCCATCTGTCGCCTCTGCTTGGGGCAATGTGCGAGCAGCTCGGCGTGCTCAACCTGATGCTCGGGCTGTTCAACCTGCTGCCCGGCCTGCCCCTCGATGGCGGCCTGATCCTCAAGGCCCTCGTCTGGCAGCTCACCGGCAGCCAGCGCCGCGGCGTGCAGGTGGCCACCGCCAGCGGTCGCGCCCTGTCGCTGCTGGCGATCGGCTTCGGCGTGGTGATCCTGCTGCGCACCGGCAATGTGTTCGGGCTGTGGCTGCTGCTGCTGGGGTGGTTCGGCCTGGGCGCGACCCGCAACCAGAGCCAGCTGCTGGCCCTGCAGACGGCCCTGCGGGACCTCAAGGTGAAGGATGCGGCCCAGCGTCGCTTCCGGGTGCTCGAGGCCAGCGACAGCCTGCGCCAGCTCAGCCGCACCCGCCTGCGCGATGGTGATGGCCCGGCCGACTGGCTGCTGGTCTGCAACCGGGGCCGCTGGCAGGGCTTCATCGACGACGAACCGCTGCAGCGCCTGCCGGTGCAGTGCTGGGACAGCGAGCAGGTGGGTGATCACCTGCAGCCCCTGTCCCTGTTGCCGAGCATCGCCGAGGGCGCTCCGCTCTGGCAGGCGGTGCTTCAGCTGGATCAGCCCGAGATCCGCCGCCTGCTGGTGCTCAGCCCGGCCGGGCTTCCCTGCGGCACCCTGGAGCGCCCGGAGCTTGGCGAGGCGCTGCTGGCACGCCTGGGCGTGACCCTGCCGGCGCCCCTGCTGGAGGCGGCCCGTCGCCAGGGCACCTATCCGCTCGGCATGGCCCTGGCGCCCGTGGCCCGGTCGATGCAGGCCGCCGCCGAGCCTCCCGCCTGATCCCGCTGCGACAGGTCCGCCAACAGCGCCTGGACCTCCTTCTGCTCCCGTGCGTTCAGCGGCAGCTCCCGCAGCGGCCCTGCGCAGAGATGCTGCTCCGCCGCCAGTCGCAGCAGCTGTTCCAGCTCCGCCGCTGAGCAGGGCAGGGCCTGCAGCGGCGGCGGTGGCTCGTTGAACACCTGGCGCCAGAGGCTGATCGGCGGCTTGAGCAGCACGCTGCCGTGCTGCAGCAGGGCCGCTCCCCGCCAGAGCTGGGCGCTGCCGATCCGCTTCGAGCCATCGGCATGGATCAGGTCGGCGGCGGTGCCGCTGGCAAAGCAGCTGCTTCGCCCCTGGGCCTGGCCGGCACTGCTGCTGCCGAAGTGCAGGGGCTGGCCGAGCTCGGCGAAGGCCGCCTGCAGCCAGCGGCAGCATTCGTTGTACGCCGTGAGCCGGTGGCGGCTGGCGGGCCGGCAGGCGAGCGCATAGGTCAGCTCCCCGGCGTGCAGCACGGCACGGCCGCCGCTGGGGCGGCGCACCAGCTCGATCTGACCGTCGGCCACCAGCTCCTGCCAGTGGGGCTCAACCCGGCGTTGGTGCGCTCCCAGCGACAGCGTGGGCCGGCTCCAGCGGTAGAGCCGCAGCATCGGCTCGGCATCCGCCTGCTCCTGCCGGCTCAGCATCCACTGATCCAGGGCCATCTGGCTGAGGCCGCCGGCCTCCAGGGGTGGGATCCAGCGCCAGTTCATCGCCGGCAGGTGCTGCGGGATGCTGGCGATCCGCCCCCGATGCTGCACCGCTGCTCCCGATGGTCACGCATCTGCTTCCCCTGCTTCCCCTGCTGCCGCTCGGCATCCTCGCCGGTCTGCTCTCGGGGCTTCTGGGCATCGGCGGCGGGCTGATCTTCGCGCCGCTGCTGCTGGCCATGGGGCTGACGCCCCATCAGGCCCTGGCCACCAGCACCCTGGCGATCGTGCCCACCACCCTGGCGGGCAGCTGGACCCATCTGCGCACGGGAGCGATTCCCGTGCGGGCGATCCTGGCGATCGTCGCCGGCGCGATGGCGGGGGGCCTGGTGTTCAGCCAGGCCGGCGTCGTGCTGGAGGGCTGGCATCTGCTGGCGCTGCAGAGCCTGCTCTACGGCGGCCTGGCCCTGCTCGTCGGCCCGCAGCAGGTGCAGCCGGATGACACCCCGCCCGGACCGCTGCCCCTGCCTGGCATCACGGCCGTGGGTCTCGTGGCCGGAGCCGCCACGGGCCTGCTCGGACTCGGCGGTGGGCTGGTGATGGTGCCCCTGATGGTGCGCTGCCTGGGCCTGCGGGTCTACCTGGCGATCCGGCTCAGCACCCTGGCGGTGTGCGTGTCGGCGGCCAGTGCCAGCATCGGCCTGGTCAGCGGCGGCCGCGCCCAGCCGGTGATCGCCCTGCTGCTGGGCAGCACTGCGGCCCTGGCGGCCGCCTGGGCAGCCGGGCGGCTGCAACGGGTCAGCGAACAGCGCCTGGTGCAGCTGCTGCGCTGGCTGTGTCTGCTGCTGGCCCTCGATGGCGGCCGCCGCGCCCTGCAGCTGGCGCTGGCCTAGTCAGGCCTGGCCATCGAGCTGACGCCAGAAGCCCTCATCGAGCTCGAACCCCAGCACCGCCGCCATCTGCGCGAGGTTGCCGCGGCAGTTCAGGCCGTGCCCGCGCGACCAGTGGTCGAGCAGGTAGAGGCGATGCGTCACCCAGAGCTCCAGGCTGTCGGGTGCGAAGCGGATGCCTTCGCTGCGGCTGAAGCTGTGGGGCAGCAGCATCGCCACATGGCGGGTGAGCTGACCGCTGCTGCGCTCAAGCAACAGCGGCAGCCAGGGACAGAGCGCATCGGCCCGCAGGCTCCAGAGGCGGATCTCGGCGATCTCCGAGAGCTCGCGCGGGTCGTCCGCCGGGCGGGGCCAGTGGAAGCACAGCTCCAGCTGGCCGCTGGCCTCGAGCAGGGCCCTGGGTTCGAGGTTGAACCAGGCTTCAAGCGGTGCGAGATCCAGCGCCCGCACCCGCTCGGCGCTGATCTCGGCGGGTCCGGCGATCGGGGCCTGGGCGGCGGTGGTCAACGGCTCAGCCGGCGGAAGGCCCTGACCGTAGCCAGTAGCCGCAGCCGCTGCCGGCGATGTCGAGCTGTGACAGGCCACTGTCGCGCGGCTGGCGCTGACGCTCGACTGCGGAAGAATGGAACGGACTCTTGATTTGATCAGTCATGGTTTCGTCCCTCACCCAGGCCGAAGTGCTGATTGCCCTGGTGGTGGCCGCCCATGCCGGCGTGCTGGCCGTTCGTCTGGCCGCCAGCCTCTACCGGGCCTGATTGCGCTTCACATCTCCATTGCGCTCAGGCGCTGGCCTGCTAAAAGCGGTCACCACCTGAGCCTTTCCAGCCTTGTCACACCCCCGGCCGGCGCGTCCCCTGCGACGTGGGTCTTCCAGGCCCCGCGCCGCTGAGTCGGCTGCGCGTCCGGCCGCACCAGCCCCTGCGGTCAGTTCCGGGGTCGGCGGATCTTCGGCAGCCCTGCTGGGCAGCCTGCGACCCTCCAGCGCCAGCCAGGAGCTGCTCTGCAGCGGTATCGGCCTCACGCTCAAGCTGAGCCTGGCTGTCGTCGCTGCCGTCAGCTTGGTGCGTCTGGCCGGGGCGTACCAGCAGCGCCTGGATCGCTACGGCGAGATCAGTGCTGTGCTCGACATTCAGAAGGCCAAGCTGCTCAAGGCCCAGAACCGCTTTGACAGCCTGTTCGCCATCGGCGGCGAGCGGCGTCTGATCCAGGAGCAGGATCAATGGATCGCTCCGGATCGACTGCGGGTGGTGTGGAAGTCGGCCGCTCCCCAGCCCGATTCCCCGTTTCCAACTGTTGAGCGCCCCTGATCCGGGCGCTGGTGGAGTGCGAACGGTCCGTAGGTTGTTTCCCCGGTTCGTTCAGGCTCCATGGCTGCCAGTCCCAGCGCCCCCAGCTCCAGTGGCCCTACCGCCGCCAGCGGCACACCAGGTGCGGTGCTGATCACCGGCACCACCTCCGGTGTCGGCCTGAATGCGGTCAAGTCCCTGGTGGATCTGGGCTGGACCGTCGTCACGGCCAACCGGGACCCGGTGCGAGCGGCCGCAGCGGCCGAGTCGCTCGGGATCCCCCAGGAGCGCCTCCATCACATCCGCATGGATCTGGGCGATCTCGACAGCGTGCGCGTCGGTGTCGAGACCCTGCTGGCTTCGCTGGGTTTCGGGCTGGATGCCCTGGTGATCAACGCCGCCGTCTACAAACCGCGGCTGAAGCAACCCGAGCGCTCACCCCAGGGTTATGAGCTCTCGATGGCCACCAACCACCTGGGGCACTTCCTGCTGATCCAGTTGCTGCTGCCGGAGCTGCAGCGCTCGCAGCATCCCTCACGCCGGGTGGTGATCCTCGGCACCGTGACCGCCAACTCCAAGGAACTCGGCGGCAAGATTCCCATCCCGGCGCCGGCGGATCTCGGCGATCTGAGCGGCTTCAGGGCCGGCTTCAAGGCCCCAATCGCCATGGCCAATGGCAAGCCGTTCAAGCCTGGCAAGGCCTACAAGGACAGCAAGCTCTGCAACATGATCACCACCCAGGAGCTGCACCGCCGTCTGCACGCCTCCACCGGCATCGTGTTCAGCTCGCTCTATCCGGGTTGCGTCGCCGACACCCCCCTGTTCCGGAACACGCCCAAGGCCTTCCAGAAGATCTTCCCCTGGTTCCAGAAGAACATCACCGGTGGATACGTGAGCCAGGCCCTGGCCGGTGAGCGGGTGGCCCAGGTGGTGGCCGATCCCGCCTTTGCCGCCTCGGGGGTGCACTGGAGCTGGGGCAACCGCCAGACCAAGGGCGGTAAGCAGTTCAGCCAGGAGCTCTCCGATCGGGCCAGCAAGCCGGAAACGGCCCAGGGTGTGTGGGCCGAATCGATGAAGCTGGTGGGGCTGAGCAGCGAAGGCTGAGCTGCTGAGGCTGATGGGACGAGGCCGACGCAGGTCGAGCCGAGTCAGCATCAGCCAGCGCCTCAATCAAAGCCGAGTAGATCGAAGATCTCACGATCCTTGAGCGACTCGGCTTCGAGCGGCTCCACGCTGTCAAGCATGGCCTGGGCCAGGCGCAGGTATTCGTTCTGCACCGCCTTCACCTCCGGCGTGGCCTCCATCTCGAAGATCGTGCACTTCTTGAGGCGTGAACGGCGAATCGCATCGAGATCGGGGAAGTGGGCCATGGTCTTCATGCCGACGCGATCGTTGAAGCGATCAATCTGATCGGTGTCCTTGCTGCGGTTGGCGACAACACCACCGAGGCGCACCTTGTAGTTTTTCGCTTTGGCCTGAATGGCGGCGATGATCCGATTCATCGCGAAGATCGAATCAAAATCGTTGGCGGTCACGATCAGGCAGTAGTGCGCGTGCTGGAGCGGAGCGGCAAAGCCGCCGCACACCACATCACCTAGAACGTCAAAGATCACGACGTCGGTGTCTTCCAGCAGATGGTGCTCCTTCAGCAGCTTCACGGTCTGACCGGTCACGTAGCCGCCGCAGCCGGTGCCTGCCGGCGGACCACCGGATTCCACGCACTGCACGCCGTTGAAGCCCGTGAACACGAAGTCCTCAGGACGCAGCTCTTCGGTGTGGAAATCCACGGTCTCGAGAATGTCGATCACGGTGGGCACCATCTGCTTGGTGAGCGTGAAGGTGCTGTCGTGCTTCGGGTCGCAGCCGATCTGCAGCACCCGTTTGCCCAGCTTGGAGAAGGCGGCGGAGAGGTTTGAGCTGGTGGTGCTCTTGCCGATCCCGCCTTTGCCGTAGACGGCGATCACCAGGGCTCCCTCCTCAATCTGGAGCCCGGCCTCCTGATGCACCTGCACGCTGCCCTCACCATCAGGCCGCGTAAGCGTGGACGTCATGGCAATGAGGCTTGGATTCCCTCATCCAACCTCTGCCCAGGTGAATCGCAACAGCTGTTCGTGCAAAGCGAAACATCGATCCCAGCGCTGTGCGCATTCCCGCACACAGGGCATTCGCAAATCAGGGGAAATCGCTGGGTATAAATACTCAGCTTCCAGCCATTCAGGTCGCGGTGCGTGCATCATGGCGGGCCACGCCATCCATCAGCGTGAGCCGGCAGCGCGCGCTGTAGATGCGATCGGTGCGAATGGTCGTGAGGTCTTGATCCAGGACGCATAGATCAGCGCGCTTGCCCTCAAGGATTGAGCCCGTGATGTTGTCGATCCCGAGCTGACGGGCACCGGCGATGGTGTAGGCCTCCAGAGCGCCGTCGAGGGTGAATGCATCCTCCATCGGAGGCAGGGGTTCGCTGGCCCCAGGGCCGAGAACACCCTTCATCGCCTCCAGGAGAGGCGGCGGCGGTTGGCGCCGGATTGCTGCCTGCACATTCAGCATCGGTTCAATGCCCAGGGTTCCACTGGCGTAGGTCGCAGGCCAATCGCTGCCCAAGGCCACATTGAGGCCGTGATCACGCTGCAACCTTCCGAAGCGGAACATCTTGTTGTAGCGCTCTGTGCCGATGGCCTGCTCCGTGGCCTGAAAGCGAATGCACCAGATGCCTGTGCTGCTGATCAGCGGCTTGAGCCTGGCGAGGCGTTGCTGATCGGCATCATCGGCGATTTGTGCATGGGCCACAGTGACCTTGGGAGCAGCGCCCTGCTGACGGGCTGTGGCAAGGGCATCGAGGATCTGGCGCAGGGAAGCATCACCGATGGTGTGGTAGTGCACATCGAAACCAGCCTTGTGGCATTGCTTGAGCAACGTCACCGCCGACTCGGTGGAGATCGCCAGCCGGCCTTGGCTGCCGGCCGGCTGCAAATAGGGCTTGATCAGGGCCGCCTGGCGGTTTTCGATCACCCCATCGCCCACGATCTTGAGGGTGGACACCCGAAAATGCTCGGTGCCAAAGCGCTGATGGAGCTGGCTGAGGGTACTCACCGCAGTAGCAACATCCGCTTCTGATGTCACCGTCTGCGTGACATGCAGGCGCACAGGCAGTGCCGCGCGGCGATCCAGCTCCTCGATCGCCTCGTAAACCGCGAGCTGACCAAAAGGCATCGCCGCATCGAAGAGGCTGGTAAATCCCATCGCCGAAAACTGCTGCAACAGGGCCTGTAACAACGGGCGATAGGTTTTGGGAGAAAGCAGATTGAGCGCGTTGATCACCGGCAACATCGCCGGTGCCTCGCGCAGATAACCCGTGGGCTGACCCTCTTTGTCGCGCACGATTTCACCCACCGGTGGATTGGGTGTATCTGATGTGATTCCCGCCACTTCCAGTGCCTTGCTATTCACCCAGGCGGAATGCATATCGGAAGACATCAGCAGGATCGG